>Ga0222665_1001302_pt1 | contig 11503 bp, 7 predicted proteins | sample AntAcemetagen653_FD_179853 | JGI IMG/M metagenome (GOLD analysis project Ga0222665, IMG submission 179853) | Saline water microbial communities from Ace Lake, Antarctica - #653 | ecosystem: Environmental > Aquatic > Non-marine Saline and Alkaline > Saline | place: Antarctica: Ace Lake | collected...
TTCATCCGGGTCAAAGCCATCACCTCGAGCGAGCATAAAGAAATCCTCATGGTAATAACGACATCGTGAATCTTTCGAAAGCAGTGTACCATTGGGAGCAAGTTTCCGCTGATGCCAATCAATCACTGGCGCCAGGGCCTCCACCACAACCATTCGTGCGACCTTGGCATATTTCATGACGGCTGCTGCGGTGTAGCCCAAACCCAATCCCCCTACAACGACATCCCAGTCCTCACCCGTAAGCTCTGCCAACCCAAGATCGGTCAGCGCAACTTCTCCTTCATAAAACAGTGACGACATGAGGAATTCATCATTAAGTTTCACCTCGAATATCTCACGCCCGCCCAGTTGCAACAGCCGACGACGCCTTAAAATTAATTCACCGAGAGCGGTTTTCTGGTAATCCAGTTCTTCAAAGTTCATGCATGTCATCCTTCTTGATATTGGTCATTTATGATTCTCACCACTATATAATGTCAAACCTTGAACTTTGAATTAGAACAAATTCTTATTCACAATTCAAGATTTGATAGCCATGCTTGACCCTGCTTTTTTGACCCCATGCTTTTTTAGAAATCCCGTTCCTGGAAAAGTTACCATCTGTTTAATCCATCTTATTTTGTAACCAGGTTACTGTTTCCGGGAAAGTCTTGAATGTTACTTCCGTTCCTGTTTCGTCGTGTGTTTCATTTATGATGCTGGCTTTGGTTCTTAACTGTCCTAATAAGTGTCCTTTGTCGTACGGGATCACCATCGTCGTTTCGATCATATTTGATTCGAAATACTGAAGAATTTTCTTTCGTAAAAATGCGACATCCTCGGGGTTATGCGCAGAGATGAAGATTCCATCGGGAAATTCACAGCGAAGCGCTTCCAGTTCCCCGGTTGTGAGTTTGTCAATTTTGTTCATGATTAGCCGGCTTGGGATTTTTTCACCACCGATCTCTCTCAGGATCGACTGCGTCACGGCCAATTGAGATCGAAAAGCCGGATCGGAGGCATCGACCGTAAACAAAAGCAGCGAAGCGGCTATCGCCTCATCAAGTGTCGACTGGAAAGATGCAACCAAATCATGAGGTAATTTCTTGATAAATCCAACGGTGTCGGAGATGAGCACAGGAGGAAAAGCCGCTGGTTGCATAGCTTTCACACGGGTATCAAGGGTTGCAAATAATTTATCCTGTACAAAGACATCGCTGCCGGTCAGTTTTCGCATCAGCGACGACTTTCCGGCATTGGTATAGCCGACAAGAGAGACCTGAAAATTTTCTTTCCTTCGACTGCGTCGTCTAATTTGCTCGTCGTGAATGCCGACAAGGAGCGTCTTTAACTCGGATATCCGGTCTCGGATGCGACGTTTATCGAGCTCGTGAGAAGTCTCTCCTGCTCCTTTAGCGCCAAGCCTGCCGCCTTGGCGATCACCGCCAATATGAGATGCCCTTATCCTTGGCGCCAAATAAGTCAGCTTGGCGATCTCAACCTGAATGAGGGCCTCCCGGCTTTTGGCATGACGACTGAATATTTCGAGGATCACACCGGTTCGGTCCAGAACTTCTACGCCGGTCGCTTGTTCAAGGTTTTTCAATTGCTTAGTGGAAATTTCACCATCATAGACGACAACATAGGCTTTCACGCTGTTTTTTGCCATTGGGTCATCGCTTGAACTCTCTTCATCTAAGCCGGCGAGATTGCCGACTGGATAATCTTCGTCAATATCGTCGGAGGTTTCATCTTCTGATTTTCGGCTAAATCCTTCAACAATTCCAGTGCCGCCGGTATAACCGGCAAGTTCTTTTAATTTTCCTGCGCCCAATAAGGTTCTCATCTCTGGTTTTGGGCGGCGTTGCGTTAGCGTTGCGACGACTTTGAGGCCCAGGGTTTTAACCAGACGCCTGAGTTCGAGGAGAGACGAATCGTTCTCCTCATCGGAAACGCCATGAGTTTGAACTGAAAACAAGACCGCCGTCTTCTTTCCTTTCTTAGCATTTGATTGTTCGATCATCTTTTTGTTTAACCATCCGTATTCAATTTAAAAAGTTATTTTTCGATAATTGCATATAACAATGGCTACTAAAGAAGCAAAAATGGGGGGCAAAGCTTTTGACCCCGCATACCTTTCCTTAGACCTGCCCCCGTTCTTTTCTACTTTCTATATAGAGAACGGGCATATTTGGTACTGGTAGCTCAGTACATTTTATTTAAGATCATCCCAAGGGATATTTTCTCAAATGTCGATATATACAAATTCTCAACCTTGCTTCTCGCCCATTGGGTCTTGCGTAAGAACTTGAGTGATGACTTAATAGATGGATCACTCTTAAAGCAATTTATATCGACTCTCTGCGCCAGCCAATCCCAGCCATAGCGATCCACTAGTCGCGTTACAACAACTATGGGGTCAAAGCTTTGACCCCTATTCTCTTGCTGGTAATTTTTTCATTGTGAAATTCTAGTATCAGGTTTCGTAATTGAAGTGCATAACGCTAAAATTAGCTGACACAAAAGCCGCTGAAATATTTGAGTTTAACAAAAAATCGGCTCGGCTTTTGTGGTCAGCTCCATTTTTTTGTTCTGCCATCGTTTCAAGTTAAATTATACACCAATTCTATAATTAAGAAGATGAGGGGATTTATTGAGAAGTTCCAGTAATACTTTTGTTGATCCTGTTGGGACTCTTTTCCCTTGCTCCCATTGCTTGACAGATGATGAACTGACATTTAACAATTTTGCAAATACAGCTTGACTCATATTCGTCTTTTTTCTAATTCCCTTAATTTCTGCAGATGTTATTACAATATCTGGAATTTTAACCCCGAGCGAATTGAGTTCTTTTTTTGTAAACGATGATTGAAACCCAGAGTCAAGCATATCCTGAATAGTTGTTCCAATTGCTTCTTTTATTGATTTTCTCATTCTATATCCTCCAACTCAAATAATACTTTTTGTGATATTGCCGTTTCAAGCTGTTTAGAATTTAATGATAAAAGATCGTCTCCCAATTTCTTGAAATACTGCAACTCATTTTTATAAATATTTTCCTTTTCATTTTTCCCAAATCCAAATAGGAAAATAGCCCTATCATCCGCCTTGAAGAGAATTATGGTTCTAAAACCTGAGCTTTTTCCACCATGTTCACGCTTAACACGAACTTTGAACAAATAGTGACCTAAATCAGCCGTTGATAGCCCTGCCTCTAAAGCATTTATTACATCAAGCAGATTTTGATTGCTCAATTTGACCTTTTTAGACCATTTTTTGAACCATTTAGTTGAAAGTCTCTTCATAAATTAAACTATACCTCATTGCGATATAGTTTTCAAGGTATATTTTTCTATTATTGATAGGACGTGCCGTAGGTGCCCCACTGTCTATGTTATTTACTTATTTATGGACGTCCCTAACTGCACGAATTGATTGGCAAGGTTGAACTTGCGTGTATAGGTCGTTCCGAACCACTGCATGGCCCTGGATAAATTAGGCTCAACCGTTTTTACCAATAAATGATAATGATTGCCCATTAAAACGTAGGCGTGGATCTGGATATTGTAACGTTCGGGTAGCTCTTCTACTATCGACAGAAATAGGTTGCGGTCATTATCTGAAAAAATATATCTTGCCCACCATTGCCGTGTGACATGACGTGATATAGCGCATGTGGGTATTCTATTCTCCATTGGCGAGCCATGAATTGATTGCTACCAATTCAATATTATATTGGGATGTCAAGCCATAATCCACAATTCAAGACCTGACACCGGTTCCTCTCACTTTGACGTAAAATATCGCCAGATACGCATCATGGTGTCATAGGGCATCTCGAAAATAGTTGTCGAAATTCCTCTACGCTCACTTCTTTTAGTACCACCCAGCTTAAAATCTGAGTAAAACTTGTTCCCACATGAAGGATAAACCATAACCATCCCGCCGATGTGTTTAGGGACTCTTAACTGTTGGCCACATTTTGGGCATTGCTTTTCAGTGAAATCAGTCATTGTTTTAGTTGCTGCCTAATTAGGGGGACACCATACTGATTTATTTCTTCCACATCGCTTAAACAGGTATCATGTCCCCAGATTGATGTAAGTTTTTATTTTGTGCTAACCCTTCACCGGCGGCAATGCAGCGCAGCGCAGCGGAATTCCCGTCCGAGTGCATGGCTTTGTTAACTTTTAATATGCTCCCTGCGAATAAGTAAGCTCATAACTATGTGAGTAGATCTCGAATATGAGACCGAATGGATCTTCTACATAAACCATTCTGTATGGCTTTTCACCGGGATAATACTCGCGAATTGGCATTCTCTGTTTGGCGCCATGCGCTACAATTTTTTTCACAAGGCCTTCTAAATCAGGCTCCTGCACACCGAAGTGGAAGGTGCTGGTTTTCCAGTATTCGAAATCCTTTGGTTTTTCATTGTTCTGAAACTCAAACATTTCTATCCCAATTCTGTCACTTGTAGACATATGAGCGATTTTGAAAGAGCCCCAACCGGCACCAAATACATCAATACACATTATTCCTATCGGTGTATCCGACTCCTCGGTGATTATGGTTGGTTTCATGATGAGATACCAACCCATAACCTTGCTATAAAACTCAACGGCCTTCTCTACATCAGGAACGGAAATTCCAATATGTGAGAATGTTCTTGGATAGTTACTCATGGCATTTCCCCTTTATGAAAGTTAACGCTTCAATCAGCCGACGCGTTAGCGGTCGGTTTCCGGGTAAAGGCACCGGTTACCCGGCGCCCTCCCCACAGACCCGTACGTGAAGTTTTCCCTCATACGGTTCCTCGGTTCAAGCTCTTTTTACCAAGCTGTCAACCAATCAGGCGACACCCCGATTGGCGCATAACTTTGCTACCTGCAAGTTATCAAATATTATGGACTATTCTGGGAAGCGGCAGGGGGGCTCTTTCAAGTATGCGCTTAAACTTTTCGCAACTTATATATCCATCCCTGTGGCGTCGTCCGAGCCAGCGGCGCCATGCTTTTTCTGCATATTCGAACGCTGCCTCTAACGCTTTATAATTGCTCCGCACCCCAAAGTATTGGTAAAACCCTCGAAGTTTGCTGCATAATGTATCATGCTGCTCTTCTATGGGTTCATGCCGATTCTTCTTGCACCAGTTCCACAGCATTCGCAGAAAACGTTTTAGACGTTTCCGTGCTGTCTGTTTCTTTATCACCCAGTAACCTTTGAGGGTTTTCCCCCAATAAAAGGTAAATCCGAGAAAATCGAATGTACCTTTTGGTTTCCCGCTTTTTGCTGGTTTTCCGAATGGTATCAATTTGGTCTTTTCCGGATGTAGGCTTAGCTCGAAGCGGTTAAAACGCTTCGGCAATACTTCCATTATCCGCTTTGCATCTGATTCCAATTGAAATCCAATAATGAAATCATCCGCATATCGAATTAGAAAGCACTTGCCTTTTATTCGGGGTTCAACTTCTTTGACAAACCAGTCGTCCAACACATAGTGCAAAAATATGTTACTGAGTACTGGTGAAATTACCCCACCTTGAGGAGTACCTTTTTCAGGATAGATAATGTCGCCTCCCTCTGCTACACCGGCATTTAACCACTTGCCGATTAATCGAAGAATACCTCCATCGTTTACCCTGTGTCGGATCGTCTCTCGTAATAAATCGTGAGGGATGTTGTCGAATAGTCCTGTAATATCTCCGCTTAAGATCCAGTTGATGTTCAGTTTAATGCACTTTTCGCGAAGTTCGCTTAGCGCTTTGTGCTGGCTGTGTCCACTGCGAAATCCATGAGAAAAATCATAGAAGATGGGTTCATACACGATCCCCAATATGGTGGTCACTGCCTTTTGGACAATTTTGTCTTCCAGTGCAGGGATACCTATTGGTCTCTTTTCACCATCTTCCTTATCTACCCAAATACGCTTGACCGGTGATGCAACGTACTGACCTCTTCGCAGTCGCTGGTATAGATTATAGAGGTTTTCATCACGATTTACGGCGTATTCTTTTGCCGTTATCTTGTCTACTCCGGTGGACTCGTTTTTGCGTAGTTGACGAAATGATTTTTGCAGCAAGGATAAATCTATCCTGTGGGCAAGAGACCTGAAGACTAAATCCGGATTCGCCTCTGCCAGCATCCTGATCCGGACAAGAGACGACTCACCCACTAATACTGGGGGCTTATCGTTGACCGGACATTCTGAAACCAGACTGGTATCGCAAGCATCTTGCGACGCAATTCCCTGGTTTTCTGTTGATATGGTTTGTGATTTCTGTGTATCTCCCATAGTTCCTTCCAGAAAAACGTTATACCCTGCTTCACCTTTCCTACAGTGGGTCGCTAAGGTTTCACTTCCCCACCTTCCCGTTCAGCAATCCGTCGCTGAACTTCGGTACTATGATCCGCTAAGACTTCCAAATGTTTATCTCAGGTTCGTTCGCTCTTCGCTATCCTCCCCTGATACCTTGTATTGCGCAAGGAAACATTTGGATCTCCCAAGTTCCCGAGCTACCCCTTTGAACACATGCCCTGGTCTAAGACCCCGGTGGTGTCCTGAATACTTGCCATAGCGTATTCAGGGCTGCTGCCTTCCGCTCAATCCAAAGCGTCGGCTTTCTCCGCCAAAGGCGGATTATCCAATGTCCACAACTATACATTTTTCGGGGCTCAATACAGAGCCTGCACCCTTGATCCATCTGGCTTCAGACTTCCATTCCGGTCTCCCGTTCTGGCTTTGCCCGCAGACTTCACTACTAACCTGTTGGCTAAACTTTAGTTAGATGGGACTTGAGCCATTACAACTCTCACCCACTGGGTAACATTAATCAATTTCATGGGATTTCTCCCAATTCCAAGATTTCGGATTTATCTTGGCACGAGAAACCGCCTGGTTAGACCTCAATTTTTATTCATCAGGAAGATTCACCGGAGGGTCCGGCGGAATCTTTTGATTTTTGACCGCTTTCTGAAAATATGCCTCAACACCGCCTCCGGATTGTCCGTAAGCTGGGGCCACTGTACCGAAAGATACTTTGGTTCCTGCCCCTGCTACGATTGTGTAACGATGGGACGCAGGAAGGTTGTTTGGAAGCGCAAACCTTCCGACAGAAGCAAAGCCTGTTGGGGCAAAGGGTAACTCTGACTCAACGGTAGCGTAAGCGCCTGGGAAAAAATCTCCGGTATTCGGGTCAACTCTGCGGTCAGGGTTGAATGCGGAGAACCGGTAAAAATTTCGATTTCCATTCAGCGTGATCGATTTAATCAAACTACTTGGCATAGCTGTTTTCGGAGATGAACTGCTGGTTGATTTTCCAATAAACAGTGGGTCTATTCTGGAGTGGATTAGTTTAAAAGAATGTGGCTGTGGGGCACTGAAAAGTGTCTGAGTAGAGCCCTTAAGCGCATCAACAATGCTAAGTCCGTTTCTCAATATAACCGATGGATCATCTCCTACCTCGAACTCGAAATTGGATAGATCTATGGCAAATTCTGAATTGAATATTAACAAAGGAGTTAAATTGCCCAAACAGACACCAGTTACTATTTGGAATCCCATGCCAGTCTCAGAAAGCTGTTGAAGCGACTGAATTCCTTCTTTTCCTATATTCCACATTTTCATAATATCCCTTCGTTCACTTGTGGTCTAACGTCGCAAATAACCGGCTGGCGGCTATTCACGAAAACGGTTGAAAAATTAATAAAGTTTGTAAAAACACAGCATTTCAAAAAACGCCGCTGTAAGCCAGTCCGAGTTAATTTGCTTTGTTAGACCCGTTTTGGGGTTTACGATTAATGTTTTCAATTTTATCGATATCTTCATTTGAAAAACCACATTCTTTTAGAATGGAAAGAAGAAAAGAAGACTTTCCTTCTACATATGAATCGATGTCATTTTCATATTTAGAGGCCAATGAGAACTTCAGTTCACCATATTTTTTGGCAAGTTTAGGATTGTTTCTAAGCGCGTCTCTAATAGCTATATGATTTCTCAATGGCTGAGAGCCAGAAATACAAGCGTATAAGTTATGCTCTGGATAACCTTGTAATATAGTAAACGCTTCACGACCTATAATACCAAGATTACCTCTATGTTTTATACCAATAGATGCTAACCGGTTTATGATGATTGGCATACTGCCTTCTTCAGGAGCAACAATAGTTAAGTCTATGATTGGCTTTGCAACAAGACCTGGAACAGAGGTACTTCCGACATGTTCCAAAGTTAATGCAATATCTGAAATATGAGGCCAGATAGCATTGTGCAATGATTCAAATTGAGAGGCCCATTGGGGGTTATATTGATTAACGATTATTTTTTTCATAAGGGTCTAACCATTTAAGTATAAGGAAATAAATCAATTATTTAAGGGACGTTCCTCAGTTTATAAGTTTGTATCGCCAAAAATAGAATAGCTAAATCCTTTTTTAGTTCATAGTTTAAGATCCATGTCTGTAAAACAAAAAAGCCCCATCCTTCATATGGCTGAAGAAACAGGGCTTTATTTTTTTCTTGTAATACTATTACTGGTCACGTGATCCTCCTGCTTGAGGTTCAAAAACAGACCGAAATTAATCTTTGGGAATATATATTAAATGAATATACAAGTCAATTCAATTTGTTATCTTTTCGATAAGTTATCAATATTTCTTCTGATTTGTTATCTTTATTCTTAGACTTCTATACCCGCTTGAATCTTGACTAATCAACAACAAGGGTCAAACGTAGACTTGCCCCATTCCTTCAAGGCCAACAGCACAAAAAAAACAACGAAGGCATGAGAAACTTATAATCTGAAGAACGTCCCTAAGTTCCTGATTAAAAGTAGCAATGCTGGTTGACGTTGACGCTGCTCTTGCTACGTTTCAATTCCATTCTGGTCTGATTAAAAGTCGAGGGCAGGTTTAAGAATATTATTAACCTTTAACGGAGTTTCAATTCCATTCTGGTCTGATTAAAAGATTAAATTTACCAGCACCACCAACAAAGGTTGTTATGTTTCAATTCCATTCTGGTCTGATTAAAAGTCGTGAGTACTTTCTTTGCAAGTTTTGTGTGTATCAGTTTCAATTCCATTCTGGTCTGATTAAAAGGTTTTCTTTGCCGGTGAAACTCTGCCTTTGATTTGAGTTTCAATTCCATTCTGGTCTGATTAAAAGCTGCTGGCGATACTGTAGCCACCTATGTGGTTAATAGTTTCAATTCCATTCTGGTCTGATTAAAAGTGAAATGGCTATTAGCATGCCACCTTGCTTGGCGATGTTTCAATTCCATTCTGGTCTGATTAAAAGTCAATACAAGAAACATTTACGATGCTATATCTGCTGAGTTTCAATTCCATTCTGGTCTGATTAAAAGCAATCATTACCCATTTTCTTGAGCTGCCTCTCCCAAGTTTCAATTCCATTCTGGTCTGATTAAAAGCCGACTACCCAAATACCTTCAGGCACGATAACGTCGTTTCAATTCCATTCTGGTCTGATTAAAAGCATATCTAAAGTTCACTCCATTTAGATTCATTTGTGTTTCAATTCCATTCTGGTCTGATTAAAAGTTTAATCTAATTTCCATGTGAACCCCCTTATTTGTGTTTCAATTCCATTCTGGTCTGATTAAAAGCCGGATTGACAATGTTGAGCAGAGGGTAGATTCGATTGTTTCAATTCCATTCTGGTCTGATTAAAAGGATTTTCCTCTATGTATTTCGGCTTACAAGTATCACAGTTTCAATTCCATTCTGGTCTGATTAAAAGATGTCTGCCTGAATGTATTTCATGTTGCCTTCTTCGTTTCAATTCCATTCTGGTCTGATTAAAAGTTGCGGCGCATATGGTAAATGTAACCTTCCCAACCGGGTTTCAATTCCATTCTGGTCTGATTAAAAGACCACTTGAATAAACAGTCTGACCCTTTGTTATGGGTTTCAATTCCATTCTGGTCTGATTAAAAGGGAGCTGAGGCGGCAGCGTTGAATCTTGCGCCATTCTGTTTCAATTCCATTCTGGTCTGATTAAAAGTTTTTGGCATCAATAGCCATTACCCTTGCTTGCTTTTGTTTCAATTCCATTCTGGTCTGATTAAAAGAAACTAAATCTTCGCATCCTTCCTCCTTCTCTTTATGTTTCAATTCCATTCTGGTCTGATTAAAAGTCTATTGTTATTGATGAATCTTTAAGCCTTTTTACTATGTTTCAATTCCATTCTGGTCTGATTAAAAGAATTAGTTAAAAAGTTAATGGATGCTGCTTTTGTGGCGTTTCAATTCCATTCTGGTCTGATTAAAAGTAGGCAGGGGAATGTGCAATAAGCATTACAACTCTGTTTCAATTCCATTCTGGTCTGATTAAAAGAAATTATTGATGATACCAATAATGGTCGTAAACTCGTTTCAATTCCATTCTGGTCTGATTAAAAGGCTTTACTGTTGGGTGATTATTGATGGTCTTATTCATGTTTCAATTCCATTCTGGTCTGATTAAAAGTTTTGTTGATTTGTGAGTTTAAACCTCATATCATTCGTTTCAATTCCATTCTGGTCTGATTAAAAGTGAAATAGTCATCGCAATGCGTACAGCCGGAGCCGAGTTTCAATTCCATTCTGGTCTGATTAAAAGTGTTTCTGGCACAAATGGTGTTCCTGTTTCGTAAGAGTTTCAATTCCATTCTGGTCTGATTAAAAGTATCTGTGCGAAGACCTGTCTTTGTGTTGCTACGTCTGTTTCAATTCCATTCTGGTCTGATTAAAAGGTGCTGTGCGTGTGCTGCTTGTCTGACTGGATAGAGTTTCAATTCCATTCTGGTCTGATTAAAAGTGTTTACCCACGGTTTTTCTTCTCCTTGTTCCAATAGTTTCAATTCCATTCTGGTCTGATTAAAAGAGGTTCAAATCCTATACCTTCCGCCAACTATACTGGGTTTCAATTCCATTCTGGTCTGATTAAAAGAAGTGTGGCCCACCAATCAAAAGACTCTTGTGTCAGTTTCAATTCCATTCTGGTCTGATTAAAAGCCCTTTGGAAAAGAGCAAACTGATTCAGCTTTCTCCTGTTTCAATTCCATTCTGGTCTGATTAAAAGGAAAATTAATATCACCGATGAACCCAGCTTCTTTAGGTTTCAATTCCATTCTGGTCTGATTAAAAGTTTGTTATAAAGGGATAACGCTTTGTTTAGCTGATGTTTCAATTCCATTCTGGTCTGATTAAAAGGCTTGATTTAGTTGACCTATTCAAAATGGATTTACAGGTTTCAATTCCATTCTGGTCTGATTAAAAGAAAATATATTACGGTGGACGTGGTGGCGCTAAATCCGTTTCAATTCCATTCTGGTCTGATTAAAAGAATACCGTAACGGTTACCGTAGATGCCAGCACACAAGTTTCAATTCCATTCTGGTCTGATTAAAAGGCGTATATATCTGGAAAGAGGCTGTTGCGATATTGAGTTTCAATTCCATTCTGGTCTGATTAAAAGTAATCGTTTTGACTCATAACCGGATATAGATCATCAGTTTCAATTC
>Ga0222665_1001306_pt1 | contig 11489 bp, 9 predicted proteins | sample AntAcemetagen653_FD_179853 | JGI IMG/M metagenome (GOLD analysis project Ga0222665, IMG submission 179853) | Saline water microbial communities from Ace Lake, Antarctica - #653 | ecosystem: Environmental > Aquatic > Non-marine Saline and Alkaline > Saline | place: Antarctica: Ace Lake | collected...
TTATCAGCATCTTCCATAATCCGAGATTTTTCTTCCTCACCCGCTTCTATGATTTGGACTTCAATGGGCCCCTTGGTTATCACTTTAAATCTTTCTTCTTCCGGATCAAAAAAACTAAATTTCACAGGGGGAATGCTTTGTAAAGCACTTGACTTAGGGATCAAAGTCTGTTCAAAAACCTTACGTGCTTTGCCCTCATCTTTAAGATAAGACTCATATAAAATATAATCCTCGCTTTGATCTATGCCGGGCGCAGAAAGCAGGGCAAGATTACCATTTCCCGATATCTCCATTGTTATAACTATTGCATCACCAACCTTCACGGGGCCTTTTGGTTCGATGCTAATATTGAAATCAAAATTTCCGATCGCGCCGTTAAAATTTTCTGGTCTTGCGTCATCCGGCACAGGTAAAACAGCTATCTCTTTTATTGTCGACTTAAGCTTAAGCGAATGTTTCTTTGAAGCCTTTTCACCTAATCCAGGAGAATCAATTGGGCTTTGGGATTGTGAGTTAAATGCTATTGTAGCCGGTCCTAGTTTTAAATCCCCAGACAAAAGAGGAAAAAGGCTACTTCGAAACGTAATTATATTATAGTTATATCCTTTTATGGTTTTTCGCGATTTTTGAGGCGCATGGAACTCATCCATTGAGAACCCTTCATGCGCAAGAAGGGGATATTGAATATCCGTAATACTTATATCCCTATAATATAGCCCTACCACTATATGAAAAACCTGGTTAATATAGACCTTTTTCTTATCCGTTGCCATAAGAAGAAAGATATCATCTCTGGCTCTAGCTTCTTCATCATTAACATTTTCGTCTTTATGTGGACTGACACCTAAAATTCTACTACCTACCCGAATATCCGCTTTACCTGATATATAGTCAACGCCGTTATAATTCACGCTAAACGGACCGATACTGAATACGCCTACCTGTTGTGGAGTAATTACGTATGTATGCTTAGTGGCATACTTAAGCATGCCACTCGCACGTGATGCGGCATTTGTTGATCGTAGATAAGTAATTTTTAGCCCATCTATCTCCGCAAGTTCAGGAGCAGACATACCCTGCGTATCAGGAAAGATCATATCCAATCTTATGCTACCGCTTATAGGAATATTTTTGCTGTCAAGAACCAGCTCTATCTCTTTATCCTGTGCCGATGTTGCTATAGTACTAAAAAATAAAGTTACGCAACAAACAGCAAAACAAATTTTATAAAACATGCTCACTCTCACCTCTTACCAGTCGTTGTATGAGTAATTCTTTGCTGGATAGGCCTTTTTACCATCCCTTAAAAGGCCTTTTTCGTTACGGTTATAGGCATCCAATAGCCGATTAGCTTCTTCTCTCGAAAGCCGCTCTTCCGGGACTTGCTTGGATTCCTCCTGACCATATTCGCTTTTAGTATAATCTATTGAATCCTCCCTATCAAGAGATTTCTTGTTATCCCCGATCTTATCTGATTGTAAGCTCTCGTTGTTAAGGCTATCTTGGCCGTTCGCGGAGCTCTCGGCACTTCCTCGGGCATTGCGTCCTCGGTCGTTATCTTGAGCCTCCTGGTCTTTTTTATCTTGCTGCTGGTCTCTTCCTTGTTCCTTACCCCTTGCTCCTTGTGACTTTTGGTCCTGATTCTCCTGTTGCTTATTGAGGTCTTTTTGTTGTTTGGAACGTTCTTTATTAAGGTCTTGTTGAGCCTGGGTTTTCTGCTTATCAAGTTGATCGAGTTTATTCTTTAAGTCTTCGCCCTGGTTCTCCTGCTTAAGGCGTTCTTTTTTCTTATCAAACTCATTCTCAAGCTGTTTAGACTGTTTTTGCATATCACTATTAAGGTCATCCTGGCCGTTCGCGGAGCTCTCGGCACTTCCTCGGGCATTGCGCCCTTGGTCGCTGCCTTGAGGCTTCTGATCTTTTGTATCTTGTTGTTTGGAGCGTTCTTTATTAAGGTCTTTTTGAGACTGGGCTTTCTGCTTATCAAGTTGATCGAGTTTATTCTTTAAGTCTTCGCCCTGGTTCTCCTGCTTAAGGCGTTCTTTTTTCTTATCAAACTCATTCTCAAGCTGTTTAGACTGTTTTTGCATATCATTATTAAGGTCATCCTGTTGTTGCTTATTGAGGTCTTTTTGTTGTTTGGAACGTTCTTTATTAAGGTCTTGTTGAGCCTGGGTTTTCTGCTTGCTCTGTGAACCTTCTTCTCCTGCCTTGTTATTACGGGGATATCTTTGGCTCTCCTTCTTTTTCTCTTCTGAATTCTTTTTAATCAGGAAATAATCAAGCTGCTTCTTAACATACTCATAGTTATATACAGCGTTAAACAACCTAGTCCCAGACTCAATAGAAAATTTATAATAGTCCAACGCCTGACGACATAGTTCGATGGCCTTGTCAATATCAGTTTCTAAAAAATATTCACACAACCTGTACTTTGCATTGCCTAAATTATAGCTTGCCTTCGCCTCTAACCTTTTTTTGTCTGTTGCGAGAGCTTTTGCGAAAGCGTCTATTGCTTTGCTATATTCCTTCATTTTATATAAAACAGTACCCTTGTTAAAATATATCGTGCTAACAAGCCTTGGGTCTGATGCCTCAGAGAGCGCTATATCGTATTTTTCGATAGCTTTATCTAGCTTCTTAAGGCTGTGAAAAATATTGGCTTCCTGAGCTGTATACTGCGCTACTTCCTTTGCCTGCGCAATAGAAACATGAGTTAAGAAAACTACAGCTACAATAGCAAATCCTAATCGCATACTATGATCTCCGATTACTAATACACGGTTCTATTATAAGCAAAAAAATTGCAAGCAATAGTGGGATCTGAAATTTTTCATTATACTGTTTATGCATCTTACCCCCAATATCCCTTTTATCCATAATAGAGATCTTATCTTTATAAATTGTCATTAATCCAAAATCGGTTCCTGAGCTATGTATATATGCTCCACCCGTAATAAACGCTACCTCCTTCAGAAGCTTTTCGTTCAAACGGGATATTACCTTTTGTCCGTTTCGATCTTCTATACGCGTTTTGTTTCCATTGGCGTCACTTATTAAAAGCAATGAACCGCCCTTTGAGCCGACTCCAATACAAAATATTTTTATATTTTCTTTTTTAGCGATATGAGCTGCTTTTAAAGCATCTCCCTCTAGGTCTTCTCCGTCACTTACAAGTATCAAAACTTTATATTTTCTCTGTCCTGGCTCATAAGATCTTACAGCCTCCATTATGGCTTCTGATATTGAAGTCCCTCCTCTCGATATGTAGTCTGTATCTATATCCGAAAGAGAGACTCTAAAGCCTTCATAATCTAAAGTTATCGGGCACTGCAAAAAAGCTTCGCCAGAAAATACTATTAGGCCTATTCTATCACCCGTAAGCTGTTTAAGCATATGCCCCACTGCCATTTTTGTACGCTCTAACCTACTCGGGCTCATATCCTGTGCAAGCATACTCCTTGAAGTATCAATAGTAAATATAATATCCAGCCCCTTACGCTTGACTTCCTTCCATTGAAAACCCATCTGTGGCCTGGCAAGTGCACCAAAAATCAGCAAAATAGATAGGCTTAAAAACGCAATCTTCACATATTCTCTGCGCATACTAAATGAAGATGCTATTTCATGCCAGAGAGACGAACTTACGAAAGAGCGCATACAAACTCTCTTTCTGCTTATAAAAAATATCCAAAAGAATATTATAATTGGGATAGACCAGAATACATATATAACAATAAGCGGATCTTCAAACCTCATGGTCAAGGAACCCTTCTTAAAATTGTATTAGACAGCAAGATCTCAAACAATAAAATAATAAGCCCTGCCAATAAAAATCCCGCGAAAAGTTCATTATATTCGTCATAAGCATTGTCCTGCATGCTGAATCTTTCCATGCTATCAATCTCTTTGTAAACCTTCCTTAGCGAATCGATATCAGTAACCCTAAAATATCTTCCCCCTGTTTTTTGCGCTATTTTTCGCAATAAGAGCTCATCCATATCTATCTTTACTGAATCATATCCTATTAAAGTACCTGATTCATCCAATACAGGATAAGTGGCAGATCCGAAAGTCCCGGCTCCTATGGTATATATCTTCACATTTAACGCCTCTGCGATATCTGCGGCTGTCTCCGGGGTTATCTCCCCAGCATTATTTCTGCCATCTGTTAACAGTATTATTATCTTGCTCTTTGACTTAGACTTCTTTAATCTATTCAGGGCAGAAGCTATGGCAGAACCGATGGCTGTCCTATTACCCAAAGTACCAGCCTCCAATTTTTCTAATCGCTTGAGAAGCCAATCGTGGTTAAGTGTCAAAGGGCTTGCTATAAAGGGCCTTGTAGCAAATACTACAATCGCTATTCTGTCATTCTTGCGCTTTCTAATAAAATTGGGGATAACATCCTTAACAGCATAAAGCCTATTACGCCGATTTTTATTGATTGTAAAATCTTCCGCAAGCATGCTTGTAGAGACATCTATAGCCAATACAATATCTATGCCCTCTGATCTCTTTACAGTATCCTCAACAGGTGACTGAGGCCTCGCAAGCGCAATGACTAGAAGGCTTAAAGCTATACACCTAAAATAAACAAGGTTTCGCTGTGCATAACTACGGAAAGAAAAACCAAGCCCTGAAAATAGGGCTACCGATGAAAATCGTAAGCCAGCAGCTCTCTTAATATTCTTTACAAAAAAGCCTCCGGCAAAGATACCTGGTATCAAAAGAAGTAACCATGGATTGTGAAAACTGATGTTCAAAATATCCCTGCCTCCTTAAGGAGTTAAATCGTGGATAAGGTTGCCTACAAAAGAAACCGCCTTTTTTAGTTGTGCAAGACTTGGTTGATAATTCGCAAACTTTGCCATATCAGAAACTCTTAGTAAGGAGCTTAAGTCTTCGCCATATTTATTTAATATCGTCTTATTAACCATTACTGTACTTAAAAACTCTTCTGTAGTAAATTCATAACTACCAATATCTATAATTAAACCTAGATAACTTTTAGTAAGATCCGCGTATTTAACAAAATCATCTCCAGAGATATTATTACTTCCCTTCAGAGCCTGGGTCTGCTTACAAAGCTGGTTATACAATAAAAATTTCCGCTCGTCATGTCCCTTCTTGTCAGCCAAAGCCTTTCTTCTGTTCTTAACGCAAGCATGAATAATATATATGCCGACAAGAAAAGCTATAGAACATATTAGAATATGCCAAGTGTATGGGAATATAAGATTTATTGGCCCCTCTATGGGTTTTATGTCCTTTTCAATTTTTGATCTTTCAAATACAGACTGGACATGTATTTTTACTTTTCCTGATTTAGTATTGCGCCAAGGCCCTTGTCTTGTCTTATATCTTATATCAACCCCTTCAATAAGCTGGTCCCCTGTCTCGTATATTGCAAGAATATACCAGATGTCTACTGCCCCCCTGCTAGAATCCTTTCTTTTAGTTACTCCGGAATCCTTAACCAGAAAATTACCTATCTTTTTAATAGCGGGTAGCTCTAACTCAACGGCAGGATCAATATAAACAAATATATCATAGCGCAGCTCTTCTCCGATATTGATATTCTTTTTATTGACATGCGATACAAGCCTTATCTCAGGGGCGATATTGCTCTCTGAAAAAAGACTTGCCATGCATTGGGGAGAGAATGTATATAGCAGAACAAGAAAAAGAATTGTAGGTATATGCCGCAACGGATTTTGCCTTTGCATTAACTTATTTTCAAAAACCTCTGTGTTGTCTAAGTGCGCGTTTTTTAAAAAATCCTATCAGCGAATCAATATATGAGGAATCTGTATATACATCAACATTATCAATCCCGTTAGATGAGAAAAACTCATCTTGAAGTTTTAATCTATTAAGCGCTTGCGCGCGATACCGCGCTCTAACAGCGGCACTTGAAGTATCAACGATAATCTGTTCTCCGTTTTCCGCGTCATCAAGAGTGACAAGCCCTGCATTGGGAATACTCACCTCTCTGGGATCAATTACGCGTATCGCTATTATATCATGTCTCTGTTTTGCCGCAATAAGAGGATCTTGGTAATCCTGAATTAAAAAATCTGAGATAATAAAACATACTGCCTTTTGATGCATAATCTTATTAAGATAATCTATTGGCGCGTGCATATCTGTTTTAACGCCCTTAGACTCATAAGCAAGCGCTTCTCTTATGACCCTTAAAACATGGTTTGTGCCTTTTCTAGGGGGAATAATCTTTTCAACCTTATCGGTAAACAAAAACAACCCTACTTTATCCCCATTGTATATTGATGAAAACGCGAGCACAGAACATATCTCTGCCGCTAAGTCACTCTTAAGTTTAGCATCGGAACCAAAACGACAGGAAAAAGACGTATCAAGTAAAAGCATTACAGAAAGTTCTCTCTCCTCAATAAACTTCTTTATCTGCAAGCGCCCCGTTCTCGCTGTAACATTCCAGTCTATACTACGAATTTCGTCACCAGGCTGATATTCTCTAAGAGAATCGAATTCCATGCCTCTACCTTTGAACGCGCTATGATATCGGCCGGCAAACATCTCTTGAACTATCTTTGAAGTTGTAATAGATATTCTGCGTATCTTAGCGGTCATCTCATCAGGCAGCTGTTCGATTATCTCTTTTTCAGCCATGGCTAAGGCACCTTTACCTCTTCTAGCAATCTCTTTATTACATCATCTGATGTTTTAGATTGCGCCTCCGCTTCATAACTTATCAGAACGCGGTGTCTAAGCACATCAGGCGCAATATCTTTTATATCCTGAGGAGTCACATAGCCTCGCCCATAAATAAAAGCATATGCCTTCGATGCTAATGTAAGAGCTATACTTGCCCTAGGACTAGCACCATAACGCAAGAAGGGCGCTATGTCATTAAGTCCGTAATTAAGTGGTTCGCGTGTCGCAAAGACAATATCAACTATATATTTCTGTAGCTTCTGATCAATGTATACTTCATTAACAACCTGTCGCGCCGCTAAAATCTCTGATGGCTCCACAACAGGTTTTACATCGATCTTCTTGTCGGTCTCTGCCATGCGCTGTAAAATCTTTAGTTCCTCATCCTTGCTAGGATAAGTTATATTGATCTTTAACATAAAACGGTCTATCTGCGCCTCAGGAAGGATATACGTCCCCTCCTGCTCAATAGGATTCTGTGTAGCCAGCACAAGAAATGGTTCCTCAAGTTTAAAGGTCTCCTCGCCAATAGTTACCTGCCGCTCCTGCATAGCCTCTAAAAGCGCGCTTTGAACCTTTGCGGGGGCCCTATTTATCTCATCTGCCAATATCATGTTCGCGAATATAGGGCCTTTCTTAGTAACAAATGTGCCTTCTTTCATATTATAAACAAGCGTACCGATAATATCTGCCGGTAAAAGGTCAGGAGTAAATTGGAGCCTGTGAAATTTTGCATTTATAAGTTTTGACAATACGCTTACGCTCATTGTCTTAGCAAGCCCCGGCACAGACTCAATAAGCACGTGCCCATTTGCCATGAGTCCAACCAATAGCCGATCTAAGAGATATTTCTGGCCCACAATAACCTCTTCAATGCCAGAAAGTATATTCTTAATAAAGGCGCTCTTTTGTGCAACTCTCTTGTTTATAGCTTCTATATTAGTCTGCATATCTATCTCCTTTTCTTATTTAAAATTCAAATTTGGCTGAGCTGTGAATGAATAATCTCCGAACTTCTTTCTATCATACATGTAACAGCCTAAACCCGCTATCATAGCAGCGTTATCCATAGACATACCCTTAGGTGGAAAAAGAATCTCAATCCCCAAATCGCTGCCTAAGTCATTTAACCTCTTTCGTAGCATTCCATTCGCGCTTACACCACCACCTATTAACAGGCTTTTTGTTTTTCTGCTTTGACAGCAGGCTCTTGTTTTATTAAGAAGCATATCAAAAGCTGCTTCCTGAAAACTTGCGCATATATCCGCCAGGGGCAGTTTCTGCCTCTTCTTTTTAAGATTCTCCACAAAATATAAGACAGCCGTCTTTATCCCGCTAAAACTAAAATCAAAGGTATCTTTAGTAAGGTATGAACGTGGAAAATCGATTTTTTTACAGTCGCCTTTTTCAGCTAGCTTTTCTATAATAGGCCCGCCGGGAAATCCGAGTCCTAAAATCTTTGCTACTTTGTCAAATGCCTCACCACAGGCATCATCTCTGGTCTGCCCGAGAAGCCCAGGCTTTTCTATATCCTTGATATCAACCAAACTAGTATGTCCACCCGAAACAATAAGGCCAACTGAGGGGAACATTATCTGTTTATCATTAATAGTAGCCGCGTAAATGTGGCCATGAAGGTGATTTAAAGGTATAATAGGTATCTTAAGGCTATAAGCGAGCGCTTTTGCGAGCGATATCCCGATTAATAACGCGCCTACTAGCCCCGGGCCCTGTGTAACGCTTATAGCATCTAAATCGCTTAACCTGATTTTTGCCTTCCTCAATGCCTTATCAAGGACAAAATTTATAAGCTCTGTATGGTGGCGGCACGCTATCTCCGGTACTATGCCTCCGTACTTCCTGTGTAGATGAAGGCTGGATACAACAATATTTGAAAGTATCTGTTTTTCACCTGAAGCTACTGCGATAGATGTTTCGTCACAAGATGTCTCAATGCCAAGCACAAGCATACGCTCTCCTTATTCGTGGCTGTCTATGGCCTGTGGCTTTGCCTTTTGCAGCGCATTGGATTTTTTTGCCATGTGTTTTAAGTAGGTGGCAAAAATACCTGCGCTGCGAAGGCAAGAGGCATAGGCCCTAATCCATATCTTTACATACCTTCTCTTCTCTGGATATAATATTTTCGCAGCTCTAATTCAATTATTCAGAGTCAACACTACTAACTAGATCTGAAATCAACACAAACTCAATATTATTATCTTTAAGCTGACAGGTCTTCTCTTTTATCGTTTCAAGCGTAAGGCTTCTGTCGTGTCCAATGCCCACGGCTGAGCCCTTTTCCGATGCCATAGCTATAAGCTGGTCAAATTGGGCAGATATGTATTCCTTGTCCGCGACATTATCAAGAAATATATCTCTTTTAACAAAAGGTATCTTGTTGACCTTTGCCGATTGCTCACATATGGAATCTGAGACTGCCACGCTATCCAAAAAAAACATCTCCCTTGACCGCAGATAACTCATAACAGCGTCAACAGCATCTCTATCCCGCGTTACCTTGGAACCCATATGGTTAGAGACGCCCGTAACAGAAGGTACTGAGCTTAGCGCTGATTCGACCAGATTTGCTATATTGTCACTATCCATAGAGCACAATATGGTATCTTCTTCCAGCCGCAGGGAATCATTTTCTGGTTCCATAGGCATATGAAGAATCAATTCTCTATTCGCATGCCGGCTTTCAATAAAGGCAATCTCACCTGAAAAGGCAAGATTGGGCAAGATAGCGAGGGTTAACGGTGCTTCAATTGAATTAAGAAGGTCTATGTTATTTAGATTATAACCCCAATCATCAATTACAATTGCTACTTTCACAGAGATTTTTTTCTCTGAAGTATCTCTACGCAAAAACAAGGCTGATAGAATAATTAAAAATACGAGTACTATAACGAATAAAGATAACAAGCTCTTTTTACGCATTAGGCTTCCAATAAAGACTTATATCTTGTTTTATCTTTGAGCAATTTTATAGCCTCTCTTACCTGGTTATCTTTTTCCAGGGACTCTTCTATTGAAATCTTCTTCTTAACGAGCTGGCCATCCGGCAAAACCGGAGCCTCTAATTCCATCGTAATGTCCGGGCTTACGCCTTTCTCGTGTATAATAGCTCCTGATGGAGTATAATAATAGCTTGTTGTTAAACGTATCGCGGAACCATCTTTCATCGGCATAACCGTCTGCACAGAACCCTTGCCAAAACTTTTTTCCCCGACAATAAGTGCCCTTTTGTTATCTCTTAGTGCCGATGCTACGATCTCCGAGGCACTGGCAGAACCCTTGTTAATAAGAACAACGATAGGAAAATCCAGATAAGGTTTCAAGGAGTCTGACCTGTAGATATTATCCTTATGCTTATCCCTGCCTTTTATGGAGACTACAATATCAGATTCTTTAAGAAACACCTCTGAGACAGCAACTGACGCATCCAAGAGCCCTCCGGGATTATTCCTTAAATCTATTATAAGCGCCTTCATGCCTTTTTTAATAAAACGCTTAAGGGCCTTGCTAAAATCCGGACCTGTGCGCTTCTGAAAATCTGATATCTTCACATACCCTATATTATCATCGATGATTAAGGCATCCTTTATCGATTTAATCCTTATGACAGCGCGTCTTATCGTAAATTCCCGCAGATTGGATTCCTGCTCTCTTATTATAGTTAGCTTTACTCGCGTCCCGGGTATACCGCGCAAAACCTTTACAGCGTCATCAAGTGTAAAATCCTTAGTAGACTTATTATCAATTTTTAGGATTCTATCTCCGGATATTATCCCTGCCTTATAGGCAGGTGTTCCGTCGAGAGGACTAACCACGGTAAGCGTATTATCCCTTAAGGTCACCTTTATTCCAAGGCCACCGAATTCACCAAACGTATCCGTCTTAAGATCTATATATTCTTCAGGGGTCAAAAAAGAGCTATGAGAATCAAGAGAAGATATCATGCCATCCAACGCGCCGTATATCATCTCCTTGGCAGTTACTTCCTTTACATAATCTGCGCCTACTAGTGTAATGGCGTCGGCAAAGAGACCAAGTTCATAAAATATATCTTCTTTAGTAAGAAAAGATTCAGTTAGCTCATTATTTAAGCTATCTTCTACAGCAAGTACCGTCGACAGACTGTGAGAAATAAGGATTAGGAGTGCAGCGGATAAAAAAACTATTCGTCTCATGATCTTTTCTGATCAAGTCTTTTCTTGATCGCCAAATTCGCAAGCTGCGGATTTGCTTTTCCTTTACTTTTTTTCATAAGCTGGCCCACGAGGAATCCGAGCGCATTGGTCTTACCTGAAAAATAGTCATCAGCCACTTTAGGGTTTTCATTTACAACATCACAGGCGAGTTTCTCAATTGCGCCTTCATCACTTATTTGGATAAGTCCTTTATCTTGTATGATATCATCCGCTGAATTTCCGGTTAGAAGCATATCAGAGAGCACCTCTTTTGCTATCTTGCCGCTTATTATATTATTATCTATCAGCTTCAACATCCCCACAAGATGCTGCGGAGTTAATTTTGCATCAGAAAATTCAAGATTATTAGCGTTTAGATGCTTAAGGATATCACCTGTAAGCCAATTAACTATAGTTTTAGATTCAGGATATAGCTTCATACAAGACTCAAAAAAATTAGACATACTCCTATCTGAAACCAGAACAGAAGCATCATATCCAGATAAACCGCAATCTTTTATAAACCTTTCCTTTTTCTTCTCCGGCATCTCCGGCAAGGTTAAGCGAATCTCATCAACCAAGGCCGCATCAATAGTAAAT
>Ga0222665_1001313_pt1 | contig 11446 bp, 9 predicted proteins | sample AntAcemetagen653_FD_179853 | JGI IMG/M metagenome (GOLD analysis project Ga0222665, IMG submission 179853) | Saline water microbial communities from Ace Lake, Antarctica - #653 | ecosystem: Environmental > Aquatic > Non-marine Saline and Alkaline > Saline | place: Antarctica: Ace Lake | collected...
AGGAAGTTTTATTACAACATAGAAAGCTCCTTCAGGAACTCTGAACTGGACACCGTTCATTTCTTCAAGTGCTGAAACGACGATATCTCTTCTTTCTCTGTATTCATTAAGGATCTTCGCATAATATTCATCTGTAAGGTCCGCTGATTTCACTGCCATAAGCTGATCGATCGTCGGAGGGCAGAGTCTCGCCTGACCATAGGCAAGAGCCGCTTTCATGATCTCCAGATTAAAACTTAGAAAAGCTCCGATTCTCGCACCACAGGAAGAAAATCTTTTTGATATACTATCCATAACAATAACACGATCTCTTGCTTCATCAAAATCGAACAGACTTACGTGTTTTTCTCCACTGAAAATGAACTCTCTATAAACCTCATCCGCAAAAATAAAAAGGTCTTTTTCTATGGCAAGATCAACTATCTTTTTCAGCTCGTCCTTTGAGTAAACTTTACCTGTAGGATTGTTGGGATTACAGATCATTATTGCCCTTGTTTTGGGTGAAACGAGCTTTGCCATCTCCTCTACAGGAGGAATTTCCCAGTTGTTTTCAAGCGTTGTTGTTAGTGGAACGATCTTAACACCCGCTGCAATCGCAAAACCGTTGTAGTTGGTGTAGAAAGGCTCGGGAATTATCACCTCGTCACCAGGATCAAGACAGACAGTAAGAGCCATCGTGATCGCTTCGCTTCCACCGGTTGTAACTATAACATTTTCTCTTTCGATATTGATGTTATGCCTTGCGTAATATCTTATCAGAGCATCCTGATACTGAGGAATTCCCTGGCTTGGGCCATAACCTATAATTTTTGTGCCGATATTCTCGAGAACTTTCAGCATTTCAGGAGGAGTTTCAATGTCTGGCTGACCAATATTCAGATGATGTACGGTCTTCCCAAGTGCACAAGCCTGATCGTCATAAGGTTTCAATTTTCTAATCGGTGAAGGTGGCAAACTCACGCCTCTTTGTGAAATTCTCCTCATATCTTATCTCCATAATTTAATAAAAAACTCCAAACCTTGCGAAATATGTCTTATTGATAATTTAAAATCAAGAAAATGTTTGATGAAGAAGCTTTACTATCGACAACTATTTTTGATCTTTTCCTTTAGGAAATACTGCTACTTTTTTCAGAAAAACACTTTTTTCTCTGTCAAATCCTTTTGCTACTAATGAAATCTCGTTGATCTTGTCCTCAAGGACTATATCAAGTGTATCTTTAAAGACACCACTTTTTCCGTCAAGTCGCTTGTAGTATATTTTTTTATTGTTCACATAGACAAAGACATCCCTGATATTTTGTGAAGCTGCTTCAAACCCGATCTTGAATTTTCCGTCCTCGTCTATCACAGGAGATGTATCAAATTTTACTGAAGGCATTTTAATTGAATAGAGCTTTTTGAGCTTATTTTTTTTGTCTGCTTTTACTTTTTCAGACTGTTTCGGAGTTTTTACCCAGAGTCCATTTTTCAAAAGAACCATTTCTCCACAAATTCCCTTTGAGCTAAAAACAGATTTATTGGCTGCTGAGGCAACTCCCGTCTTTCCTTCAACTGATGAATAAAGGATCTGTCCTTTTTCAATCGCATACTGTTTTTTATCAGCGTGATATTTGCAGATCAATCCGCCTTTCTTGATCGGTACTGAAAAACCTGCAGAATATTTTGACTTGTAATCATAGACCGTAAAAGTCATATCAATTTCATTAAGCTGCTTGTGAGAAATGCTGTTTGTTTTAAAAGTAAAAGCTGCTTCTTTTTCTTCTCCGGGCTTCAACTCAAGCGACAAGGTTCCGTTGTTGATAAAAAGTTCCTTTGAGTTGTTGTTGTTTATTATCATGGCACGGCCTTCAATGAGAGTGCCTTTTCCAACATTTTTTATAAATATGTGAAGGGTAACTTCCTCTTGCGGCTCAATTATCCCATTTATATTACCTTTTTCCTCAACAGCAAACATCGAAAAAACAAGTTCCGGTTTTTTAACAGGAATCGTCTCAAAAGATACATCTTCTGTCTTGAGAACTTTCTCGGGACTTCCGACATAGAGTTTCAGTTTTCCGGCACTTTTCATCCATGAAATAGATTCCGGCAACTTGACATCAACAGTTCTTTCGATCTTGCCGGAGAAAGTTCCAAAAGGTATTTCTATTCTTTTCATGTATGGAATATCGGTTTCAAGAATACCGATAAGATTCTCTATTGTCTCAGGATAGGTTGCCTGAAATTTTAATTTATGGGTTTTACCGCCTTCAAGTGTATTGCTGCTTAAAAGCTCAGCTTTCAAACCCTTTGTATCAACTTCACCAAGTTTCATAAGTTTTTTCCACGGAATTTTTGTTTCCTGAAGCTTGGCAACTATTAGGTCCCACTCTCTGGTCTTTATCGCCTGTGCAGCAGAAACAGCATTCTTGTCGTTGGAAATTGTCTGCTTGAGAACATCAATTACGATCTCGATCTCTTCATCACTCTTGTATTCGCCTACTTTTTCTTCCTTTCGTTCTTTAATGATCTGATCAACTTCCTTGAAAGGTTTAAAATATCTGATCGTTAGAGCTGGTTTTTCTTTCTTTTTAGGAATGTATTCGCTGACGATATGTTCCTTTAGATCAGCTTCTTTTAAAATATTATCATCGGTATCAAAAATGCTTATTTTCTTCTCATTGACAAAAGCCGGCTGAAGTTCGACATCCGGTGTAACACCGACTGACTGAATACTGATATCTCCAGGTGTAAGATACTGTGCGATCGTAAGCTTAATACCACCGCCACTTGGAATCCTGAAAAGATTCTGGACACTTCCCTTCCCAAAACTTTTTCTGCCGAAAACTGTCGCTCTTCCATTCTTTTTCAGCGCTGCAGTAACAATCTCGGCTGCTGACGCTGTTCCCGCGTTGGTCATGACAATCATCGGAATATCCAGGACGTCCGTATCCTGTCTTTTTGCTTCGTTAACTTCACGCTCGTCTTCACCAACCGTTGATACAATAACTCCTCTCTGGAGAAAAAGATCGCTTATCTTTATAGCTTGTGAAAGCAATCCGCCGGAGTTATTTCTCATATCAAGGATAAGGGCTTTCATGCCATCCTTTTTGAGATCTTTTACGGCCTTAAGCATTGCCGGATAGGTGTTTTCCATAAAACCTGTAAGTTTAATGTACCCGATTCCCGGCGCAGGCATAGACGGAATAACAGATTCAATTTTAATTATTGCTCTGGTTACGGTGAACTTTAAAAGATCTGGTTCTCCCTCTCTTCTGACCATTATTGTAACATCTGTATCCGGCTCACCGCGCATTCTGTCAACAGCCTGATTAAGGGTCATATTTACCGCGGACTCATCGTTTATCTGCATTATAACATCGTTTGACTCTATTCCCGCTTTCATAGCAGGTGTGCCGTTAATAGGTGAAACAACAACTATCTCACCCGCATCGTTTACGCTTATAACTATTCCCAGGCCTCCGAAGTTACCCTCAGTTGTATTTGTAAACTCTTTAAAATCCTTGGGAGTAAATATATATGAATGGGGATCAAGTTTCCGCAGAATTCCATTTAACGCAATATACTCGACTTCAGACATCTCCATCGGATAGACCGGTTTATAGTTTTTCTCGATATATCCATAGATTTGCTTGAGAACTGTGGTCACATCATAGATATCCCTCATTCTGCGAACTTCCGTCTTGAATTTCTTGTTGTATATCTGGATATTAACAACTTTTTCTTTCGGCTCGTATTTTATAAGAACCTCATTTAACTGATCATTAATAGCCTCTAGACCCTCAACGAGCAGCTCTGAAGCTTTGATCTTGGATTTATTGAGATATCTATTCTTGACAGCTCTCAAGGCATAGATAGTAACTTCTCCCTGTGAAATTGAATAGTCACTGGACGTTGAAAAGAGCCTTTCAAACAGGCTGGCATTTAAAACCAACATAAACAGAACTATAACAAAAACAACCACTTTCCTTTTCATATTACTGACTCCTGTTTTCAAAACGTAATCCCTAAAAATTCTCTTACAATAAAATCTATCCTTCCCGAAAGAAGAATAATTCTTGAAACGAGAGTATATCCAAAACATACACCTATTGCAACAAGGACATAAAACCTGCCGACTGAGCCTACTGACCTGATAGAATCAGAATAACTGTACTTCCTACTAAACAGGAAAATGAGCGTTGTGGTGACTCCTGCAACTGAAAGCATAGAATTAACTGTATTGTCCCACATAATTGAACCGTCAGTATTAAAAATAACAAGCGAATCTACTGAAGAAAAGACCATTTTATAGATGAAAGCTTCAAAATAAACGGTCATATTAAGGGCAGCATAGATCAGAATAAGAAACCCTGCAGGAATAAGATGATATCCGAACTTTCCTTTCCGAGCTGGAAAAAAAACAAGAAGTCCTGTCAACACCGGAATGATCAGGAGATGTCTTCCGTCCGTAATATCATTAAAGGCAGGCATTAGAACAGAAATAAACCATAGACAGGCAAAGTATCCTGCCGACACACCGATAAAAAGTGCTTCGGCAAATTTATAGACAGCATTTTCCTTATAAACTCCGGAAAGAACCGATATCGTAAGAAAGGCTGCAATCCATATGCTGAGGTCTGTACTCATCATTTCTTTTTCCTCAGCAATTTACCTATATTACCTGCAAGGATTAGAAGAAAAACAAGCCATAGAACTCCAACCGATGAAAAGAAGCGGGATGCGGATTCGGAATCTCCTGATAGAATTTTTTCAAATGAAACGATTCCTTTCATTCCCTGAACAAGGGAGGTAATCGATCCGGAGTCAGCAAAAGCAACGTAATCAGAAACCATATCTGATGTACAGACTGCAATTGACGGCGTTTCGCTTTTTCTGTTGAAAACTGTGAAGAAAACTATTCCGGGGACACCTTCTATTTTCACCGAAGAGAACTCAATGACTGCAGAAAGGTCTTTTAAACTGAAAACTCCATTCATCACAGGAAGATCTCTTAACTTGTTCCCGAAAATATCTTCTCTTCTGTAGTTCTCAATATCACCTGTCATCATTGCTGCAGAGATAGAACCACCCGCAAGATAACCAAGCTGAACATAGTTCTTTCCGTAAAAATAGCCCTGTTTTCGAAAATTGATCTTCGAAATACTTTTTTCAACCGCCAGGGAAGTCGATTCTATCCCCTGAGGAATAAGAGAGGCAAAAACTATTCCCACTTCTTTTTTCGCAAGAACTGTTATAAGAGAAGCAAGCCCGGTCTCAAGTTCGTATCTTCCTTCAGGCCCGTAATTCACAAGGATCATCACCTTTGAACCATCAGGAATGTTACGGATATCTTGTGCCGCCTTTGCAGAACCGGGTTCAGGAGGAAGATCATAGCTCTGTCCAAAAAATCCCAAGAATAGGATAAGAATCAAGATCGCTGTGACAATATATGGTGTAGGAATTTCATTAAACATCCTGCCACTAGCGATCATTGTTGTCACCTCGCGGAAAAGATCTCCAATATCTGCTGACATACATAAAAATAACTCCGGTGCCTGTACCTATAGCAAATGCTTTAAAAACCGGCATCGCAAAATAATTCATCATCCAGCCCGTTGAGACTGGCCCATGCCATTGTAACGGAAGGTAATCAATAAAAAACAGCTGCACCTGAGGCAGAAAACCTAACATAACTAAAACTGATGAAACAGTAATTACAGATGTCGAATATTTCCTCAGATCAAAATGCCTGTAAGCCGCAATGATCATAAAAAAGGCCAGGATAGCCATAAACGTAGAAAACAGCGGATCGTAGATATATCTGTAAATCCAACGGACAACACCCTTCATTCTCGGACTGAATGTTACACCCGTCTTTACAAAGGAGGCAATTATCAATTTTTCGGCATTTTCAGAAAGACCGCTTCCTATATTCTGAGCATAGTTTTCAGATATCATATCCAGAAATTTTTCGTTTTTACATATTATGCTGTAAACATCAACCATGCCCGCTGTCTCTTGACTGTTGCCAATCGGCGCAACTTTCTCGATCTCTTCTTTGAGCAAAGCTCCGCTTCCCTCAAAAAATTTTCCATTTATGTTGAGATCCGTTGTCTGGCCGGAAGCAGCACTTACATAGGCCCATTCCCTTATCAACTTTACAACAGGAAGCATAAGTTTTACTGTGCCCTGACTCGTTATTTTCACTTTTTTCTGGGCTATCTGCGCATAATCTCTGTCAGCTTCCGTAATTGTATTTTCAGTCACCTTTAAAAATCTCGGATTTATAAGATCCCGATAATCATCCTGACTCATGCCTGAACTTTTCAACATATCATCGGTTGGAACAAAATAACTGCTTATTCTTGAAGCCATAAGCAGAGACAACTTTCTTTTTGCCGGAAATTTTCTCAAGTATTTATCATCTTCAATAACAATGTGAGCTGCTTCGACTAAGTACTGAGGCTGTTCTCTGACAATATTACTGAATGCAAATTTATCACTTCTGTAATTTATTACTCCAGCCAGAAAAGTACAGACAAAGGCTAAAACTGTAACTGCTGAATAAAATGAACGGGAATTTAATTTCTTTATCTTTACAGATTCTCTCAGAATTAGCTGAGAAACACCGGCGAACAGAGAAATAACAACAACGATCTCACCCCATCTGAAGAAATTTGAAGAAAGGTTTCCGCAACAGGATGAATAGATCAAAAAGATAATCAAAATGATTGCTATCGGCACTGCTATTTTAATTATCCTTTCCATCATTGTCCACCTGTAAACAATAAGATGAAACTATTGATGACCTGTTCAATTCCCAGAGTTTTAAGAACCGAGCCAAGTAAAATAGCACTAGCTGTAACAATTAAAAAGAGGTATGCCCCTGAATTGTATGGCGTTTTCATTTTATTCAACTGAGAATCAAAGATAAAAGGCTCAATTGAAACCGATGCTTTTCGTTTTAACAAAAGATCTGTAACAGCTCCGGAAAGAGAAGCTGAAAAGACCATCTTCCTCTTTTCTCTTAAGTCTTTAAAAGAATCCAGATCTGATTCAGGATTATTTTCTGCAATATGAAAAACAGCTGAACGCGGTGTTGAATCCCTTAGAACGTTAGTAAGAAAAGGCCTCTGACCATAAATTACCGGCACCTTTTTCAACATCCCCACATTTCTGGATCCTATTAGTGTAAGGTCGTCCGGAGTTGTTGTCGCAACACTTTCATTTTCTTCGCTCAACAATCTTTTAAAAAATGAAATCACTGCAATATTTACAGGGTCACCAACCCAATCTGAAGAACTGTGTAAAAGAACATTTTTGCTATCCTCTCCTGCAAGGATCTTTACGGATCTGGCAATTTCTCCGGCATCATCGGTACCGGACGACAGAAATCTAAAAGCAATAAATCCTGGAGCAAAAAATGAAAATATCAGAAGCAGAAGAAAAAGAACAAGCGCCGTTTCTATTCTTCCAATAAAAAAAGTTTCTGAAACACATTTACTGTCTGAAATAAACGGCTTATCAGAATCTCGATAAACCTTAATAAAATAACATGTTCCTGATTCTGCCGGCTCTGAAAAAGAACTTTCCGGTTCAGGAAATTCAAAAATATTGACCGGATTCTGAACGGATCTCTTTCTAAACAGCTGAACTGTCTGAAAATCCTTAACACTTTCTTTAAGGCTTATTGTGACTGTATCCTCATCTGTTTTAAGAAAGAATTCATCACTGTCCGCTGAAACTGTAAAGGAAATAAGAATAATTAGAAGAAGAAAAAACTGTTTTATCATCAGCTCTTCTCCTTTCTAATGTCAACAACAAGACTTTTTTGCCAGCCTTCAGTTCTAAGAACAACTATCCTGTCTCTGTTAAGAAGAAATGCTGAGCCTTTAAAACGCAGTTCAACAACAGAATTCTCTTTTACAGGAATCGTGTATCTTTTACCCCAGAAAAGCTTTGAGATCTTATCATTTTCATCGCCACCGATGTAAACTTCCAATGCTATAGCATCCTTTTCAAAGTTACCATCAGGAATAATAAGCCAGCCAGAACTTACATCGTGGTCTTCTACTATTTTGTCTATTCTTTCCTTGTTTGTGGAAAGATCGCTGTTAAGTATTGCCCCGCACATAAGAAAAAACCCAGTGTTATCAAAAGAATACTCGACGATCCCTCTTACAATGTCAGGATCACTTATGAGATCCAGAAATCTTATTATGTCGACCTTTTCCGATAAAGAGATCCCGATGATCCTGTCTGGGCGGAAGAAATTCTCACTTTTCTTTTTTCCGATCGTAAGAATATCGTCTGCTAGAAAGATATCACCCGTCACTGGATCATTTTGCACTGAAAACTCAGTGTATGAATTTGAGAAATCATCAGAACTAACATCATCTACATTTTTAGAAACAGCAATGTTTTCACTCACAGGTTTACCGGCTTGAAGTCGGCACTGATTCAGTATTGAGTAGTTATCATTTATGAAAGCAGTGACTACACGCCCGGAACTTGCACCACAGATGTATCTGGAAAAACTATAAAGGCTGCTCTGATAAGAATTAAAAATTACCTTTCCCAGGGCACTGCCTTCAACTTTAAAAGGAACAAGATCACTCAAGTCCAGCTTAGCAAGGGAACTTCTGTCATTTTTTAAAAGACGCTCTTCAAGAATATTCTCTATCTCATAAAAATCAGTTAAAGGAGAAAAACTAAGCTGTGCGGCTGAAACACTCTTTCTATTACCAGCATAGATAACCTTGGGTTTTATCTTTTTAAACCATTCAGATTCTGCGACATCAGATATCAGCTTCAGGATCTTCATATCATCGGAATCGTCAAAACCGCCACTGATCACAACTACATCACAGACAAAATCTTTTACAGCATTATCAAAATCGCCACCCGTATAAAAAACTTCCGGAGAAAGAAGAAGAAACCTTGAAAGTTTTTCTCCTACCTTTAAGGAACCATCACGTGTTATTCCACAGATAACTGCCTTTTTAAGATTATCAGGAATATAAACTCCAAAAGTTTCTATCTTTGGAATCACTTCCTGTGAAGAACCCAGCTCTACAGCTGCAGCATGGAATTGTCTGGAAAAAGCATCCGCATCATCTATAGCGATCTTTTCTTTGGAGTAATTGCTACTCACCTTATTATCTTTATCAATTTTCCAAACTTCCAGTCTTCCGGAAGTAAAGACAACTCCAAAAGACACATTTGACATATCAGTTTTCTTCCAGAAGTTTCTTTTTCAGATGTTCTATAGATCTATTTTCAAAGAGTGATATTCCGGCTTCAACCCTCTCAGGTTTAACAAAAATGCTCAGCATTGGACTGGAAACTGTCATAATTGAGCTCAGAATTCTTCTGAAGGGATTAAGGATATCCAACATGAAAACAGCAACAGATCCCAAGTTGCGTGTTTTTATATATGATATTAGATCGCTTTCAGAAAATTCATTAAAATGCTTCATATATCCGTGTCATAAAGTAAGGGCTCTCTATTTTTCAGAAATTTAATGATAAGCGCAATATACTTTCCATCAATATCCTTAAACTTAAGACCCATTCCGGGCTCCTCACCACTTATAAGAGCACTGTCAACATTTCTTACCCATACAACTTCGGAAATGATCTCAAGAATTTTATCGCCCAATTTAAGACTGACAGTAAACTCCGTTCCTATCCGAGATATCTTATGCGTGGCAATAAAAATACCACCTTTACTCATATCCATTGCAAAACCACTGAAAAATGTATGCGGACCTGTTAGAGAAACCTCTAACTCCACATGCATCCTCTCTTCGATACGCTTGTTGCTCGTTGAAAAAACAACATCATCCTTTCCACGACCTTCTTCTTTGTAGTATTGGACTTTATTTGATTTATCCCTATTTTTCTTATCGCCATTTCCCATTAATGACCTCCAGACGCAAGCTACTGTTTCAGTATGAATTCCACTCTTCTGTTCTTGGCTCTTCCAGCTTTAGTTCTGTTTGATGATATTGGTTTGTCAGGTCCGTATCCGATAGCTTCAAGTTTAGATCCTTTAACACCCTCATCTATAAGGAACTCTCTAACTGCATCTGCCCTCTTTTGAGAAAGTCTCACATTAAGTTTTCTGCTTCCAGAACTGTCCGTGTGACCTTCAATAATAACCTTTTTGATTGATGTCGCATTCTTTATAGCATCGGCAACTTCCTTAAGAAGCGTGTACGACTGTCTTTTAATAACCGCCTTTCCTGTGCCGAAGAACACCATCTGTTTGAGTTCTATCTTCTTGTTCGTGACAACGATCAGCTTGTACTTCTTAGGACAACCCTTTTCTTCCTTAACACCAGGAACATCAGGACATTTATCATCCTTATCAAGTATTCCGTCGCCATCCTTATCGACAACTTTCGGGCAGCCCTTCAATTCAGGCACACCTGGTTTCTTCGGACACATATCATCTATATCAGGAATCTTATCACCATCACCATCAGGGCAACCCTTCAATTCAGCGGGTCCCTTATCATCAGGACAGCGATCCTGCGAATCCGGAATACCGTCATTATCTCTATCGGCCTCAGGCAGACAACCTTGAAGCTCTATTTTTCCCTTAACATCCGGACACTTATCCTCAATGTCTGGAATTGTATCACCATCTTTATCAGGACATCCTTTATACTCTACAGGTCCTTTATCGTCAGGACAACGGTCGTCGGCATCCAAAACACCATCATTATCTCTATCCGCTGCCGGGAGACATCCTTTAAGTTCAACCTTTCCCTTCACATCAGGACAGCGGTCATCAATATCCGGAATTGTATCACCATCTCTATCCGGACAGCCCTTAAATTCAACCGGCCCTTTATCTCCAGGACAACGATCGTCAGGATCAGCTAATGTATCATTGTCTCTATCCGGACAGCCTTTAAGAGCTGGGAGGCCCTTGTCATCAGGACAACGATCAGTTGAATCAGGAACTCCATCCTTATCTCTATCTGCCGCAGGAGGACAGCCATTGAATTCAACCGGTCCCTTAACATCAATACACTTGTCATCAATATTTGGAATTCCATCACCGTCCATGTCAGGACATCCTTTAAATTTCTCAGGACCAGCCTCCATAGGACAACGGTCATTTATATCAAGAATTCCATCTTGGTCTTTATCTTTGGGGAAACACCTATCCGCATGTGTTGCAGCCTTGGCAGCATAAAGATCCACTTCCGACATCAGCTCTTCTGCCTGAAGATAGTTTCCAGATTCCAGTTCAAATTTTGCTATTTCTATTAAACTCTCGGCCATTGCAAGATCATAAGGAGCGCAAATATCGGCTCCTCTAGATTTATCGATCTCAACTCTCTTTCCTTCAAGCAACGTGCTCTTATATATTTTTGTTCCAGTCGTACAACCGGCAAAAACAACTAAAATTAAAGTAAAAAGCAGTAATTTTCTCATTTTGCACCTCCTG
>Ga0222665_1001315_pt1 | contig 11431 bp, 6 predicted proteins | sample AntAcemetagen653_FD_179853 | JGI IMG/M metagenome (GOLD analysis project Ga0222665, IMG submission 179853) | Saline water microbial communities from Ace Lake, Antarctica - #653 | ecosystem: Environmental > Aquatic > Non-marine Saline and Alkaline > Saline | place: Antarctica: Ace Lake | collected...
TGTATTAAACATGTCTTCAAATTCCATTTGATTTGCCGGATAATTCATCCTGCAAAGTTATTTTTTCACGGGAGATGATCGGATACCCCATTATAATTTTTATCAGGAAAAGAAAAAGAGTTTGTTGGAATAAGGCGTTTAGCTGACAATTATAGAGCAGCGAAGCTTTTGAAAAAGTCGGCAGTCGGCAGTCCACAGTTGGCAGTCCACAGTTGGCAGTCCACAGTTCACAGTCGGCGATTGGCAGTCAGTAAACTGATGACTGATCCCGAAAGATTTCGGGAAATGACTGAAGACTGCCTACTGTGGACTGATGACTGATAATTAAAAAAACCTAAGTTTTACAGGATAATAGCATAATGTGCAAAGTTAAAATACTTGTTGTTGAAGATGAAATTATTATTGCAGATGATATTTGCTATATGCTTTCCGGTTTGGGATATGAAGCCCTCGAACCGGTAATTAATTTCACCGAGGCAATTGAAGCCATTGAAAAGCACAAACCTGATCTAATTATTTTAGATATTCAACTGGCCGGCAGACAAGACGGCATTGATTTAGCCTGGAAAATAAAGGAAGATTACGATTTACCGTTTATATTTTTAACCTCTTATTCCGATCCGGAAACAGTTGAGAGAGCTAAAAAGGTAACTCCTCCGGTATTCCTGGTAAAGCCTTTTAATAAAGATGATTTATATACATCTATCGAAATGGCGTTATATAACTATTCAATTAATTCAGGATTTGCACAAAATTCAAAAAATGAGAGCAATAAGAAAGATATTATTTTTAAAGATGTTTTTTTTATTAAAAATAATCATTCGTTTCATAAAGTTAAGTTTTCAGATATTGTATATCTTAAAGCAAAGCATGATCATGTAGAGATTTATACAAACTCAAATACAAAATATTTATCAATGTGGAGCTTAATCGGTTTTTCCGAGAAGTTTCCCGAAAGCTTTTTCAGGACTCATAGAAATTATATTGTGAACCTTTATTATTTAGATGCTATTAATAATATGTATGTAGTTATTAGTGGAAATGAAATACCAATTGGAAGGAACTACAAGAGAGAGTTGATGAAACGGATTAATTTAGAATAGCATTTGTGCTACTTTGAAAATTTTAGCTCATGCTCCCCAAAAGTAAAATTAAATGAAAAACAGAATACAAGAAAAAAACTGGGTTGTTACCCTCAACTCGCTAATATATTTTTTGTTAGCTTATTATTCAGTTATTTCGCTTTCAAATGCCTTTTTACTGTTGCTTGCCAAAATTTATGGATTCTCTGGAACACTTTATTATTATGGAGTTATTTTGGATGTTAAAGAATGGCAGTGGAGTAATAATTTTATTTTTCTTATGTACTTTTTAGGAAATGCATTCACTCTGATACTTGGATTTATTGCCAGAAAAAAATACAGAAAGCTACGAAGAAAATCCTATCATTATAAATTGTATTTTTTCTGGGCATATATAATTTCTTTTACATATTTTTTTGGTAATCTTCTCGTTGGAGTGGTTTTTTATTTTGGCTTCGGTGCAGTATTAGAATCCTATTCCGTTCCCTTAATTATTAAAATAGTATTCGGAATAATATCGGTTTTTGTTTTAATTATGATTGGCAGAAATTCGTCATGGGATGCTATTGTTTCATTAAATTCATATTTTCAAGAAATTAGTAAGTCAGATATTTTTAACTATTTAACTATTCAAATATTATATCCGGCTTTGATAGGAAATGTAATTATATTTTTACTTAAAATCCCTCATCACTCTGAATTTTCTTATTACGATACATATATTCTTCTTTGTTTGTTTATCGTAATTATATCAATTTATTTATCTCCTAATGATCGTTTACCGATAAAGTTAAGAAAAACAGAAGGTAGTTTTAAATTGCAAATAACACCAATGATCATTGCAATTGTATTTATTGCTTTAATTAGATTTCTTTTAGTTTAGGAAAAATTAATTATTTTGAGAGAATATTATTAGCCGTTGCAAGGAGCTAATTATAAAGTGGTCTATCATAAGAATACCAAGCGGAGATCACCAATAATTTTATCATAACTTACTTCCCAAACAACTATTTCTCCTTAATGCCTTAATTCTTTTATACTCTTATTTCCCATATACCTTTTTTTCCAACCTCAACTCATCATTTTCCTAAATTAAGCACGAAATAATTAAAGCTTCTTCCATACAATCTATTATTAACAAATTTTAACATAAGTCTCCTACACTAATTAATATCTCTATTTCGTTTTAAATTAAGTTAATAATACAAATTGCAATGAAGAAAGTAATTAGTTATTTGATAGTTGGTTTATTAGGGATTATAACTTCATTTTTATTAATTCGATTTATTGATGATAAACCTGAAAAAATTATTTCGTTACAAGCGGAACAATTGCCGGTTTACCATGTGAATAATCCGATACCGAAGCCTGAAAATAATCCTGATTTTGTTACAGCCGCCGAAAAATCTATTCATACAGTTGTACATATCCGCACTCAATTTGAAAATAAAAGTGTAGTTTATGATGATTTCTTTGGCACTTTGCGTGAGTTTTTTGGTGGAGATAACCCTCCGCAACGATCAAGAGTTTATACGGCTTATGGTTCGGGTGTAATAATTTCAGAAGATGGATATATCGTTACTAATAATCATGTTGTGCAGGAAGCCGACCTAATTGAAGTAACCCTCAACGATCGAAGAACTTTTGAAGCCAAGATAATTGGAACCGATCCTTCAACTGACCTGGCTTTGATAAAAATTCAATCAAATGATTTGCCATATATATTTTATGGAAATTCCGATGATTTGAAAATTGGTGAGTGGGTTTTGGCAGTTGGGAATCCTTTTAATCTTACTTCAACTGTTACAGCGGGAATAGTAAGTGCAAAAGCAAGAAATATAAATATTTTAGGCTCGAATACTGCAATTGAATCATTTATTCAGACCGATGCGGCTGTAAACCGTGGAAACAGCGGAGGAGCTTTAGTAAATACAAAGGGGGAACTTGTTGGGATTAATGCTGCAATAGCCTCTAATACCGGACTATATACGGGCTATTCATTTGCAATTCCCGTAAATATTGTGAAAAAGGTAATGCTTGATTTAATGCAATTTGGTTCGGTTCAACGTGCATTTATCGGGATTTCAATCCGAGAGATCAATAGCTCATTTGCAGAAGAAATTGGTTTAGAAGAAATAAAAGGAGTTTATATTAATTCGCTTAATTCAAATGGCGGTGCTTTTGAAGCAGGCTTGGAGGAAGGTGATGTTATTTTATCGGTTGATGAAAATGAAGTAAATACATCAGCCGAGCTTCTTGAAATAATTGGACAGCATCGACCAGGTGATAAAATCAAAATACTTATTATTAGAGACGAAAAAAATTTATCTTTTGATGTAATATTAAAAAATTATGAAGGAAATGTAGATATAACGCTTATCAATGAAGATTTCTATTTTTCAGAACTGGCTTCATCCTTTAAACCAATTACCGAAGATGAAAAATCGCAATTGAATATTTCTTATGGAATGAAAATCACAAATGTCGAAGACGGTATTCTAAAGCAGGGAGGAATAAAAAAAGGATTTATAATTATTAAAATCAATAATCAGCCCATTAAATCTGCAAAAGATTTAAATATTTCACTAAAAGAAACTGATAAGGGATTAATTTCAATAGAAGGTATTTATTCGAATGGAATGAGAATGAAATATGGTTTTATAAAATAAATATTAATTAAAGAGGTTATGAATATATAAATTTGAATAAAAATTATTACCTTTGAGCTTTTGGGCTATAAAGTTATTTTTGAAAAAGAGGATTATTGAATTATGAGGCAATTAATAATAACAAAATCAATTACAAATCGCTCTACAGCTTCTCTTGATAGATATCTTCAAGATATTAGTAAAGAGGAATTAATAACTGCCGAGGAGGAAGTAAAATTAGCTCAAAAAATAAGAAGCGGCGATCAAGTTGCTCTTGAAAAACTAACAAAAGCTAATTTAAGATTTGTTGTTTCCGTTGCCAAGCAATACCAAAACCAGGGATTAAGTTTACCCGATCTAATTAATGAAGGAAATCTCGGATTAATTAAATCAGCAACGCGTTTCGACGAAACAAGGGGATTTAAATTCATTTCTTATGCTGTTTGGTGGATTCGTCAATCAATTTTGCATGCACTTGCCCAACAATCACGGATGGTCAGACTCCCTTTAAATCAGGTTGGTGCAATAAATAAACTAAAAAAAGCATCATCAAAATTAGAGCAACAATTTGAAAGAGCTCCTTATATTGATGAGCTTGCAGAAACACTTGAATTACCCGAACATAAAGTAAAAGAAACTTTAAAAATTTCCACAAAACATATTTCAATGGATGCCCCACTCATCCAGGATGAGGATATTAATTTCTATGATGTTTTTGTTGATAATAGTGAACCTTATGCCGATTCGATTTTAATTGATGAATCGCTTGCAAAAGAAATACAACGTTCTCTGGCAACTTTATCTGAAAAAGAAAGAGAAATTATTAAGTTTTATTTCGGGATTGGGAAAAGTCATGGCTATACTTTAGATGAAATTGCCTACAAATTCGATCTTACCCGAGAAAGAGTTCGACAAATTAAAGAAAAAGCTATCAGACGATTAAAGCATACTTCACGCAGCCGATTATTAAAAGCATATTTAGGCCAATAGAATTGTTAATTAAAAAATTATAAAAAAAGAAGAAAAAAATTATATAATTTCTTTTTTTTTATATTTTTGATGATAATGTTGATCAATAATTATCATTTTCATTTAATAACAAAATATTTCGAAATATGAAAAACGGCAAAGCAAAAAAACAGAATCACAATTTTGAAAAATCATTGGATAATTGGATAGCAAATGAAAAATTTGGTTTTGAATTTATTGAAGCTATCGGCAAATTGTTTTATGACAAATCAATTGAAGTAATCTTTTTTCGTAGTCAACTTCTCGACAGAAGTGCTAGCGTAATTCTTCACAAACATTCTTATTCACAGACAGTAATTGGTGAAGAATTAGAAATCAAAGACTCTCTTCTTATAGCGAAAGCTATGTTAAAAATGGATATTGCTCCTTCAAGAATAGACATAGGAAGATTAAATTATGAATGGACAGTTGAAAAGGAAAAATACGGGGAAGATGTTTATAAATTTCTTGAAGATAAATTAAAAGATAATATCGGCATACCATCAAGATTTTCAAAACCTGTTGATGTAGTTCTTTTTGGATTTGGAAGAATAGGGCGATTATTGCTCAGAGAATTAATAATTCAGGGCAATGGAACACAGCTTAGAGTGAGAGCAGTTGTTACACGAAAAGTAACACCCGAAGATATTGCCAAAAGAGCTTCATTGATACGTCATGATTCTGTTCATGGGCCGTTTAGGGGAAATGTAATTGAAGACATTGAAAATAAATCAATAAATATAAACGGCCACATTATAAAAATGCTCGAAGGTGCAAATCCCGAGGACGTGGACTATGAATCTGAAGGCATTACAAATGCTTTATTAATAGATAATACAGGTATCTACAGAGATAGAGAAGAACTTAGCAGACATTTGAAAGCAAAAGGAATATCCAAAGTGATGTTAACAGCCCCGGCAAAAGGTGATGTGCCGAATATTGTGTACGGAGTAAATCACAATATTTACGACCCTGATAATGATAAGGAAAACATTTTTTCAGCAGCTTCCTGTACAACTAATGCAATAGTTCCGGCTTTAGAAATTATTCAAAACAAATTTGGAATTATTAAGGGCCACCTTGAAACTATTCATGCTTATACCAATGATCAAAATCTTCTTGATAATTATCATAAAAAGCCCCGCCGAGGAAGAGCGGCAGCTTTGAATATGGTTATCACGTCAACAGGGGCAGGCACGGCTGCTGCTAAGGTGATTCCAAGCTTGAAAGGAAAACTTACTGCAAATGCCGTTAGGGTTCCTACACCAAATGTTTCGCTTGCGATCCTTTCGTTAAACCTTGAAAAAGAAACTACAAAAAAAGAAGTAATAGAAACCTTAAGAGATGCAGCTTTAAAAGGCGATCTCGTTGAACAAATCAGGTTCTCCGCATCTAATGAGTCGGTTTCATCAGACTTTATCGGTGATTCTTGTGCTGCAATCTTCGATAGCCCGGCAACTCAGGTATCGAAAGACGGAAAAAATATTATGTTATATCTTTGGTACGATAATGAATTTGGATATACAATTCAGGTAATTCGTCTTGCAAAACATATTGCAAACGTCAGAAGATATTTATATTATTAATAATAAAAGGTATAGGGAGAATATTGGTATTATGGTATAAGGGAAATATGGTATAAAGGTATTCAGAAATATAAGTATCAAGAAGGATTTCTCAGGTTTATTTATTTCCTTTATTTCCATTATTCCATTTATCTCCCAAATAAATAATAATTTAGTTCAGAATCCATAATTTTCATAATAAATCATACTTTTGCTCTTTTAAAAAAAATATTGAAACATTAAATAATGTCGAGAACAAAATACATATTCGTAACGGGCGGTGTTTCATCATCTCTTGGAAAGGGGATAATTTCCGCCTCTCTGGCAAAGCTTTTACAATCAAGAGGTTTTACTGTAACAATTCAAAAACTTGATCCTTATATAAATGTTGATCCTGGAACTTTAAATCCGTACGAACATGGCGAATGTTATGTAACTGAGGATGGTGCTGAAACTGATCTGGATTTAGGGCATTACGAACGTTTCTCTAACGAACCGACATCCCAAGCCAATAATGTTACAACCGGCAAGATTTACCAATCCGTAATTAATAAAGAACGCAAAGGTGAGTATTTGGGTCAAACTGTTCAGGTAATTCCCCATATAACCGATGAAATTAAATATCGGATTAAATTGCTTGGAAACACTCAAAAATATGATTTTGTTATAACAGAAATTGGTGGAACCGTCGGTGATATTGAGTCATTACCCTATGTTGAAACTGTTCGTCAAATGAGATGGGAAATGGGTAATAATTGTATTGTCGTTCACCTTACTTTAGTTCCATATCTCGCTGCTGCCGGTGAATTAAAAACAAAACCAACTCAGCATTCTGTAAAAACTATGCTTGAATCAGGGGTACAACCCGATATAATAGTTTGTCGCACTCAATATAGCCTAAATGAAGGTCTTAGGAATAAAATTGCTCTTTTCTGTAATATTGATCCTACTTCAGTGATTGAATCAATCGATGCCAAATCAATTTACGAGGTACCATTATTGATGCAAAAAGAAAAACTTGATGTTGAAATTCTTAATAAAATTAAAATTCCCATATCAAAAGAACCAAACCTAAAGAAATGGAAGGAATTTCTTTCAAAGCTTAATAATCCAAAAAAAGAAGTAAAAATAGGTTTAGTCGGGAAATATATTGAGCTTAAAGATGCTTACAAATCAATAAATGAATCATTTATTCATGGAGGAGTTGCTAACGAATGTAAAGTTAATGTTAAACTGATTCACTCTGAAGAAATAACTTCGACAAATGTTCATTTGAAATTATCTGATGTTGATGCCATTCTTGTAGCCCCTGGTTTTGGACACAGAGGAATTGAAGGCAAGATCAATGCCGTTGGATTTGCCCGCGAAAACAAGGTTCCCTTTTTTGGTATTTGTCTTGGTATGCAATGTGCTGTAATTGAATTTGGGAGAAATGTGCTTGGTTATGAAAATGCCAATTCAACAGAAGTTAATGCCGACACCAAGTTTCCCATAATTGATATTATGGAAGAACAAAAGAAAATTCATTCGATGGGAGGTACTATGCGTCTTGGTGCATATTCTTGTCATTTATTAAAAAACTCAAAAGTTTTCAATATTTATATGAAATCAGACATTAGTGAACGCCACCGTCATCGTTTTGAGTTTAATAATAAATATCTTGACAATTATAAATCGCATGGAATGATCCCAACCGGAATTAACACTAAAAATAATCTGGTAGAAATTATTGAATTAGAAAACCATCCATGGTTTATTGGGGTTCAATTCCATCCCGAATTTAAAAGTACGGTTGCAAATCCACATCCATTGTTTGTTGATTTTGTTAAAGCTGCAATAAAATATAAAGAAGAGAAGGCAAATAATAAAACAATGTAAGTTTCTTTTTGCACTTTTGGTTGAAATTTGCAATATCAAATGCTAAACTCTCATTTTCTTAAAGCATTTACAATATTCTATTTTGCTAAGAATAAATTATGTAAATTTGTTGAAAATAGATTAAGTAATAATGGTAATTCTATAAGCTTTCAAGCAATAATGCCATTGAAAAATTAAATTTTAAATATATGAAAACTCTTTTTATAATCTTTGTGTTTGCTATGTTTTCAATGGGTAATATTTGGGGGCAAGGAGTTGTTTTAAATGAGATTATGACATCAAATAAAACAACAATAATTGATGAAGATGGCGATACTCCCGACTGGATCGAGATATACAATGCAGGCATTGAGTCAATAAATTTGCATGAATTTGGCCTCACCGATAATATTGACAATCCTTTTAAATGGATCTTCCCTGAAATTGAAATTGAACCAAATGCTTATTTACTTGTTTTTGCCTCAGGGAAAGATAGGCTTGAAATAGGAGGGTATTGGGAAACAATTATTAATTGGGGTGATGACTGGAAGTATCACATTCCTCAATCCGAACCTGCGACAAATTGGAACTCGCTTGATTATAATGATATATCTTGGCTTTCGGGCCCAAGTGGCATTGGCTATGGCGATGATGACGATTCAACAATAATTCCTTCACCAAGCACTTCAGTATTTATTCGTAAGAAATTTACAATTGAAGATTTTTCGCCAATTTTGTTCGGAGTATTTCATGTTGATTATGACGATGCTTTTGTTGCATATTTAAACGGAGTGGAGATTGCAAGAGCAAATATTGGAATCCCCGGAATTCCTCCTTCTTATAATGAAACAGCTGATGAATCAAGAGAAGCTTTAATTTATCAGGGAGGCCTTCCTGAATTATATGTTTTTAATCCTGATTTACTTTTTTCGGATACAAATGTGCTTGCAATACAAGTTCATAATTTAAGTGCTGGATCGCCTGATATGTCAATTATTCCATTTTTAACTTTTTACACCGCCGAACCTCCACCAAATCCTTCCGGTTCACCGGAAATTCTTCAATTACCTGTTTTGAGGCTGCATACTAATTTTAAATTAAGCGGTTCCGGTGAAAAAGTGTGTCTTTTTAATCCGGCTGGACAAATTGTAGATAGTATTCAAACCGGTGTTTTGCCAACGGATGTTTCGCTTGGCAGGCAGCCTGATGGTTCAGATACTTGGATGTATTTTTTAGAAACCACTCCGGAAGAAGCAAACAATACAATTGGTTTTCCGGGAATTACGGGCGATGTTCTGTTTTCGGTTCCGGGTGGCTTTTATTCTGGAAATGTTGAAATTGAATTGAGCGTTGAGCCTGAAGATGCAATAATATATTTTACCTTAGATGGTTCGGTCCCTGAAGTTACTTCTAATGTTTATTCCCTTCCTTTACAAATTAGCGAAACTACTGTTTTGAATGCAATTGCATGTTATGAAGGTTTTTTACCGGGCAATATTGCAACTAAAACATATTTTATTGATGCCGTTCACGAGCTTCCGGTAATTTCTTTATCAAGTAATCCTGAAAACTTTTTCGACCCTGAAATAGGAATTTATCATGAAAATAATATAAATGAAGATTGGGAACGGCCAGTACATTTAGAATTTTTTGAACCTTACGGCAACTTGGGATTTAGTATTGATGCAGGTGTGAAATTATATGGTGGGTGGACAACCAACCTGCCTCAAAAATCACTTGCCATATTTGCAAGAGATGATTACGGTTTCGACGAAATAGATTATCAGATATTTCCCGACCTTGATATTGCAAAATTTGAATCAATAGTTCTTAGAAACTCGGGAAATGATTGGATGGAAACAATGTTTCGCGACGGGCTTATGACAGGACTGCTTGATGATATTGATTTGGACAGACAAGCATTTAGGCCGGCGGTGGTTTATATTAACGGTGAATATTGGGGAATTCATAATATACGAGAAAAGATTGGTGATAATTACCTGGAGTCGCATCACGGAGTCGATTCAGATGAATTAGATTTACTAGAGGACCAGGGATTACCAATTATAGGAAACTCTGCTCATTACAATAGCATGATAGAATTTATTGAATATAATTCTTTATCAAATCAAACAAATTATGAGTACATAGAAACTCAAATGGATATTTTGAATTTTATTAATTATCAGATTTCTCAAATATTTTTTGCTAATACCGACTGGCCCGGAAATAATATAAAATTCTGGCGGCCTAAAACATCTGAAGGTAAATGGAAGTGGATCATCTATGATACGGATTTTGGGTTTGGCCTTAATGGAAATTATTATCATAATACTCTTGAATTTGCTACTGATCCCTTTGGCCCCCAATATCCAAATCCTCCATGGTCAACTTTTTTATTAAGAAAGCTTTTAGAAAACAATTCATTTAAAATTGATTTTATTAACAGGTATGCCGATTTGTTAAATTCAAATTTCAGACAAGATAGCATTCTACCTCAAATAATTCAGAAAAAAACATTAATCAATGAAGAGATGCCCCAGCAGATTGAGAGGTGGGGAAGCAATTATAATGAATGGCTTAATAATATTAATGTTGTTACTGATTTTGCTAATAATCGAAATTCGTATGTTAAAAACCATGTTGTTGATTATTTCAATCTTTCCGGGTTTTCAGAAATTGAGTTAAATGTTATACCCGAGAATAGTGGAAAAATCACTATCAGCACTCTGACATTAGAAGGATTTCCATGGACGGGTGAGTATTTTAATGATATTCCTGTTGTTTTATCTGTTGAGGCCGCACAAGGTTATATGTTTCAAAACTGGGAAGGTGATATTTATAACGATAGCCTCTCAATAAGTTTAATTTTTAATAATGATATGAATATTGCGGCAGTATTTCAGGAAATTATGTCCGATAATATTGTCATCAATGAAATCAACTATCATTCAGCCGATGATTTTGATCCTAAAGATTGGGTAGAATTTACTAATTCGGGTGAAACGGAAATCGACTTGAGTAATTGGTACTTTAAGGACGAAGATGACGAACATATTTTTACTTTTCCCGAGGGGATTGTTCTCGAACCTGCCGGTTTTCTGGTGTTATGCGAAGATACGGCCGCATTTCATGCATTGTTTCCAGGGATTGATAGTTTTATTGGAAATATGGAATTTGGTTTTAGCGGAAATAATGAGTTGATAAGATTATTTGATTTAACAGGAGCTATTGCCGACACGGTTCATTACGATGATGAAGACCCTTGGCC
>Ga0222665_1001318_pt1 | contig 11391 bp, 2 predicted proteins | sample AntAcemetagen653_FD_179853 | JGI IMG/M metagenome (GOLD analysis project Ga0222665, IMG submission 179853) | Saline water microbial communities from Ace Lake, Antarctica - #653 | ecosystem: Environmental > Aquatic > Non-marine Saline and Alkaline > Saline | place: Antarctica: Ace Lake | collected...
TAAACGGATTAGAAATTGGTGATGAAGTGGCTGCTTTTGACGGAGATATAATGGTAGGTGCAATGTCAATAAGATCGGAGAATGTTTTTGATAACTCTCTCGCTCTTTTTAGTACACTAACAACTAAAAAAGGATATGCTTCGGGAAATCAAATAAAATTAAAAGTTTGGGATGCAAAAACAATGGAATTTTTGAGTGTTAAATTTAATATGGAAATTTTATATGATGCTTATGTCTCTGATAAATATCCTATTGATGATGGAAAATTCAGCATCGCCAATATATCAAAAAGCTCTGTGATTGCAGATAATAAAATACTTGTTTTCCCTAATCCCGCAACTGAAAATATTACTATTGTTTCTCCATCTGAAATAAGAAAAGTATCAATTTTTAATTGTTTTGGTCAGTTGGTTTACGAAAATTATTATAAAGACATTAATACTCAAATTAACACAAGTGCTTTTGAAAAAGGTGTTTATGTTATAAAAATAGAAACAACTAAAGCTTTGGAAACACATAAAATTATAATAAAATAAGGAGGACTCACTATGAAAAACAAATTATTCATTTTCTCAATTTTAACTATTTTTCTACTAATTAATTATTTTCCGGCAAATGCTCAAAACATTCCTGATTTTCTGGTCAACGAACAAACCTGCATTGATGGTTCAGAGCAATCACATCCTGATATCGACGGCGATGGAAACGGCAATTATGTTGTAACATGGATTGACCAACGCAGTGGTTATAGTTTTGATATATATGCCCAAATTTATTTGAGCGACGGCACAACACTCGGCGACAATTTTAAAGTTACCGATGTTAATGAAAATGCAACTCAATATAATCCTTCAGTTGCTGTTGACCCCAATTTGAATTTTGTAATTACATGGATAGATAAAAGAAACGCCGGCGAATGGGATATTTACGCTCAACGTTTCTCAAATGATGGCACAGCATTGGGAAGTAACTTTAAAGTCAGTGATGATCAAAGTGGTGAAGAACAAGAAGACCCTGCTGTTTCGATCGACAGTAGCGGGAACTTTGTCATAGTATGGTCAGACGAACGAAATGGAGATTGGGATATTTATGCCCAGCGATATTTATATGACGGAACCCCTATTGGGAACAATTTTAAAATTAACGATGACATAGGTACTTGTCTTCAATTTTGGCCGGCATGCTCATGCAAAAAAAATGGGGATTTTATTGTTTCATGGGTTGATAAACGATATAATGATGACTATGATATTTACGCTCAGCGTTTCTTTGCTGATGGATCAGCAATAGGCAGTAATGTAAAAGTAAACCACGATGGAGGCGATGCAAGACAGCTACGGCCTGATATTTCAATTAAAGATAATGGAGATTATATTATTGCCTGGGAAGACGAACGTAATGATAATTGGGATATTTATTTACAACGCTATTTGAGTGACGGTTCAGAAATAGGAAATAATTTTTTTATTGAAGACACTACAGATAGCGATCAGCGAAATGCTTCTATAGAAAATGATTTGCCGGGAAACTTTGTCGTTAGTTGGCAGGATAGCCGAATTGATTATCTCGAAGTTTATGCACAACGTTTTTCCGTCGAAGCTATTCCAATAGGAAGCAGTTTTATCGTTAGTACCGATACAGGATGCCTTTATCAATATCAATTTTATTCTGAAATTACAGTTGATAATTTCGGGAATTTTACTATATGCTGGGAAGATCATCGTTATGGTAATAACGGTGATATATTCGCACAATCATATTTAAATGACGGGACTACAATAGGTGATAATTTCATTGTTAATGATGATATCGGAAGTGAAAATCAATACACACCCTCAATGGCAAAAGATAGCAGCGATAATTTTATTATTGCCTGGGTTGATATTCGTGATGACTGTGAGGATATTTACGCTCAACGTTTCTCAAATGATGGGACAGCTTTGGGAAGTAATTTTAAAGTTAATGATGACACCATAGGGCTTTTTATTCATTATTCACCAAGTATTGCAACTGATGCTGAGGGAAATTTTGTTATAACATGGACCGATTATCGCAGCGGATTTTGTTGTGATATTTACGCACAACGCTATTCAAATGAAGGAACACCCTTGGGAAGCAACTTTATAGTAAATAATTCAGGTGCTTGCATGCACCATAATTCAAGGGTTGTTTGTAAAAAAAATGGAGATTTTATAATCACCTGGGGCGATGCTGAAGATGGAGGAAAGCTCAGAGAGCCTTTTCATCAACAACAGGATAGAATAATTTTGGAACCTGAGTTTTCAAAAGAAAAAAAAGGTACTGAACCTGACATCTATGCTCAACAGTATTTAAGCGACGGCACACCTTTCGGTGAAAATTTTAAAGTTAATGATGATGTTGAATATACTTATCAGGAACGTCCTGATATTGCTGTTGACGGGAATGGTAATTTCATAATTGCCTGGGAAGATCAACGTAATGAAATATGGGATATCTACTATCAGCGCTATTTAAGTGATGGAACACCTATTGGAAGTAATGTTAAAGTAGAAGATAGTATTGTTAGCGAAATTCATTGGGGAGCCTCTGTATCAGCTGATGAATTTGGTAATTTTGTTATAGCATGGAGAGATCACCGCAATAATAAGTTTGACATATTTGCTCAAAGATTTTTACATGATGGTACGCAGATAGGATATAATTTTCAGGTAAATAATGACACAAACAGCAGCGCTAAAACTAATCCTGCAATTTCTGTAAATAGTATTGGACATTTCATTATTTCATGGAGTGATCATAGTAGTGGCGACATTGATATTTATGCACAACGATATATTAGCAATGGTATGCCTTATGGAAATAATTACCGGATACCCAATACTGCCAATATGCAACAATATAATCAATCTGTAATTTTATATGAAAACATGATTTATTCCACATGGCAGGATAACCGTGGCGGACAAACGGGATTTGATATATGGGCAAATGTAATGAGTTGGGGAAATTTTGAACAGGAAATATCTTTAAATGAAGGTTACCAATTTATGTCTTCAAATATTATTGCTAATGAACCTGATATGAAGATTGTAATAAATGATATCTTAAATGAAAATCTCAGTTTTGTTAGGAATTCTTTAGGAGCATCATTACAAAAAATCGGGCCGAACTGGGTAAATGGAATTGGTGATTGGATAGTTTCTGAAGGTTATCTTGTTAAGATGATTGCAGCCGATTCCTTCTCAATAAATGGTTTGATTGTTGATCCTTCAATACCAATCCCTGTAGAAACAGGATTTCAATTTGTAAGTTATTTCCCCGAAAATCCCATGGATGCTTTACTTGCTTTTGAAACAATAATGGATGATAACCTCGACTATATTAGAAATTCACAAGGACAAACTTTACGCAAGATCGGCTCGATTTGGGTAAACGGAATTGGTGATTGTCAGCCGAGCGAAGGTTATCTCGTAAAAATGTTTGCCGAAGGTGAAATAATTTATCCTGCTTCAGCAAAAACAAGCTGTAAAACAACATTGAATCCTACTTATTTTTCTTTTGAAGGAGGCAATCCAGCCGAAGCGGTTTATACAATTTATGTTGCAGGATTAAATATCGGCGATGAAGTAGCTGCTTATGATGGAGAAAAAATGACAGGAGCTATGAAAATTAATTCTCAAAACGCTTTAGAAAATGAACTTCCCGTATTTAGTACTTTAATTAATGAGCAAGGTTACGAAGAAGGCAATCCAATTACATTTAAAGTCTGGTCTGAAAATGATATCGTTCCTGCCGATTTTATTATGGAAGCTATTTATGATTCCTATGTTTCAGATGTTTACCCTGATGAAGATGGGAAATATAGTATTGTGAATATTACAAAAGGAGCCAATGTTATTGAAAATACAAATAACACTATTTCAATCTTCCCAAATCCTTCCGAAGGAATATTTAATATCTCAATCGAAGGAGTGAGCGGAAAAATTAATATAAAAGTTTTTGATGTTCATGGAAATGATTATCGTTTCTTTGAAATTGAAGGAACAAATAATATTATTACTAAAAAACTTGATTTAAAAGAATTAGCTGCCGGAATATATTTTATACACTTTAGTGGCAAGGATTTTAGTAAGGTTAAGAAAATTGTGATTCAATAAAATTTGTTTAAGGATTCCATCTTTTTGAAAGATGGAATCCTTTGATTAAGTCATTAATTTATAATCAATAAAAAAATAGAAAATGAAAAACTTATACAAAATTACAGTAACGATGATGATTTGCTTCTTCATCGGATATTCTGCTTTTGCAGATGTTTATCCAGAACCTATTAATGGTGATAAGATTTCTACTGATATTATTATAGAAGTATCAGGCCCTCAAAGCGGAGTGTGGGTAAATGGTAATGAATACCATGTAATTGATGATGTTTCCGTGCCTATCAGTGATACATTAATTATTGAACCAGGAGTTATTGTTAAATTTATGGATTATTATTCGTTAAAAATTTATGGTACTTTTATTGCTACTGGAACTGAAACTGAACATATTTTATTTACTTCAGGGCGGCCTAATTGTAATCAGAATGATTGGATCACGTTAAAGTTTGAAGACTCCTCAAATGATAATAGCATTATATCTTATGTAATTATTGAATATTCATGTTATGGAGTTTACTGCAGTAATTCTTCCCCTATAATAAATAATAATATTATGATCAATGGAAATTCTTTGGGAGTCTTATGCCAATCTTCTGCTTCTCCTACCATTACTAATAATACTATTGCTAATAATTCTAAAGGAATTTACTGCAACAGTGCTTCTTCCCCTATTATAAACAATAATACTCTTAGTAATAATGAATATGGTATTTACTGCAGAGCTAATTCTTCCCCTAATATTTTTAATAATATTCTTTATAGAAATAATACAGGAATAAATGCAGTATCAGAACCTTCAACATTAGAGTATAATTTATTCTGGGAAAACAATACTACAGCTACGGGAGTCGGTTTGCCCGATGATTTTGGAGAAATTGTAACAGTTAATTCAAATGAAGATCCTTGCGATATTTATTATAATTTATTTATGGATCCCTTATTTGTTTATCCGGGTAATTTTAATTTTCATTTAATGGAAACTTCACCCTGCATTGATGCCGGTGATCCTGATCCTGTTTATTATGATCCTGACTATACAATATCAGATATTGGTGCTTTTTATTTTGACCATACACAACTTCAGGCAATTTTTTTAGCTGATACAACTCTTGGAAGCATTCCACTATCCATCCAGTTTTCTGATTATTCTTATTCTCCGGACTCAATTGTTTCATGGCAATGGGATTTTAATAATGATGGAACTATTGACTCGGAAGAACAAAACCCTGAATGGATTTACACGGAAATCGGAATATACACAGTTTCACTAACAGTAAGTGATGGTGAAAATGAAGATACGGAAATAAATGAAGATTATATTACAGTTTTGGAAGCAGGAACTTACATTCCTAATGGAAGTGTAAGTGGAATATGGACTCACGCCAATAGTCCATATTTTATTATTGGTGAAATAGAAATTGAACTTGATGAACAATTAACCATTGAACCCGGCGTAACCATTATATTTATGGATTACTACTCACTTACTATCAATGGCACACTAATAGCTGTCGGAACTGAATCAGACTCTATTGTATTTACTTCGGGGCAGCCAATTTGTAATCCTGATGATTGGAGTGGTATAAAATTTGAAGATTTCTCAAATGATAATAGCATTATTTCTTTTTCGCGTATTGAATATGCTCATTATGGAATCCATTGCTATAAATCCTCCCCTTCTATAAACAATAATACTTTCATTAATAATGATAGAGGGATATACTGCATTAATAATTCATCCCCATCAATAAACAATAATACTTTCATTAATAATGATAGAGGGATATACTGCAATAATAATTCATCCCCATCAATTAGCAATAATACTTTAATTAATAATGATGGAGGAGTATATTGCAATAATAATTCATCTCCTACTATTACTTACAATACTATCAGTAATAATAATGTGCGAGGAATCTCCTGCTCTTCTTCAACACCCACAATAAGTAATAATACAATAAGCAATAATTATGATGGGATTTTGTGTGCTTCTTCATCTTTTGCTACCGTTACGAATAATACTATTGATAATAATTTTCATGGAATATGCTGCTCTTCATCTTCAGCTTCAATTAACAATAATATTTTAAATAATAATGAATATGGAATACACTTCTCTTATTCTTCAGCTTTAATTAACAATAATCTTTTTAATGATAATGGAGATGGAATCTTTTGCGATTCAGAGTCTTCTCCTATCATTAAATTTAATACAATAAATAGTAGCCTATTTGCAGGAATTTTTTGTGTTTCAATGTCATCCCCTACTATTGAAAATAATACAATCGATAATTGTGTATTTGGAATCTTTTGCGATTCAGAATCTTCTCCTATCATTAAATTTAATACAATAAATAATGGTGGAGATGGAATTTCTTGTAATTCAATATCATCCCCTAATATTGACAATAATACAATCAATAATAATAATAATAAAGGTATTAACTGCGACGAAGGATCATCCCCAACAATAAGCAATAACTCAATCAGTAATAATGAAATTGGAATACATTGCTATTATGAATCTTCCCCCATAATTAACAATAATAATATCAACGAAAATGAACATGGAATCTTTTGTGATTTATATTCATTACCTATTATAAGCAATAATACTATCAGTAATTCTTATGATGGAATAGAATGCTATGATTATTCTTCACCTGTTATTGAAAATAATTATATAAAGAATATTACTTATGCAATAGAATGTTGGTTTGATTCCTCACCAACAATTAAAAATAATATTATTATAGATAATTTTACCGGGATTTATATTCGTTTTGATTCTTCTCCTGATATAAATAAAAATACTTTCATTAATAATAATCGGGGATTTGATATTAATCTTTCCTCTCATCCTCAGCTCGTAAATAATATTTTCTATGATAATGGTGTTGTTATACAAGCATATACATCACCGTCTTTATTAGAACACAACCTGTTTTGGGATAATATTAATATTGGAACCGGAAGCGGTTTACCAACTGCTATTGGTGTAATTACGACAGTTAATGCAAATGAAGACCCTTGCGATATTTATTATAATTTATTCATGGACCCATTATTTGTTGACCCGGGAAATTTAAATTTACATTTACTGGAAGATTCACCTTGCATTGATGCCGGAAATCCCGATCCGGTTTATTTTGATCCTGATGGATCGGTAGCAGATATTGGGGCTTTCTATTTTAATCAAACTCAAGTTTTACAGCAAATAAGTCTTTCATCAGGTTTTAGTTTTGTATCTTCACATATCATTCCAGATAATCCTGATATGATAATTGTCATGGATTCAGCATTAAATGAAAACCTCGATTTTGTACGAAATTCGCAAGGACAAGCATTACAAAAAATCGGCCCCAATTGGGTTAATGGTATCGGAGATTGGATTATTTCGGAAGGCTACCTTGTGAAAATGTATGCCGCTGATTCATTTACTATAAATGGAACTCAGGTTGATCCTACAACCCCCATTCCTGCAGAACAAGGATTTCAATTTGTAAGTTACTTTCCCGAAAATGCTATGGATGCCTTGCTTGCATTTGAAACAATCATTGGCGATGATCTTGATTTTGTAAGAAACTCACAGGGACAGACATTACGAAAGATTGGCCCGAATTGGGTTAATGGAATTGGTGATTGTAAGCCGAGCGAAGGTTATCTCGTAAAAATGTTTGCCGAAGGTGAAATTATTTACCCTATTTCAGCAAAATCAAGTGGTAAAACTACATTGAATCCTACTTATTTTTCTTTTGAAGGAGGTAATCCCGCTGAGCCGGTTTATTCAATTTATATAAACGGATTAGAAATTGGTGATGAAGTCGCTGCTTTTGATGGAGATAAAATGATCGGAGCCACAAGAATTAATTCGGAAAATGCTTTTGAAAACGAACTTCCGGTATTTACCACTTTAACAAAAGGAAAAGGTTATGAAGCTGGAAATCCGATTATATTAAAAGTATGGTCTGAAAACGAAATTGTTACTGCCGATTTTACTATGGAAGCTATGTATAATTCTTATATTTCGGATGTTTACCCCGATGAAGATGGAAAATATAGTATAGTAAATATAACAAAAGGTTCATTGATTTCAGACGATGAAATATTGGTATTTCCAAATCCCGCTACTGAGAATATTTCTATCATTTCTACAAATGAAATATTTGAAGTCTCAATACTCAATAACTTTGGCCAACAAGTTTACGAAAGTAAAATAAATGATATTAATACTCAAATCAATACAAGTAATCTTGAGTCAGGTATATATATTATCAAAATAAAAACTATTAATGGTTTAAAAACACATAAATTAATTATAAAATAAAGAGAACTCACTATGAAAAACAATTTACTAACTATCTGTATTTTATCACTTAGCTTGATATTAAATTCTATTACGGCCCCTTCTCAAAACATTCCTGATTTTATGGTCAACGAACAGGGAAGTCTAAATGGTGCAATGCAAGCAGTACCTTCTATTGATGGAGATGGAAACGGTAATTATATTATTACCTGGCAGGATAGACGAAATGGCCTTGATTATGACATATTTGCACAAATTCATCTTAAAAATGACACAAACACTTTAAATAATTTTAAAGTTAATGATGAAACCGGAATTATTGACCAACTTAGTCCGGCAGTTGCGGTTAACAGGGATATGAATTTTGTAATAGCATGGGTTAAGAGAGAACATAACATCTGGAATGTTTACGCTCAACGCTTCTCAAGCGACGGTACAGCTTTGGGAAATAATTTTAAAGTTAATGATGATGATGGAACTGAAAATAAAACTCATCTTTGTATTTCCATAGACAGTTGTGCCAATTTCGTAATAGTATGGGCAGATAATAGAAATAATGACTGGGATATTTATTCACAGCATTATTCAAACGAAGGAACTGCATTCGGTGATAATGTAAAAATTAATGACGACTACGGAAATTCAGCACAACAATGGCCTGCAAGCATTTGTGATGAAAGCGGAAATCTTGTGGTTAGTTGGGCCGATACTCGAAATAATAATGGACGCGAAATATTTGCTCAACGTTTTCTGCCTGACGGAACGCCCTTGGGAAATAACTTTAAAGTTAATACCGATCTTTATGGAAACAATCATATTTTCCCAGATATTGCCATGGATGAAAACAGCAACTTTATCATTGTATGGGACGATAATCGTAACGGACATCCTGATATTTATGCTCAAAGATTTTTAGCTGATGGTACAGCCATAAATGATAATTTCAAAATTAATAATGATTTACCCAATACATCTCAAAGAGAACCCTCTGTTTCGTCGGATGGTGAAGGAAACTTCGTAGTTTGCTGGGATGATAACCGCATTGATTATCATGATGTTTTTGCGCGACGTTTTTCAAATGACGGAACGGCTTTAGGTGATGATTTTATTGTAAATGATTATACAAATAACAGTCAATATAGCGCCGTAGTCTCCTCCGATTTAAGCGGAAACTTTTTAATTTCATGGATAGATAATCGTTTCGGTTACAATGGTGATGTTTTTTATCAGGAATACCTGAATGATGGTACTCTTGTTAACACGAATATTAAACTAAATGATGATACAAAAAGTGAATATCAAGGCGAACCTTCAATAGCTGTCGATGAAAACGAAAATTTTATTATTACCTGGATTGACAATCGTTCGGGAAGTAAAGATGTTTTTGCACAACGTTTTACAGCCGATGGCGTAGCGATTGAAGACAATTTTAAAGTGAATGATGTTTCTGTTAATAATTTTACACTTTCGCCTTCAATAGCTATCAGTAATGATGGGAAGTTTATAATATCCTGGGCAGACTTCCGAAATGACTATTGTTGCGAAATTTATGCTCAGATGTTCTCAAACGATGCTACTCCAATAGGTGAAAATTTTAAGGTTAATTATATAAGCGCATGTATGAACCTTTATCCTGAAGTTGTTTTTAAAAAAAATGGAGATTTTATAATTACCTGGTCAGATGCTGATGAAGGCAGTTTTGATAAAGAAAATATTCAACATCTTGATAAAAAGAAAATTCAGGAAATTATTATGAATAATAAAAGTAAATCGAGTGAACCGGATGTGTATTTTCAGCAATTTTCTAATGATGGTACTCCGATAGGAGGAAATGTTTTGGTTAACGATGATATTATGAATACTTATCAGAGCAATCCTGCAATAGCCATCGACACCAATGATAATTTTATTATTACATGGGAAGATACTCGTAATGGGCCATGGCATATCTATTTACAACGATTTTTAAGTGATGGTACACCTATTGGTGAAAATTTTAAAGTAGAGGATATTTTATACCTTTCCAACCAAATATGCCCATCAATAAGTATTGATGAAATTGGTAAATTTACGGTAGCTTGGAGTGATTACCGTTTCGATAATGATGATGTATTTTGCCGACGTTTTTTAAATGATGGTACACCGCTTGGGGAAAGCTTCCAGGTAAATGATATAAATGTAAATTCCTATTATTTAACTCCCCAGGTCTCAGCAAGGACAAATGGCGATTTTATTATTGTCTGGGCCGATTGCCGAAATGGAAGCAATGATATTTTTGCTCAAAGATATTTCAGCGATGGTTTAGTCTATGGTAATAATTATCAGATTAATGAAACCGATAATATGCAACAATTCTTGCCATCATTATTTTTTGGAGCTAATAGAATTTTCACCTGCTGGCAGGATAATCGTGGAGGGCAAACAGGCTTGGATGTTATGGCTAATAATAAATATTGGGATAATTTTGAAAAGGAAATCATTTTAAATGAAGGTTATCAGTTTGTTTCTTCAAATATTAATCCGGCTGAGCCTGATATGCTGCTTGTAATGTCCGATTTATTAGATGATAATTTATCATTTGTTCGAAACACAAACGGTCAAACTTTTCAAAAAATCGGCCCAAATTGGGTTAACGGAATTGGTGATTGGATTGTTTCGGAAGGCTACCTTGTGAAAATGCTTGCAGATGATTCATTTATAATAAATGGCACTTTAGTTGATCCAACAATCCCCATTCCTGTAGAAGCGGGATTTCAATTCGTAAGCTATTTTCCCGAAAATGCAATGGATGCAATTATAGCTTTTGAAACTATCCTAAATGGTGATCTTGATTATATTAGAAATACTCACGGACAAACTTTGCGAAAAATTGGCCCGATGTGGGTGAATGGAATAGGCAATTGCCAGACTGGTGAAGGATACCTTGTTAAAATGTTTTCATCA
>Ga0222665_1001321_pt1 | contig 11371 bp, 16 predicted proteins | sample AntAcemetagen653_FD_179853 | JGI IMG/M metagenome (GOLD analysis project Ga0222665, IMG submission 179853) | Saline water microbial communities from Ace Lake, Antarctica - #653 | ecosystem: Environmental > Aquatic > Non-marine Saline and Alkaline > Saline | place: Antarctica: Ace Lake...
ATACGAGCAAACGTTATACTTAGAGTAGCACTTTAAAAGAAAAAGCCGCTGAGTGCATCTAACACTCGCGCGGCCTGTAAAGCGAATCACAAACATTCGCCCTTTCTAAATTAAGTAAAAATGTTCAAGGGACATTAAAAGCCATATTGCAAGCGGCTTTACAACTTAATTATAAAGAAAAATTGCAGAACTTGCAAGGTGAGTTTTATAAGATTCCTTTCTGGGCCAACAAGCGGCACTAGTGAAGGAGTTTTTTATGTTAATCAAAGTAATCGAACTAAGCAAAACCAGCAAAAAAACAAATCTCGTTATGGCCAAAGTGCCACCAGCCACCTACAAGCGGCTGCACCATATCGCACAAGAAACCGGCCTATCAGCAAGCGCGCTTATTCGTGAGGGTTTGAAACTCATAGATCAAGAATACACCGCGCTGCAGAAGGGTTAAATGGCCACACCTGAAGAGATCACCAGGGAGAAAACCGAATTCCTTGAAAATCACCCAAATTACCGCGATGCAATTGCAGCGGTTGACCTGGCAGAGATCCGAGATAGAAACGGTATTATCACACACAACCTAAAAGAATCCTGGACCGCTAAGGAATTGTTAGAAGCTGATTTTCCAGAATTGGATTGGATTGTAGACGGAATAATACCAGTTGGCCTTTCAGTGTTGGCCGGGCGCCCTAAAGTTGGCAAGTCCTGGCTGGCCCTTCAGATTGCCAATGCAGTGGGTTCGGGGGGTGAACTATTGGGTATGAAAGTGAAGCAAGGCAAAGTTTTATACCTGGCCTTAGAAGATTCACCGCTCCGCTTGAAAAACAGAATTCAGAAGCAGGGCGTTACACCAGCCACCGCCGGGCTGATTACATTCAAAACAGGATATCCAAAAGAAAATGAAGGATTCGAACAGCTCCAGCTGGACGTTATGACCGGGCAATATCGAATAATTGTTATTGATACGATCAGCCGCTTTATGGGCAAAGTTGACCAGATGGACCTGACCGAAATGACCGACATATCAAGCCGATTACAATCACTGGCTATTAATTATGACACCGCTATTCTATTGTTAGATCACCACAAAAAAAGCAACGGGTTTAATTCAGATGTTGTTGACGATGTAATGGGCAGCACTGGAAAATCGGCCGCGTATGACACCATTATTGGATTGTACAAAGAACGCGGGGCCAGGACGGCCACCCTCAAAGCTGATGGGCGCGACCTTGAAAACTATATAGACCTTACACTCGATTGGAATTCTATAAATTGCACCTGGCAGAATGTGGGGGAAAGCGGCGTAATTCTAGAAAACAACAACCGGGCAAAGGTTTTGGAAGCCATAGGAACATTAACAAAATTGGGCGACCTTGCCACCACCAAAGAGATTGCAGACCTGGCCGAGATGAAGCAAAGCCATGTTTCCAGGGCGCTGGGGGAACTATTGGATATCAAAAAGGTAATAAAACTACCAAAAGCGGGCCGTTTACAGCCTTATGCACTCGCAGAGGTATGTTAATAATGGTAATGATGGTAATAATGGTAATGATGGTAATGATGGTAATAATAGAACCACAAGAATTAAATGATTACCATTATTACCATCATTACCCCCCTATTCGGGGGTGTGGTAATGATTAACTTTGACGATGTAAAACAAAGCACCGACATTCTTGAATTGATAGGTAGATCAGTAAACTTGCGCCGCACCGCAACCAATGGCAGCGAATACAGCGGCCCTTGCCCGTTCTGTGATGGTACTGATAGGTTCAGCGTCTGGCCAGTTGAGGGGCGATTTTGGTGCAGAGTTTGCGACAAGAAAGGCGATGTACTTGATTATGTAATGCTAAAAGATGGGGTATCACTACCTGAAGCGGCGCGCCGATTGGGCGGGGTTGAGGTAGGTAAAAGTTCCACCATGGTGGAAAAAGCACCCCCACACAAAGCACCAGTAAGGCCCTTATATTCACCCCCGGCGCAGGATTGGCAGCAGGCAGCGAAGAACGCTATAAAGCACTGTGAGAAAACATTACACGGCCCAGCAGGAAAGCCAGGCCTTGACTACCTGCACACAAGGGGCCTGACCGATAAAACGATAGATCACTTTCGATTAGGATATATTCCCAGCAAGATTGAGGGGCGCATATTCACCTTATGGCCTGGTATCCTGATTCCTTGCGAAATTGACGGCCGGGTGTGGTATCTGAAAATTCGCAGCCTGAACCCGCTTACAAAGAGTAAATATTTATACGTGCGAGGTTCAAAGCCCAGCGTGCTGTATAACGCCGCCGATGTTGGTAATTGTTCACCTTGCATTATTTGCGAGGGTGAATTTAATTGCATGATTGGCTGGCAGGAATTGCAGGACGTGGCCGCGTTCGTATCACCTGGCGGGGCTGCAAAGAACAAATTAGATCTGACCTTATGGGGCGAATACTTGAAAACACCTACCCGATTACTGGCAGCATATGACAATGACGAAGCCGGGGAAAGTGGGGCGGCCTGGCTGGCTGAACAATACGGCGCCTATATCGCACCCGTGCCAGCTGGGGACCTGAACGAATTCTTTATAAATGACGGGGATTTATGGGGCGATTGGTTGAAGCCAGCGCTGCAGAAAGCAGATTAGAAAATGACCCAATTTAGACCGCGCAAACCGCGCAAGGAAACAAAAATAATGGCATTCGGAATTAAAGAAGTAAACGAAGTAGTAATAGCCGCAATGGAGGCGAACCTTGAAACACGGAAGGGTTTAAGGGACCTGTTTATAAAGCATGGCCTATCAGCCGAAGGCCTGGAAGAAATGAACCAGGAAATAGAGCGGCAAGAATTGCAAATTAAAGCAGCAACCGCCGGTATCAAAACCCCCACAATGGGCAAAATAACCGGCACAAAAATTAAAACCGTGCGATAACGCACAAGGAAATAAAACGATGGATAAACTCAACACGATCAACAAGCAATCAGGAAAGGCGAACGCCGAAATCAAAAAGCTTCAGCAGCAAATTGTAGAACGCGGGGAACTGTTAGAACAGCTGGACCTGGACGAAGCCACCGCCCGGCGCGAATATGCCATAGCAGAGCTTGACGGTGAACCGAGCGCGGCCGCATTGAAGAAACTATCAGATATAACCAACAAGCGAAACGCCGCCGAAACAGTGGTACAAGTGGCCAATGAACGTATTGAAGAACAGCGCGGCCTAATAATCGAATTAAATTACAGTGTTGCAGAAGCCAGGGGCGAAACAATTGACGTGCAAACCCTTGCAAAATCAACTGAATTGGTAGAACATCTCTGGCGCGTGATTGACCTATCAAAAGAAATCGGGGGCCTTGCCTGGCAGGCCAGCACCCTGGACAATGAATATAAAATCTTACAAGCTGCCCGGGGCCTGAAGTTCTTGAATGATGGCACCTGGATTGCAAACGTGCATGACGCGCTGAAAGGAATATCACAATTTTACCCGCGTGCTTATGACCAAAAAGGCCGCCGACCTAGTTAGGTTTTCGTTTCTTTCCTCTATGGGCGGGGCGGGTTATTCACCCGCCCTTGCCAAGGAATTGCAGATTATGGCTAAAAGTTATGTACCACTACAGGGCGATATAAAAAGCTTGAGCACCGAAGAAATCCGTAAACAGCTGGGCGGCCAGGCTAATAATGTGGTTATTCGATCAATTATCATGGCAGAGGTTGAAGCGGTCCGAGCGGGGGAAACCCGTGAAATGCGAACCTTGCGCGGGTTTTGGTATGAAATCGTAAAGCCGATATTATCCCACCTGGGCGTGCTGAACAAAAAAACTTCAACAAATAAAGATGTGTCCTGGGACCGCAATTTATCAGAAATGTTAGGGGATATTGTAAAATCTGGCCTGACGAGTTATGAGGAACTAAGAATTATTGACGGGTCAAGGCAACGAATAAGCGCGCGAAACATACCAGAGCGCCTAGTCGATGTTGGAATGGTGGGTGGGCACTATCCCTGGGTTATCCTATTTACGGAAAAAGATACAATCTGGCCGGTTATTCGCAACCTGGCGACCTTATACGGGGTTAGCGCCATAAGCGGCGGCGGTCAACCGGCCTTGTCATGTAGTGAAAATATCACGCGGGAAATTATCAGAAAACCAGCATTTCAGGACGCGCAGCCTGAAAAAATAGTTATATTATCATTAACCGATTACGACCCGGCGGGCTATTCAATTGCAAACGCACAACTTAACCAAGTATTAATCGCGGCTAATAAAATGCCGATAAATGAGTGCGGCAGGTTAAAGGAGGTTATACACCACCGCCTGGGCCTGGAACCCTCACAATTGACGGCGGGCGAACTGGAAGCCAATGCTTACACGCCTAAAGATAAAGGGCTGACTAAGTGGGTTAAAGAAGTGGGCGGAATTAATGGCCAACCGCTGGGGCTTGAACTGGACAGCTTGCCGTTATCCCGATTAAGGCGAATGTTTGCAACGGCCATTGAGAAATTTATTGATATTGGTGAACGAGTAAACGACCTAAAACGCGCATTTATTGATTTGACGGCTTGCGATATGCTGCTACCAGAATTTGAAAAACGCCGCGCCGAAATGATACGCGCCGCCGAAGACAGCCAGGCGGGCGAAATGATTAATCATGTACTTGTACCTGATAATATATTTTTAGAGGCGGCGATAAACGGCGATTGGTGGATTAGTCCAGGCCAAGTGCGCGGCCTGTTTAATGATTATGAAGCCGATATAAAAAAAGCCATGCAGAACGCACCGAACTGAAAACAACTATCATAATAAAATAAACGCGCCGGGGGTGGTATGGTCCACCCCTGAAGGATGGCAGAAAATGGCAGAAGAAAAAAAAATAACAGCAAAGCAACGAAAAGCTATTCAGGCCATTATTGCAGGTTCGAATAGATCCGAAGCCGCGCACGATGCAGGAATAGCTGACCGGACTATTTATAAATGGCTGGAATTGCCAGCATTCAATAAGGCCCTAAGAGCTGCAGAGAATGAAGCCATGAGCAACGCCCAGGCCGCCCTAATCGGCCGCATTGAAGAAAATTTACAGATCCTTGATGAGATCAAGAAAGACAAAGAAAACGCACCTGGGGCCAGAATTCGAGCGGTCCAGCTGCAGCTTGAAAGCATGATAACCTGGCGCAATCAGATTTATTTGGAAGAACGATTCACAGAGATTGAAACGCGCCTAGAAAATGCGGGGGTATTATGAGCCAACTTGACAGGATAGAGAAGAAAATAAAATACTTCGAAACATTGGCCGCCAGGAAAGCATTCAAAAAAATGACAGATCAGGAATTGCTTGACTATATCGCGGTTTTTAGAAATAAAACAGGATTAGAAAACCATGCGAAATTTGAAGAATTTAGAGAACGCAGCAAAGAAAGCCGCGAATAATAACCGGGGTGATTGGATAACAGTAAGCACCGGGCTAAAAGGGCGCGGCCAGGATGAAAGCAAATATTATCTGGCTGATGGTAAGGAATACACCGGACCGCTGGACCTTGAAAACATCATAATTATTGAATATGACAAGGCCTGGGGCAAGTGGAAAGAACCGGCTGCAATAGCCTAAAATAGCCAATAGCTTTGTACTTGGATAAATAGTTGAAAGCTATTTATACGACAAAACCTGCATGTTAAGGGCGAAATGATTTCATCCGATAATTAAAGTAAAATACCCAAAAATGCTAATAGCGCACTCAAAATTGCGAATATCACACTCAAAAATACAATAATACCAAAAAAAGAAACCCAGCCTTTTATTGACCTGATATTTTTTTCAGTGGATTCAATATATTTTAAAAATGCTTTGTCCATGAATTCTTTATTTGGATTTATTGTTGCAATTTGAAATTTCAAAAATTCGTTCAGTAATTCATCTGTTGTTTTTGGTGTTTTAGATATTTCTGGATTTTCTTTTTTTATTAGTTCTTTTTTAATCTCACTTGGCTTAAGTTCTATGCTAGCTGTATTTGGCAATGTTGTATAGCATGTTTGGCACCAAGTAGTATCATCTGGATTCTCATGTTTACATTTTGGACAAATAATCATTTTTTTCACCACTTTTTTTTGAATTTTATAGATACGCATTATGCAAGAAAAACTGCATGTTAAGGGCGCAATATTGGACAATTTGAACACTATTAAAAAGGAGTCTAAACGATAGTTAGAAAAATCAGGTCAAAGCAAGAGGGTGCCAAAAATGCTACAATCCCAGAGCCATGCAAGAACCAAGAATACTGATGATCACACCCAGAAGAACCATGATGCCCATGAAGGTGATCCAGCCGTGGATATCTTTGGCCTTGGCGTTCATGGCTTCCAGCTTGGGGTTCAAGACTTTGTTGACCAGGTGGGCATTGTAATCGGCCTGTTTACGCTGCAGGAGAACGAGTTCTTTGAGGAGTGCAATTTCATCATTCGGCAAACCTACTTTGGCTTGAACGTCTTTTTCCTGAAACTCAAATTTTCCAGCTGCAGTTTCTTCAATTTCTTGTTTTAAAAATGCAGGTGTTAATTTTTTCGGATAAAGAACCCCTGCAGAATTCACTTCATAATTTTCTACTTCCGAAAGGGGAATTCCTTCTTTCGTCATTAGTTCTTTTTTAAGCTCACTTGCCTTAAATTCTATGCTAAATACATTTGGCATATTTATACCCTCCTGCTGGTGAAGAAATTTTGGGAAACTTTCTATATTGTAGCATTTTCGGCACCACCAAACGAAGACCCGCCACCGCAAGAAACTTTATGAGTACCCAGTAGAGGACTTGAAATAAAAAAAAGCTCTATTGTGCAACAAAACTCGCACACTAAGGGCGCACAGGTGAAGAAAACGCTCTTGAAATTTGCTCTCTAACGGCTTTTTATGGCCTAATTCTTATATTCGTCTACTATGGGTTTTCGGTCACAGCGTCCAAATTGCCACCGCTTGCCTGGCTGAACTAATACCATAGACTAATAAGTTTCACTTGATGAATAAAGTTATTCAATCAGCAATGAATACAGTCCAGAACCATCAGAATTAGCACCGGCATATTGGAGTCGAAAATTAACATCTGCAAATGCCTTTTCTACATCAAATGATTCTTCAGAATTTGGTCCTAAGCCCTCCAAATTCTTGAGGACCCATGATTGCGCAATTTCTGGAGTTGAATCCAAATAAGCAATGCTGGACAATAGACCAAGAACATCCTGGCAATTTTCATGCGATTCAACGGTAGGCAAGGATGTAACTAGTATAAATATAAAGTCAACTGTGGTCTCACTTTTTCCCAGAATGGTAACATTTATTGAACTGCATAAAGAATTATCAAATTGCAGGGACGTGCAAGTAGTCGATATTTCGTTGTCTTTACAATTCAATCCCAAAAAGCCAACAAGAATTCCATTCACAAAAGAATTCCTAGACAGACCAGGAATATCACCTACTTCAGGTTCAGGGGTTCGTGTTGCCGTAGGAATAGGAATGTTCGTTGGCGTTGCGGTGTTTGTTGTGGTTTTGGTTGGGGCCGGGGTGACTGTAAAAGTAGGCATAGCTTCTTGTGTATTTGCTATGGCCGTTTCCACCGCACTAGCTGATGGGGTGCAAGAAACTAACATTATTATCGATATACACGCGATTATAATGCTTTGTTTTTTAATCATTTGTCCTCTTATGTAATTGCAATCAAAATTAATTTTCCAGGAGCAAGTATAAGAGCTCACCCCCTTTCTCATCTTAGTATAAATAATTCTCCCCATAATGCAAAACTTTAAAATAGCCACAGCACGGTAATGCCGATATTTACTGGAAAACCGTAAAAACACCCCCATAAACCTGACCACTACGGGCTTTATATGACCCAGTACTTATATTCGTATACCCTCACAGCTAGAAATGCCCTACAAGCATAAACAGACAAATAGGGGGTTATGACTTTTATATCTTTTCTAATTCCTGTATTATTCAAGTAGAAAGGATATATAAGATATGAATATTATTGCAATTGCAAATCACAAGGGCGGAGTGGGAAAGACAGCGACCGCGCACGCATTGGGCGCAATACTGGCCACACAGGGCCGCCGCGTTCTATTGGTGGATGCTGACCCACAGAGCAGCCTTACATCTGCAGCCGGTGTACATGCTGAAGGGCAAAGCCTGGCAGAAGTTTTGAGCGGGGAGATCACCGCCCGCCGCGCTATACAAACAATATCGGATAACCTGGACCTATTGCCTGCCGATATTGCCCTGGCCAATACTGAACTAAGTTTAATCACCCGCATGAACCGAGAAAACCAATTCAAGCGCGTGCTGCAGGGGCTGGACTATGATTACATTTTAATTGATTGCCCGCCCTCTTTGAGTATTCTCACTATAAACGCCCTGACAGTGGCGGCGGGTGTATTGATACCCACACAGCCGCAAATTGCCGACCTAAGGGGCATGAATTTGTTTATGCAGAGCCTTGACAAGATCAAGGCAGAATTGAACCCACAGCTGCAAATTATAGGCGTTCTATTGACGTTCTATGATGCCAGGCTGAACCACCACCGCGAAGCATTGGCAGCCATGACCGGCGCGGGCTTGCCCGTTCTCAATACGACTATTGGGCGCAGCGTTCGAGTAGCTGAAGCAATGGGGGCCGGGCAGAGTGTTGTAACTTTCGAACCAACAAATAAACAGGCAAAAGCGTATAAAGAACTGGGAAAGGAATTATTCAATCATGGCTAAGAAAACCACCATAAACGAGGATTTATTCAAGAAAACGACTCCACAGAAGCCGGCAGAGAAAACCAAAAAACTGAAAGGCACGAATATATCAGTTTATCTTTCAGGTGAGAACCGCGCCGACTTTGAGAAAATAGCAGATGAAACAGGGCTGACGGTCCACAGTTTACTACAAACTGCCGCCCTGCGATTCCTGGCACAGTATGCAGCCGGTGAGATCACCACCAGGGAGGAAACCGTTACAAAATTAATTATTGTATAGTGGCCAGTCTGAACCGCTGAACAAACCGCAGCCCTGATGCCTGACTAAGAGGATACTAAACAGTTAAGGAGACACACGATAAAATGAAGAAAATTTGGATAGTAGTAGTCATAGTAATAATGTTAAGTTCTTGCGCTCCAACATCTGAGCAAATAGAGAAGGCAATTGAGCAAACCCAGATAGCAAAAGAAAAATTGTATACTTCCACACCATCGCACACCAACACTCCAGAGGCAACCAACACTCCAGAGGCAACCAACACCCCAGAGGCAACAAGAACACCCAAACCGACAAGAACACCCAAACCGACAAAAACACCTGAATTAGGTACTTTTAGAAACCCTTATAAATTTGGGAATACTGCTGATTTAACAATGACGACTGAGGGGGAGGAAGTTGGTTTTTCAATCAAGGTTGAAGAGATTATCAGAGGAGATGATGCTTGGTCAATTATAAAAAAAGCAAATCAGTTTAATGATTCTCCTCCTGATGGATATGAGGCAATATTAATCAAGATATACGTAAAAAACATATCCTCAGCAGGCTTCTTAGCTATAGGAAAATATGATTTAGGCTTATCAACAAAAGGAAATGTTATAGACGCCTTTTTTTACAGTCCGTGCTGCCTTCAAGGTGCTGGACTCGTAGAGTTTGATGTAAAACTGAATCCAGCAGGTGAACATTCAGGATGGTATGCAACTGCAGTACATATTGATGAAGATTCTCCAATGTTTGTGATAGGCGCAGACAGTCGCGGAAGCGGTGGTTTTTATTTCTCATTAAATTAATTTATTTCCTCCTGAAAGTGGGAAAGCCACCACCTGCTACAAACCGCCGCCCTGATATTTAGGGCGGTTTTTTTTTGTCCCCCATGGGGGACACGCGGGGAACCTTGAAAAGTGTTACCACGTTAACACCCTCACAGGTGCATACTACCTTTCAAGCTATATAGGTTAGTAACTTAAATTAACTTGTATGTCTTGCCTAATAGTGCTACTATAAGAGTATAAATAGCTTTCAACTATTTATGATAGTACAAAGCAATCAAGCGAAAGGTATAAAATGACACTCGCAACCGTTTCTAACAATAGCCTGGCAATATTCGAACAGATGGGCCAGCAGGCCAACCGCGCAGCAGAGATGCACGCCTTCGAAGAGTGGAAAACCCGCCGGGCAATAAATACGATCAAGCGCGCCGAACGTGAACTAATGGACTTCTCTATATTCCTGGCAGAGATCCAGAACGCCGAACCGCTGCAGCTGTTCACAGATCCGAACGCCTGGCAGGGTATCACCTGGGGCCTGGTGAAAGCCTTTATTCAGGATATGTTGAAGAACGGGTATGCCATTGGAACGGTAAACCTGCACTTATCCACTATAAAGACATTCGCTAAACTGGCAACGGCTGCAGGTGTATTGTCTACCGAAGAACTGGCCATGATTCAGATAGTCGCGGGGTATTCGCACAAAGAGGGCGGGCGCATTGACGACAAGCGCGAAACCGCCGATATAAGCACGCGCCGGGGATATAAAAAGGCTGATTTTACCGCCCTTTCAAGTGTCCAGGCTGCACAGATCAAAGCACAGCCAGAAACAGCCACAGCACAGGGTAAACGTGACCTGGTTATATTGACCATCTTTCTGGGGCTGGGCTTGCGTGTGGGTGAACTGGCAGCCTTGACCGCTGATAACTTTGACCTGGACGCGGGAACTATTACATTTTATCGTGAGAAGGTATCGAAAACACAAACGCACGAACTACCCGCCGAAACATTGGCAGCGGTGCGGGACTACCTGGCAACAGATCACCAGGGCGGCAATCTGGCATTATTGAGAGGTTCACAGCGCGGGGGCAACCTGGGCAAGTATGGCATGAGCGTGCAAGCAATCAGCGACCGGGTGCGATTCTATGGGCGGTCCATTGGCATTGTAAATTTATCAGCGCACGACCTAAGGCATTCCTGGGCAACCCTGGCAGCAAAGGCTGGCACGGACCTAAACAACTTAATGAGCGCGGGCGGCTGGGCAAGTTATGCAATGCCGATGCGATATATTGAAAGTTCAAAGATAGCCAATGAGGGGGTGAACTTATAAAAAACCTTTTTTAATTTGCTTTGAATACGAGCAAACGTTATACTTAGAGTAGCACTTTAAAAGAAAAAGCCGCTGAGTGCATCTAACACTCGCGCGGCCTGTAAAGCGAATCACAAACATTCGCCCTTTCTAAATTAAGTAAAAATGTTCCATAGACATTAAAAGCCATATTATAAGCGGCTTTATAACTTAATTATAAAGAAAAATTGCAGAACTTGCAAGGTGAGTTTTATAAGATTCCTTTCTGGGCCAACAAGCGGCACTAGTGAAGGAGTTTTTTATGTTAATCAAAGTAATCGAAC
>Ga0222665_1001328_pt1 | contig 11340 bp, 10 predicted proteins | sample AntAcemetagen653_FD_179853 | JGI IMG/M metagenome (GOLD analysis project Ga0222665, IMG submission 179853) | Saline water microbial communities from Ace Lake, Antarctica - #653 | ecosystem: Environmental > Aquatic > Non-marine Saline and Alkaline > Saline | place: Antarctica: Ace Lake...
AAGAATTAGTGGCTTGATAAAGCTTTTTTAGTCTTCTTTCATTTCCAATTTTATACATTGTTTGGCTTTCGTGCATTATTTCAGGCAATTTGGGCAAAATATTATTTATCCGAAATATTTCCAAAACTTTACATTATCCTTATCGGAAATTTTATTTAATTTTGATTAGAATAAAATCCTTTATGGAAAAAGTTTATTATAGCATAGGTGAGGTGGCAAAAATGTTTGGTGTAAATACGTCTTTAATACGTTTTTGGGAAAATGAATTCGATATAATTAAACCCCGAAAAAACAAAAAAGGAAACCGTATGTTCACCCGAAATGATGTCGATAATTTCCACATTATCTATCATCTGGTAAAGGAAAGAGGTTTTACACTAAACGGTGCAAAAATTAAATTGAAGGAAAAAAATACCGACTTTTTTGAAAATATTCAACTAATTAAAACTTTAAAAAACCTTAAAGCTTTTTTATTGGAAGTAAAGGATAATTTGTAATTAGAACTTAATCAACAGAAAAACTTCTTAAAATTCGATTTAGCAATGAAAACATTTCTTTAATTACATCTGTTTCGGTATTCCATTTATTTAAGACATATAATCCGATAAGTACCTTTCCCTCAAAATCTTTTACAAAATTTATTTCTTTTGTATTTAAAGTAAGTCTTGTTGTTCAAATTTATCGAAAAAGGTCAACAAATCATAATTCAATTTATTTTCGGAAAATATTTTTCTTAGAAACCTCTCATTATTACCTTTAATAACCAATTGCTTATCAACTCCAACTATTCCTGTCTTTAATTTTTTGGATGAAAACAAAGAATTTAATTTATCAAGAACATCTTTTTTAGTTATAGAGACGAAATCAGTATTAAACGGAATTTTAATCGGTGCAAAAACACCGGAAAATGTGCTTTCGTCACTTACTCGCTGAGTATTGCTGAAGGCAACATAATTTGTGTTTGAAGAAGCCTTCTCCTTAATCCAAGTATATTTTTCATTATCTCGTGTATAAATTACAGGACCTTCTTTATTGCTGTCAACTATACTGTGAAATTCAAAATCATTCTTTTTTGAGAAAATCCTGTAACAATTTTATACTTGGTAGTATCTTAATAGTATTTTTTTGGTATTAAAAATCCCTGAACATATTCTTCAATTCCTTCCTCAAGCGAATAAAAAGAACGCGAATAAGCTGCTGCTTTTAATTTCTCCATATTCGCTTCCGTAAAATATTGGTATTTATCCCGAATATCAATAGGCGTATCTATGAATTCAATATTCTCAGGCTTTCGCATTGATGAAAAAGTAGCTTTGGCTAAATCCAGAAATGATCTTGCTTTTCCGGTTCCCAAATTATAAATTCCCGAATCCTTTTGTTGGTTCATCAGAAAATACAAAACATCAACAACATCTTTTACATAAACAAAATCTCGCAATTGTTGTCCATCCTCAAAATCGGGTTTATGCGATTTAAAAAGTTTTACTTTATTTGTTGCATTTATTTGATTAAAAGAATGAAAAATTACCGAAGCCATACGAGATTTATGAAATTCGTTAGGGCCATAAACGTTAAAAAATTTCATTCCTGCCCAAAACGGTGGTTGAGTTTCTTGTTTTAAAACCCATTTATCGAAATCATTTTTCGATTCACCATAAGGGTTTAAAGGTTTTAGCTTTTCAATAATTTCATGATTATCATCATAACCAAGTTCACCCATACCATAAGTGGCAGCAGATGAAGCGTAAATCAAAGGAATTTTATACTCACAACAAGCTTTCCACATCACCTTTGAATAATTAAGATTTAATTTATCAAAAACAGTTTTATCAAATTCTGTTGTATCGGTTCTAGCCCCAATATGAAAAATAAATTCAATATCCTGATGATTGATTTTAAGCCAATCAAAAAACAAATTCCTGTCAACCTTTTCTTTAACAACTTTGTTGAGCAAGCTTTTATTCTTCTCAACATTAGAAAAATCATCAACAATTACAATGTCTTTAATCCCTTGGTTATTAAGCTTACTTATTAAACTACTTCCAATAAAACCTGCTGCCCCTGTTACTATTACCATTGATTTAAATTAAATAATAGAAATAATTCTTTTTCAAAAGTACGAAGAATAATAAGAATATTTAATGAATAATATATAGCCTTTACTTAACTTATTGAGTTTGATATAAAAAGTATTTCATCAGCAAATTCCAGGCGAAATTGCTTTTAAATCCATCATAAAAAAAAGGCAGTGAAATTTCTTTCACTGCCTTTCTACTAACAATAATTTATGAAATCGTACCTACTTCTTCTCTTTATCTTTACAAGATTTGGAGCAGGATGTATTTCCGGATTTACAATTTGCAGGATTGCAATTTTTAGCTTCAGGGCATTTTGCTGGATCACATTTTTTCCCGTCTTTAGTTTGTCCTTTTGAACAACAAGTTTTTGCTTTTGAACTGCAAGCTTTTGTACCACTTTTACAAGTAGTCTTTGAGTTCGGTTTGCAAGTTTTTGCTTCAGGACAAGTCTTTGTGCAATCAGTGTTTTTAGCGTCATTTTTTGTTAAGGTAGTTTTTGCTTTTCCTGCCTCATTATTGCTTTGTGAAAATGTATAAATCGGTGTAAACAAAATCATTAATGCAACACCGGACAAAATCAAAATTAGTTTTTTCATATCTATCTTTTTTAATAATTAATAATTAAAGCAAAGTTAAACCAAGAAAAATGTTTTTATGTTATTTACAGGTTAATTGATGTTAAGATGATGTTAATATTTTATTGATTAGCAAAAAAATCTGTAATTTCGTAAAAATGAAACAAAAAAGAAAACAATTAGTATTAATTATAGCCACTTTTGGCTTTTTGATAGCATTGGTGATAATACAGGTTAACTGGATATTAAATGCTGCCTCAATACAAGAATCACAATTCAGCCATAGTGTAAATTTGACATTAAACCGAATTGTTGAAAATATTTCAAGAGACAAACAAATGTGCAAAAATGTCGAGAGTTGTTTTATTACTAATGATTCAGTACCATGTTGTTTGAGGACAAGGTATTACAATGAATGGCTAAAAGTAGATTCGATAATAAAAAATAATCTCGAATATTATAATATTGATCTTGAATATGAATTTGAAATTGTTGGTAGCAAAAATGATTCGTTAATCAGTATCATAAATCAACCCTTCTATTCTCTGAGTCTTGAGAAAGCTTTAAAGCAATCTGGTATTCAGTTGAAAATTAACTTTCCCGAACGCAGAGAATTTATTCAGGCACAAATAGGAACAATGTTCATAACCTCTATTCTTCTGATAATATTTATAATAATTTCTCTGATAGTTATTATTAATTATTATTTAAAAGAAAAAAAAATTGCCGAGAGTACAAAAGATTTCATCAACAATATGACCCACGAATTTAAAACACCATTGGCAAACATTGCACTCGCAAATAATATGTTATCGAAAAATGAAAATGTTTTATCATCCGAAAAATTAACAAAATACACGTCAATTATTAATTTTGAGCAGGAAAAACTTCAGGAACATGTAGAAGGATTATTGTACTCGGCCAGCTTGGAAAATGGCTCAAATGATAATTATGAAGTAATTGATGTTTGCAGTTTACTGCAAAAAGCTGCAAAATCTTTTGAGGTGCAAATAACACAAAAACAGGGAGAAATAATTATAAATAAATGTGATTCGCAATGCTATACTTATGGTGATAAAAAACATTTGTTGATGGCTTTTTCAAATATAATTGATAATGCAATAAAATATTCTAACAATGCTCCAAAAATTACTTTTGAATCTTTTGTTAAAAATAATACAATATTTATTAGCATAAAAGATAATGGAATAGGCATATCTAAAGAATATCAAAAAGAAATTTTTGAAAAGTTTTATAGAATTTCTACAGGCGATTTACATAATATTAAGGGTTTTGGTTTAGGGCTTTCTTTTGTGAAAATTGTTATTGATTCTTTTCAAGGAAAAGTAAATGTTAGCAGTTTGAAAGGAAAAGGAAGTGTTTTCGAAATTCAATTACCTTTGTACTCGGAATAATTTCTAATGAAAATGGAAAAGAATTTTATTAAAATTCTTCTTGTCGAAGACGATGTAAATCTTGGTTTTCTGTTAATTGAATTCCTTGAATCTAATGGTTTTGATGTAAAATTATATCGCGATGGCGAATCGGGTTTTAAAGGATTTCAAAAGGGGCAATTTGATTTTTGTATTCTGGATGTTATGTTGCCAAATATCGACGGTTTTACGCTTGCAAAAAAAATCAGAACAGAGAATAAAAAAATCCCTATTATTATGCTTACGGCACGATCATTACAGGAAGATAAAATAAAAGGCTTCAATATCGGGATTGATGATTATATTACGAAACCTTTTGATGAAGAAGAACTTGTTTGCCGTATTAAAGCTATTCTTATGAGAGTAGGAATTGATGAAAAAATTAAAGATGCAATTTTATTTAAAATCGGAAAATATAAATTTGATTACAAAAACCAATTGCTTTCATTCAAAGATTCGAAAAAAAGATTAACGGCTAAGGAAAGTGAAATTTTAAGATATTTATGTCTTTCGAAAAACAAGATTGTAAAACGTAATGATATAATGATATCTGCCTGGGGTGATGATGATTATTTCATCGGAAGAAGCCTTGATGTATTTATTTCAAAACTTCGTAAACACCTTGATAATGATCCAAACATCAAAATCGAAAGCATTCCGAGGGTAGGAGTGGTTTTGTCAGATAGTGATAGATAAGTATTTAAAAATAAATGCCTGAGTTTAAAGGACAGAAATAATTCGCAAAAATTTTTATCAGTTTCTGTTAAAGAGAATAAAAATCCATAACTTACATTCGTTCCGGTACTGAGATTCCGAGTAATTGCATTGATGATTTAATGATATTACTTACAAATTCAGATAAGGCTAATCTGAATTCAACATAAATTTTGTTTTCATCCTTTAGAATCGGGACTTCCTGATAAAATTGATTATATTCTTTAACCAATTCATAAACATAATTTGCAATCATTGCAGGGCTTAAATTCTCGCCGGCTTGCTTAATTATCAGAGGAAATTCAAATAAAAGCTTAATAATGTCTTTTTCCTTTCTTAATAATTTTAGATCGGAATTCATTGAAAAATCCGGATAAAAATTCATTTCACCGGCTTTACGTAAAACTGATTTGATTCGTGCAAAAGTATATTGAATAAAAGGGCCCGTATTTCCTGTGAAATCAATTGATTCAGCAGGATTAAAAGTCATGTTTTTTTTAGGGTCAACTTTTAAAATAAAATATTTCAATGCTCCCAAACCAATTATCTCAAACAAATTATTGGCTTCTAATTCTGAAAATCCATCAATTTTTCCAAGACTTTCTGTTGTTTCGCGGGCAGTAATAAACATTTCTTCCATCAAATCATCGGCATCGACCACGGTTCCTTCACGAGATTTCATTTTTCCGTGAGGAAGTTCAACCATGCCATAAGACAGATGCTTGATGCAATCAGCCCAGTTATAACCTAATTTATTTAGAATCAATTTTAAGACATCAAAATGATAATTTTGCTCATTCCCGACAACATAAATTAATTTTTCGGGCAAATATTCATCATAACGCAATTTGGCCGTACCTAAATCTTGAGTCATATAAACAGAAGTGCCATCCGATCGTAAAAGAAGTTTTTCATCCAATCCCTTGGATGTTAAATCAGCCCAGACCGATCCATCATCTTTTTTGAATAAAACACCATCTTTTAAACCTTTCTCAACAATTTCTTTACCAAGCAGGTATGTTTCCGATTCATAATAAATCTTATTAAATTCAATACCGAGACGTTTATAAGTTTCATCGAAGCCTGCATAAACCCAATCATTTAATTTTTTCCATAAATGACGAATTTCAAGATCATTTTCCTCCCATTTTTTCAACATTTTTTGTGCTTCAATAATTAACGGGGAAGTTAAATTTGATTCTTTTTCACTATAACCATCTTGCATTAAATTCTTTACATCTATCTTGTTTTCCTTATCAAAGCGAACATAAAAATCGCCAACGAGTTTATCACCTTTTAATCCGTAAACTTCAGGAGTTATTCCATCACCCCATTTTTGCCAAGACAACATTGATTTGCAAATATGTATGCCGCGATCGTTAACAAGATTAACATTAAGAACATTTTTTCCATTTGCCTGAAGAATTTTTGAAACGGAATATCCAATCAGATTATTCCTTATATGTCCCAAATGCAAGGGTTTATTTGTGTTTGGTGATGAAAATTCAATAACAACAGGTTTTGAATCATCCTGTTCATTAAAACCAAATTCTTCAGAATTTTTATAATTATCATAAAAAAACTCAAGCCAGAAGTTTTCTGAAATTAACAAATTCAAAAATCCTTTAATAACATTATATGACTTGATTTCTTTTAAGTTGGTTTCTAAATATTTTCCAATCAAATGGGCGGTTTGCTCGGGTGATTTCTTTGAAAGTTTAAGGAAGGGAAAAACTACTAATGTAAAATCGCCTTCAAAATCCTTTTTTGTTTTTTGTATTTGAATATGTTTTATATCAGGCTTTTGACCAAATAAATTTTTAATTGCAGAATATGTTTCTTCGATTATAATTTTCTCTATCATATTAATTAATTAGCAAATAAAACTGAGTTTTTTTAATTTAATAATTCTTTCGCTGTTTCTATGGCTGATTTAGATTTATCGGTACCACTTAACATTTTGGCAATTTCTGCTATTCTCTCGTTCTTTTCAATTTTTTTTATTAGGGTTTTCGTAAAATTACCTTCAATTTCTTTTGTAACAACATAATGTGTTGAACCCTTTCCTGCAATTTGAGGTAAATGAGTGATTACAATAACCTGCATATTTTTAGACATTTTACTTAAAATAGCTCCGACTTTTCCGGCAATTTTTCCTGAAACTCCACTATCAATTTCATCGAAAATGATTGTTGGTAAAAGATTTCTTTTTGAAATCAAGGATTTTATACTCAACATCAATCTCGACAATTCGCCACCGGAGGCTATTGAAGATAATTCACCCGGTATTCCCCCTTTATTTGCATTAAACAAAAATCCGATCCTATCGTTACCATCAATTGTAAACTGCTCTTTATGTTTATGTTCTATTAGAAATTGTGCTTCAGGAATTCCCAATTCATTTAATGATTGAATAATAATTTTTTCAATTTCAGGAATTGCTTTTAATCTGTTTTTTGAAATCTTTTCTGAAATTTTCCATAATTCATTTTCTTTTGAATCTACTTCGGATTTGATTTCTTTAATTTTTTTATCAAGCGAAATAATTTCAAATAATTTTTCAGATAATGACTCTTTTATCACCAGTAGCTCATTAACTTTTAAGACTTTGTGTTTTTGCAATAATTTATAAATCAGGTCAAGTCTATCCGACAAGTTATTAATTCGTTCAGGGTCGAAAGAAATAGATTCTTCAATTTTTTCAACCTCATCAGAAATATCACTTAATTCAATCAATGTACTTGACATTCTTTCATTCAATTTTTTAATATCGGGATGGACATTTGAGAATTTCTTAAGAAGTAATTCAATTTCTGTAAGTTGAGCAATCAAATTGCTTTCATTAATTTTTAAAGCTGTTGTAAATTTAAAAAGATTTTCTTTTATTTCTTCCGAGTTATTAAGAATTTCTAGCTCATTTTCAATCTCTTGCTGTTCGTTAGGTGAAATAGCTGCCGATTCAAGTTCATTTAATAAAAATGTATTATAATCTTGTTCTGCTTTTGCCTTATTTTCACTTTCCTTCAATGCGTTTAATAATTTTTTCTTTTGAACGAATTCCTTGAAATTGTGTTTGAAAAGTTTTAAGAGGTCGGAATGTTGAGCATAATCATCAATAATGGCAAGTTGAAAATCAGAATTATTTATTGTTGTGATAATATTTTGAGAATGAATATTTAATAATTTATCACCTAATTCTTTCAGTAATCCCAAATTTACAGGTGTATCATTAATAAAAGCTCTTGTTCGCCCTTGTTTATTGATTTCTCTTCGCAGAATTGTAATGTCATCATAATCAATATCATTTTTTTCAAAAAAATCTTTTAAACCATAATTTTTTATCAAAAAACTACCTTCAATTATGCACTTCTTATTTTCCTCGAACAAAACTTGAGTGTCGGCTCTTTTACCTACGATTAGGGCTAAAGCTCCAAGAATGATTGATTTCCCGGTACCTGTTTCACCTGTTATAACCGATAGTCCATTATTGAAATCAATTTCAAGTTTCCGTATGAGTGCATAATTTTGTATAGAGAGTTGAGATAACATATATTTTCCGTCCTAATTCAGGAAAGCAAAAATAGAAAGAAATTTAGCAAAAAACGGAAAATAATTATTTTAATATTTTTTGATATTTCGATGAATTAGACGGATCTATTTCTTTTAAAATATTAACTACTTTGGTGTTTTCCATAGGAGCACCCTCAGAAAAGATATTTATGATTTCATCTCTTTTTGCATCAAGAATTAATTGCATTAAGAATAAACCGGGTTTTTCTTCATGAACCTGTTTTAAATAATTAATGCTTTCAGCAATTTTTTTACGTCCGTTTTCAGCTTTTTCCGACATAATATCAAGGCCTTTGCGATGATATTCGTATATAAATTTTCTTAAAGAATTATAGGAAGGATTTAATAAATTCTCAACTAACCAATATCGGTTTTTCTGACTTTCATAAGCTTTCCAACCTTTTTCGTTAGTGTTTTGGGCCGCATTTACAACTGATTGAGCTTTTTCGTACATTTGAGTTCCACCGTATAAAGAGAAAGAGTCAAAATCTAAACCTAAGAAAATATAAATGTAATAAGCAATAACAGATGTAAGGTTCGAGGAAAAAGCATTTTCTGAGAATTCAAGCGGCTCATATTCAACATAATCAAAAACAAAGCTTTTATCAATATAATTCATAAGTACTGAGTTGTAAGATGTTTTATAAACCGGTCGTCTTAAAACTAAATTTATCGAACCTTTAAATTCGTCAATAGAAATTCTTTCGGAAATGGTTATTAGAATTGTACATTCAATTCTTTCTTCGGTTTTAAATGAATAATTACTCCAGGTTTTGTTGTTAATAAACTCAAAAATTGCTTTTTGCATTGTTTCAAACACTTTGCGGTCAGTACCACGGATTTGTGGGGTTGAAACCTGAACTGTGCAATAAAATTCCTGAGCCGAAATTTTTAATGAGAATAAAACAATAAAAAAAAGAAATAATATTTTTCGCATAATTTCTACTTATTTTAAATTATCAACAAAGGCTGCTTGCATAAAATCGTAAATTCTATCAGCAATATCTTGAGCAACATTTTCTTTAGGTTTCAAGCCAAAATTCATAACATTACCTTCATTATCAATGATTGATATTTTATTGGTTTTTTGTTTAAATCCTGCACCTTTGTCTTTTAAAGAATTTAGAACGATTAAATCAAGGTTTTTATTTTTTAATTTCTTTTTTGCATTGGCCAATTCGTTATCCGTTTCAAGTGCAAAGCCAACAAGAATCTGATTTTTTGACTTCCTTTTTCCCAATTCAGATAAGATATCCTTTGTTGGTATAAGGGTAATTGACTCTAAATTTTTATCTTTTTTTATTTTATAATTCTCGACTATTTTAGGTTTGAAATCAGAAACGGCGGCGGACATAATACATATATCGGAATTATTAAAATTATTGATACACGAATTATACATTTTCTCGGCAGTTACAACATCAATAAGTTTAATAAAGGGATGATTGGTTTGAAAATTTGTCGGACCTGAAACTAAAGTAACCGATGCACCTCGGGCAGCAAATTCTTCGGCAAGTTTATAACCCATTAAACCTGATGAATGATTGCTGATATATCGTACAGGATCAATTGCTTCAACGGTTGGCCCTGCTGAAATCAGAACTTTTTTTTTTGAAAAGTTTTGTTTTACCTGAAAATGTTTTTTTAAAATTTCAAGAATATCTTCAGGTTCAGACAATCGGCCGGGTCCACACAAACCACTTGCTAATTCTCCTGCGTTTGGAGCAATAAATTTGTTTCCATATGATTGAAGCGTTTCAATATTCTTTTGTGTTGCAGGATGTTGATACATATCAATATCCATTGAAGGTGCAAAATAAACAGGGCATTTTGCGGCAAGATAAGTTGCAAGTAATAAATTATCGACTATTCCGGTTGCCATTTTACCCAATGTGGTTGCAGTTATGGGTGCTATTAAAAATAAATCAGCCCAATTTCCTAACTCAACATGGCTGTTCCAGCTACCGTCAAGCCTATCAAAAGGTTCAATTAAACATGGGTTTTTTGATAAAGTGGCAATTGTTAAAGGGGTTACAAAATCTTTTGCAGCCGGCGTCATAACTACTTTTACTTCAGCTCCTTCTTTAATTAATAATCTTATTAAATACGGAATTTTATAAGCTGCAATGCTTGCAGTAATACCAATAATTATTTTTTTACCCTTCAACATTATAAAAAAAACTTATTTATCTTCTTCGATATCAGGTTTTCTCACGTAAATCTGATCTTCAAGGAATTCATTAACCGCAATCAAAGTTGGTTTTGGCATATTTTCATAAAACTTGGCTATTTCAATTTGCTCTCTGTTTTCAAAAATTTCTTCAAGATTATCATTTGGATTAGCGAATTCTTCGAGTTTTTGATCAAGTTCCTGTTTAATTTCAGATGAAATTTGATTAGATCTTTTTGAAATAATGGCAACAGTTTCATAGATGTTACCTGTTCGTTCATAAAATTTATCTTTTTTACGGGTAACAGCAGTTTTTTCGATTTTTATCTTTTTGTAATCCATCTTAAATTTTGGGTTTAATTATTTTTTGATTTTTTTATTTAAATTTTATGACTTCCTTAAGTGAAGTTTTGTGCATTTTCGAGGCATCATCAAAATATTTACTCTCAGGATATAAAACCACTAAATCTTTGTATGATTCAATAACTTCCCGATGCCTGTCTTTTTGTTTTTCAAAAATACTGTGAATAGCATAAAAATAATTTGATTTAAGAATATAAAATAATATTTCTTCCTTATGTTCAGTATCGGGAAAGTCAACTAAGATATTGTTAAAAGAAACGACTGCTGCTTGATAATCACTCATTTTATAATACAATTTTGCGACATTAAAAGCCTTCATTTCAAGTTTACTTCTTAAATCATCAATCAAATTATTACATTCTTTAACTCTTTCGCTTTTAGGATATTTATTAACAAATAATTGAAATTCGTTAATCGCTTCGTATGTATTGGATTGA
>Ga0222665_1001335_pt1:0-2500 | contig 11243 bp, 5 predicted proteins | sample AntAcemetagen653_FD_179853 | JGI IMG/M metagenome (GOLD analysis project Ga0222665, IMG submission 179853) | Saline water microbial communities from Ace Lake, Antarctica - #653 | ecosystem: Environmental > Aquatic > Non-marine Saline and Alkaline > Saline | place: Antarctica: Ace Lake...
TGTAGTTCGTGCAAAGAACTGTAACAGAAAAACAAAGAAAAAACTCTTATCCTTATCTTTTCGAAATTTATTTAAAGCAAATTCGAATCTTTCAATCTTTTCTTTCCAGTTCGAAAGATCTTTTTTAAACATTTTTTCTGCTATTTTTATAAATCGTGTAACAGCTGAATATCTGATAAGCAATGTAATAAAGATATAAGGGATAAAGGAAGCAAAGCATGCAAGAAAAATAAGCATCACATATGTTATTTGAGCTTCCACCTGAAAAAGAACTGAAATTATTATAACAAATAGAATAGCTACAGGTTTAGAGACTTTAAAAATGTAGTTATATAAAACTACGCCAAGAACAGATTCACTTAAAGATGCATCTTTTTTTATCATTAAACCTTTAACAACTTCTCCTGTTTCCCATGGAAAAACAGAATTCATTATTCCACCTAAACTGTTTATAGCATGAATTTTATAAAGTGGAACAGATTTAAGACTTGAATATTTCAAAGATGCTGAATCAAGAATATTTTCAACAAGTCCCATTACAACAAGAACAATGGCACCAGTAATCCCGATACTTAAAAAGGAATCTTTAACTTTCGAAAAACCTATATGACGTAAAAGAAAATAAAGAAGCACTACAGAAAGAACAAAAAATACTATTTTCATTCCATTATAAAAATATCGTTTTAATTCTTTCATTTTAATTAGAGCTTCCATATATCTTCAAATGCTCCTTAGCAACGATTTCCCACTTTGTTTTCTCAGCATAAGACCTAATCGAGCTTGAGATATTATTTAGAAGTGATTTATCTTCTGATAATCTCAACATAGCATTTTTCCATTTAAGAACTGAATAAGCAGGAATAAAAACAGGAAGATCATGCATATATTCTTTAACCTCACGAAATTTTGGGCTCTCTGAACAAAGAAAGGGAACCCCTGCACCAATAGAAAGATGAAAAATCCCACTTGATGAAGAATACTTCTGATTATAAGGCAACAATATCACATCACATATTTGAAGATAGGTATTCATTTTTTCTTCCCGAATGAAACATATATCCCATTTAATGCTCCGGTTAAAGCCTGACAATATCTTACATAAATAAAGATATAACCAGTTGTACCACTTTGAACCACCAGGTTTCCCGGCAACGATAAGCTTCATATTTTTATTGTTTCTTTCAGCCCTTTTAAATGCTATCGCTACAGTATGTAAGTTTTTCAAGAAATGTATAAATCCCAAAAATATAAAGATAAAATCCTTCTCTGAATAACCTTCTGTTTTTCTGATATTTTCTTTACTGTCTTTTTGATTTACGATTTTAGTGCCATGCGGAATAACAAATATGGATTCGCTTTTTTCATTAATAATTGATTTGCTTTCCAGGTTATGGACTATTATATGCGAATATTTTAAGATATTTTCATAAAACACCTGCCACTGGGAATTTTCATAAACAGTATGCAATGTTATAAATATCTTTGCTCCTAACTTCTTGATCTCACTAAGCATTTCAATGAAATTATCGTTATTTGGAAAAAGGTCAGGTGCATGTTGAATATGAACAACATTAAGATTTTCAATATCCTTAAGAGAACTAATTAGACTGTTCTTATAATTTGATCTTTTATATGAGTTTAAAACTGAATACTCCCCTTCATTTTTCTCTCCACCTTCAGAAATCACAACAATTTCCTCTTTTGAAACATTATATAAGGAATCGCATAAATATTTTGTATAAGTGGCTAATCCACAATGTTTAGGAGGAAAAGTTGAAACAAAAGCTATGGTCATTTTAGTCTCCAAATTTTCAGGCTGAAGCACAAACGCAAAAAAGCCCTTTTCTAATCACACAATTTTAGCTATGCGTTTAGAAAAAGGCAAAAAAAATGAGGCGACGACCTACTTTCCCACGGCCACTGACCGCAGTATCATCGGCGCTACCATGTTTCACTACTGAGTTCGGGATGGGATCAGGTGGTTCCACGGTGCTATCATCACCTCAAAAAATCGGGATAGTCAAAATACCCCAACTCTGGTCTTGAAATTAGTAACTGACATGATAAAACATACGACCAATTAGTACTGCTAAGCTCTACATATTGCTATGCCTGCACTTGCAGCCTATCAACCTCGTGTTCTTCAAGGGGTCTGATTGAGAGATCTAATCTTGGAGTGGGCTTCCCACTTAGATGCTTTCAGCGGTTATCCCTTCCGTACATAGCTACCCTGCGATGCCGACGGCTCGACAACAGGAACACCAGAGGTACGTCCATTCCGGTCCTCTCGTACTAGGAACAGCTCTCCTCAAATCTCTTACGCCCGCAGTAGATATGGACCGAACTGTCTCGCGACGTTCTGAACCCAGCTCGCGTACCACTTTAATCGGCGAACAGCCGAACCCTTGGGACCTGCTCCAGCCCCAGGATGTGATGAGCCGACATCGAGGTGCCAAACACCGCCGTCGATGTGAACTCTTGGGCGGTATCAGCCTGTTAT
>Ga0222665_1001335_pt1:7500-11243 | contig 11243 bp, 5 predicted proteins | sample AntAcemetagen653_FD_179853 | JGI IMG/M metagenome (GOLD analysis project Ga0222665, IMG submission 179853) | Saline water microbial communities from Ace Lake, Antarctica - #653 | ecosystem: Environmental > Aquatic > Non-marine Saline and Alkaline > Saline | place: Antarctica: Ace Lake...
TCTTTTCAAGTACAAAATGACAAGCCTCGTCTCTGTCTTCAACAATAATCGAAAACCCTTCACTGAGACTGATCCTGCCAACCACTTCGTTTAAGTACATCTTTGCAAGAGAGAGAAACTCTTCATCCGTGAACGGCCTGAAAAGCACAACCTCGTCCATCCTGTTTAACAACTCAGGAGAAAGGAAGGTCTCTATTTTTTCAAGGATCTCATGGCCTCTGATCTCATTTGAGGTCGCATCTCCAAACCCGACTTTTCCGGAAGAGAACAATTCCGCCCCAAGGTTGCTGGTCATAATTATAATAGATTCACTCATATCGGCAGAAAATCCTCTAGTGTCGCTGATCCGCCCCTCTTCAAGCATTTGCAAAAACAGTGACAGCACTTTTGGGTGAGCTTTTTCTATCTCATCCAGAAGTAGCAACTGATAAGGTTCGCGCCTGAAGGACTCTGTCAGTCTTCCGCCATCTTCAAAGCCTGAGTATCCTGGAGGAGCTCCTATTAGTTTAGATACGGAGTGAGACTCCTGAAATTCGCTCATATCAAAAACGACCATCCTTTCTTCACCGCCAAAAAGGAACGATGCAAGCTTTTTTGCCATCTCAGTTTTCCCTGTGCCTGTAGGTCCGGCAAAAAGCATAGATGCCAGCGGTTTATTTCCCTGACGGTTGCCGAAGCGCCTTGCAAGAAGGCTTACTATTCTCTCCTTTGCTCTTTCCTGGCCAATTATAGACCTGTCAAGAACTATCGGTAGAGCCTTTATTATTCTTGAAGTATCGACCATGAGACTTTCAACCGGTATTCCCGTGTTGTCACTCACCATTGCCATTAGATCTTCAACTGTAGCTACGTCTCTTTTTTCCCGCTTAAGAACACTTCCCAAAGTATCAAGAAGCGAAAGAACCTTGTCCGGCTGACTTTTTCCTGAAATGTACCTGTTACTTAATGAAATAGCATTTCTGACAAGTTCATCTTCATTTAAAGAAACTCCGTGATAGGAACTGAGGTTGTCTGCCGCATTTTCAACTATCTTTAAAAGCTGCTCTCCTCGCGGCTCTTCCACCTTAACTATAGAAAAACGTCGCTCCATTGCCGAATCTTTTGCAATATACTTGTTATATTCAGCTGTTGTTGTTGCACCGATAAGCGGAAAGGCTCCTCTTGCAAGCGCCGGTTTGAGCATGTCACCTATGATTTCGTTTCCGGAAGTAAAAAGCGTGTGGATCTCATCAATAAAAATTATAAAACTATCTTTGTTTTTCTCAACATACTCTATCAATTCACCTAGTCTTTTCTCCAGGCTACCTCTGTATTCCGTGCCACCCACCAGAGAAGACAGATTCAGCTCCCAGATCGTTTTTTCCGACAAAAGTCCCTCAATCTGACGAATCGCAACTGCTTCGACCAATGCTGTTTTTCCACTTCCTGCAGGCCCGATGATCATTGGGTTATTATTATTTCTTCTCCCAAGAATATCAACTATGAGCTCAATTTCACGACTTCTTCCGTAGATTGGATCAATTTCGCCATTTTTTGCCAACTCGGTCAGATTCCTTCCAAACTTTTCAAAAAAGCTGTTGTCCAACCTCTCGGGCTCTTTCTCTTGAGATATCTTTTGCTCTTTCAATTTAACAGATTCAGGCGAAACCTTTCCAACCTTTGTGGACTCCCGTTTCATCTCCTGAGCTCTTTCTTTCACCTTTTTTGTAGGCTCATCAATAAGTTTCATCGCCGAAAGACGAATGTCTGTAAGTATCCCCATTTTCTGAAGAATACGATAAGCAATAGAGTTTCTTGTTGAAGTTACCGCCGCCAGAAAATGCAGAGTGGATATTTTCTGCCCCTGATTCATGACATGTTTTTTTGCTGCAGTCTCAATTGAATTAATTGTATCAACTGGTTCCTTTAATGTACTGCCTGACAGCCGTGACATCTTCACCATAGCGTTATATGCTTCAGCAACATCGCGATATGAAACAGCTGACTGCTCAAAAACAACAGCAGCTTCAGATGGTGTCGAGAAATAGGCGAGAAGATAGTGAAAACTTGTCAGTTTTCTGCTTTTCATTCTTTCAGCATAATCCAGTGCATCACCATAGAGAGAAACAAGAGAATCGTCACAATCCTTATGCAAAACAGCCTCCAAAAACACCGTCAAACAAAATGCAGCTCAGTGTAAAACAGTAACGCTATTTTTGCAATTAAATATTGACTTGTAAAAATGTTTCCACTAGCATTTCCCTTATTATTTCGATGTGACCCACAAAGGAGTAATTTATGTGTAAATTCAAAAAGATAGCTCCGGGAGAGCTTGAAATCAACCCGTTTTCAGTCTTGAAAGATGACTGGGGACTTTTAACATCCGGAAAAATTGAAGACTTCAACATGATGACAATTGCATGGGGTTATTTCGGAGTAATGTGGAACAAACCAGTTTTTGGAGCAGTTGTCAGACCCAACAGGTATACCTTTGAGTATATGGAAAAAAATGAAAAGTTTACCGTCTCTTTCTTTTCCGGGAATTACAAAACTGATCTTGAGTTCTGCGGAACAAGGTCAGGAAGAGATGTAAACAAAGCTTTTGAAACATCGTTTGACCCAATTGATCAGGATAATGCCGTATACTTTTCGCAGGCAGATACAGTACTTGTCTGTAAAAAGCTATCCTTTCAGGATTTCAAACCCGAGAACTTCATTGACCTTGATCTGTTGGACCACTATCCGGAAAAACAATATCATAGACTTTATCTTGGTGAAATAACTGAAATCTTTAAAAAGACCTGATGGGCCACTTCCTTCTGGACATTTTCTGATTTCTCTATAACATATTAGATGAACGTTTTGTGTGAAAATTATCTTTGGAGACAAAAATGATGAAGAATTTTCTTTTTATTTTTATTTTTATTTTTCTTCTTATTTCATGTGAAAGTGGAATAAAAAGAATTGTTCCTGTTGATTCAGAAAATTCAAACCCTGACATAACTGCTGACACGGATGAAATGGACGACTCGGACATAGGAAATACTGGAGATACTGGAAACACCGGAAACACAGGAAATACTGGAAACACTGGAGATACTGGCAACACAGGAAATACTGGAAACACCGGAAACACTGGCGACACTGGAAATACTGGTGATACAGGAAACACAGGCAATACCGGAGATACTGGAAACACTGGTGACACTGGCAACACAGGGAATACTGGTAATACTGGCAACACAGGAAATACAGGCAATACCGGAGATACTGGCAACACTGGCAACACAGGAAATACTGGAAACACCGGCGACACAGGAAATACAGGCGACACTGGAAATACTGGCGATACCGGAAATACTGGTCCGGAATACACCTGCGAAGAAATTGTTCAATGCGGCTTGGCTTGCAGCAATGATGCAACATGCCAGAACAACTGCTATTTAAGCGGAAGTACACAGGGAAAAGCTGATGTGGACGACCTTTTCATCTGCATGGGTAGCAATGGCTGCGACGCTCTTTCCGGGAATGAGCAAGTGACTTGCATTATCGAATTTTGCCCAACTGAAGGCGCAGTTTGCGGCATTGAAGCACCTCCTGCACCTGTAACTGACAAGCTTGCTGATGGAGAAAATTCAAATACTGAAAAAGACGATGTTTTTAAAGGCAACTATATTTCATGCACAAAAAACGCAACTATTAACGAGTTTACCATCTATATTGATCCCGCGTATGCAAATGGTCGTAAAACAAATCTCACATTT
>Ga0222665_1001336_pt1 | contig 11239 bp, 7 predicted proteins | sample AntAcemetagen653_FD_179853 | JGI IMG/M metagenome (GOLD analysis project Ga0222665, IMG submission 179853) | Saline water microbial communities from Ace Lake, Antarctica - #653 | ecosystem: Environmental > Aquatic > Non-marine Saline and Alkaline > Saline | place: Antarctica: Ace Lake | collected...
TCCGTCAAAACTTCTCTAAAAATATTAATCCCAAGCTGACCGAAGTCATTATTTCCCCAACAGTAAGCTGTGCCTTCATTATTCAGACCACAGGCAAATCTATCACCACCGAAAATTGAAGAAAAATCAATGGAAGTGTTTAATTTTTCCGGAAATACATTCAGGTTATCACTTTCAACGGCAATGCCATTTATGTCATCATCATTTCCATTACACTGTCCCCAGCAATAGAAAAATCCATCTTCAGCCAAAGCATAATTTGCATAACTACCTTTAAAAAAAGACGTAAATTTAAGGGATGATCCTACTTTTATCGGGATCGAACTATTATCAAGCGTTCCATCTCCCAACTGTCCGTAACCATTATATCCCCAGCAATAAATATCACCATTGGTTGTCAATCCACAGGTATCATCAGATCTAGTTCCGATATCCTGAAAAACTTCAGCAGATAGTATCTTTACTGGGAGAAGCACATCATCATTACCGCTTACGCCATTTCCTATCTGTCCTTTACTGTTTGCACCCCAACAGTAAACACTTCCGTCATCTACTAAACCACAGGTATGATTCTGACCGCAGGTTATGATCTGAAAACTCAAAGCAGTATTAACTTCCGTCGGAACAACACTATCCTCTTTGGTACCATCTCCAAACTCTCCGTCATTGTTTCGGCCCCAGCAATAGGTCTTTCCGTCAGTTGCAATTCCGCATGTATGTGATTTTCCACTAGGCAAACTTTCAAAAAGCAGATCTGTATCAACTTTTTTAAACGCATATTCTTGTGTTGTTGCACCTCTCCAGCAGTAAGCAGCTCCTGTTGAATCAAGACCACATAGATAACCTTCATTTGCGCTTATCGACTTAAAAGATATTGCAGAATCGATCTTTTTAGGATAAAGCTCAATATTTATAAGCCATTCATATGGTCCTGTGCCAAAAGATTCGCTTAACCCCCACAGATAAACTTGTCCCGCGGAATCCAGACCGCAATTAAATATCTCGCCCATGGCAAGAGCTGTAAATTTAACATCAGTTTCAACAGCTTCCGGAACTTTATAATAATCTCGATATCCTGTTCCCAATTCTCCATCAGCCCCACTTCCCCAACAATAGGCAAGACCTTCTGCACTCAAACCGCATGTATGGTAAACACCTGATGATATTGAACTAAAAGTTAGATCTGATTCAATCTTTGTCGGAGATAATATTCCATTTATTGTACCGGCAGCTGAGATCCCGGCCTGCCCGATCATGTTATATCCCCAACAGTAAGCAGTTCCAATGGAATCTAGTCCGCAGACATGATCAATTCCTGGACTTATTTTTTCAAATTTTATGCTTGTATTTATCTTTGCAGGTGTCAACTCAAACGAATCTGCTCCTGAAGTTCCATTACCGAGCTGTCCGTAATGATTTTCTCCCCAACTGTAAATATCTCCAGAATCCGTTAATCCATAACTACTCTCAGAACCTAACACAATATGATTAAAAAGAACTGCTGTGTTGACTTTTACCGGTGAAAGACGGTTCTCCTTCGAATTATCTCCTAATTGTCCAGATTCATTAAAACCCCAGCAGTAAATCTCTCCCCCATCTGTCAAACCACAGGTATGATGATTTCCACAGGATATATCCTTAAACTGCATCTCTATATCCACTGCTGTCGGCTCATAAACACCTGTTGAATCACCAAAATCACCTATTCCAAGAGCTCCATACTCAGTACATCCCCAGCAGTAGGCTTTTCCACTCATATCCAATCCACAAGTATGACCTCCTCCTGAAGCTAAGGTTGAAAATTTAATAGTAGTATTTACCCGGTAGACATAAACAGAGTCTTCTTCCTCAACACCTGTTTCTTTACAGGAGCTGTCACCCCAGCAATAAGCCGTTCCTGCTTTATCCAATCCATAAGAATGAGTACCGGATGAAAAGATTCTCTCAAATTTAACTGAAGTAAAAACCTCTGAAGGAACAAGAACTCTGTTTTCATCCGGAACATTTTCCATCCCTAGTATTTCATCAACATTGTATCCCCAGCAGAAAACATTGTTATCTTGGTTTAACCCACAGGTATAACAATTTCCTGCAGATATCTGAATAAACCTTTCTAAAGGATAACTGTAATCTACATCAGGTCTTTCAGTTACAACATCCTCATCCTGTTCTTCTTCTGTGAGTTCATCTACATCTTCGTCCTCATTATCTTCGGTCTCATTATCTTCAATTTCAGTATCATCTGAGTATTCTGAATCGTCGCTGGAAATAACATCATCCGACTCTTCATCATCTTTCTCGGAATAGCTATCTTCTTTTGGCAATGCATTGTCTGCCTCAACCTGATTTTCATCAAAAAACACTGAATCAAGATCATTATTTGAGTCAACTACTTCACTATCACCATCTTTTAATGATGAATTCCCAGTTGTGCACGAAACAGACAAAACGAGAATAAATAAAACAATTAATAGTCCTTTCAACCTCACCTCCACTTTTTTCTAGTAATATGAATATACCAATATCAAGGTGATTTTGTCAAATTCTAATTTAACATCTGTTCACAAAATTTATAAGAATAATCAGATATCGAACTTTCCGTAGAAACCATCAGGCTGAGGGCCAAGATCGTAGTCTCTAAGCCATTTTTCGAGCTTTTCTGTGTCTTTAAGAAGTGCTGAGGTTTTCTTCATCTGTTTCTTAAAAGCATTAAAGCGACTTCCTTCAAGTTTTGGCGTCGCAATCATTCTTTTCTTCAATGGATTCAGCCACTTACCTTGAGGACTTTTTATCCCGAAGTGAAGATGCGGGCCTGTTACTCTTCCGGTTCTGCCCATTAATGCAATTTTCTGCCTTGGCTTAACTCCCTGCCCCTGTTTTACGAGCTGTCTGTTAAGGTGCAGATAATATGTTTTTGTTCCGTCAGCGTGTTTTAATACTATTTTCTTACCGCCAAGTGCTGTTCTTGTAACTTCCGCGACAACTCCCTTTGCAACTGCATAGACCGGTGATCCTGTCGGGCCGCCGTAATCAACACCGTTATGAAAAGATCTTCTTCCGGTAACCGGATGTCTTCTTATCCCGAAAGGACTTGTAACGTGAACTCTGTCAACGGGAAGTCTCAAAGCGTTAGCAATAAGTGCCTTTCCATCTTTTGTGTAGTGGGCATTAAATGCAGATTTTTCATCGTCATCTTCATATCGGTATGCTTCATGAAATCCGGCTCTTCTGCCCTCATAACTCACATAGAGTATTTTTGAACCTGGAACTCGCTTGTCGTTATAATATCTATCTTCGATAAGTATCCGATATTTATCATTTTTTCTTGCATCTGTTCTAAAACTGACAACACAGCCTAAAATACCGTTAGTAACGGCTCTGATAGTTCCTGTCACATCGTCTCTGTCAATAAGTGCCTGATTTAAAGTTGTTTCGATTGGACCTTCGACGATTCTATATCTTTTTTCAGTTGGAAGTATTTTAGAAATATACTCAAGTTTACCAGTTTTAACATTCCTTTTTAAGATGTGAAACGTAATAATATCAGGATAATAGACAAACTCTTCCACGTCACCGTTTTTCGAAATTTTTACTTTAAAATCCTCACCTGCCTTGAGATATCTCAGATCAACTTGAAATCTCATAGCGTTACTTATCTCCATCGCGTGACGAAGATCAATTCCGGGAAGTGTAAGAAGTGCCTCCTCAAACCCTTTGTGCGGAAGGATCTTGCCATGAATATATCCATCTGTATCAGCCGATTCTTTTTCCTTAACAATAACAGCATCTTCGTCAACCTGCTCATTATCTGAAAATGTGGACTCCTCTTCTTCAACGTTCTTTTTTACAGGAGCACTTTCAGGGCCGGGAGCTTCAATATCTTCTTTCGGGTTTTCACACTTTACATCCTTATCAGGGGCTTCATTCTTTTCAGGTCCGGATTCAATTTTATCAATCTTTTCAGAATGTTCAGTTGTTTTCTGAGCGTTTTCAGCAGGTTTTTCGCTATCTTCATAGAAAACTACGAGAAGAAACAGAAGTACCGCCACAAAAAGAAGAACTACAGGAAGTCTATTCGGTTTTCTTGACATTGAGGTAACAAAATTTCAATTAATCAATAACAAGTTCGACACTGGAAATTAGCAGAAAAACACATAACAGTCAACAAACATTGTGCTATCTATTGACAAAGACAGCTAAAAAGCTGAGAATTTGTCCGATTCATAGCTTTCGAGGCAAAAATGAACAAGGTTTTAATACTTTCAGGGGCAGGGCTTTCAGCAGAATCAGGAATTAGAACTTTTAGAGATTCCAACGGACTCTGGGAAGAGTTTGACATCATGGAAGTCTGCTCAGCACAGGGTTTTGCAAAAGATCGGCAGAAAGTCCTTAACTTTTATGATAATCGAAGAGCGGACATCGCAGAAAAAAAACCCAACGAAGCTCACCTGATGATAACTGATCTGAAAAAAAAATATCCTGAAAATGTTCATGTCCTTACGCAGAACGTTGATGATCTGCTTGAAAAGTCCGGATGTCCGGATGTAATCCACCTTCACGGAACCTTAAGAGACCTCAGATGCGAGAACTGCGGAAACATCTGGGATATCGGATACGGATCAATAAAAGGAAAAACCTGTCCTAAATGTGGAACTTCAAACCCGAGACACAACGTTGTCATGTTTCACGAACCTGCACCCGCCTATGAACTTCTCTATAAAACGATCTCAAAATGCTCAACTGGACTTTTCATTGCAATTGGAACTTCCGGACAAGTCATTGACGCAGGGGGAATTGCAGATCTTTTTAAACTTTCAATTCTTAACAACCGCGACCCGGAACCAACAATGGACAGGTCTTTTACAAAAGTTTTTCATGAACTTGCGACAACAGCAGCACCGAAAATTGCAGAACTTGCTGAGGAATTCATAACAAGCGGATATTTTTAGAAAAAATGTCCTTCAGTTCAACCATTTTTACTTTTGGTAATTCCGCTTTTTCACAAATTTGTTTCCAGCTTTCTAAAGAGTTTTTAACCTCGGAAATAACATCAAGAGCTTTGATTTTATCTATTCCCGCATTCTTCGCAACAGACAAGACATCTTCAATGTCAACATTTTTACCTGCACCATTTACAGTCATGCTGTGCTCTCCTCCGGGACCTTCTGAAAAAGTAAGATCATAGGCAGGCGCAACACTCCATTTTTTCCTCTCCAGATCAAAAATATAGGAAAAGTTCTTCACGTGGTCATCTCTGTTATTTGTAATTATGTTGAAAATCATCCTGCGAAACATTTCAACAACATCTTCTTCGCTTTTTGTTAGAATCCTTGTCACTTTCAAAAGATCATTATAATCAGCAGACGGAATTCTAAAATTTGAGTGTACAAGATTGCCGAAAGTATGAATATGATATCTTGAGTTGTTTTCGCCCCTATCAAAACGTTTTATTCCAAAAAACGACCGTGGCTTGTGTCCGTCAAACATTCTGGTGTCAGGAACACCTATTCCCGCTTTTTCTGCCAACACAAAATATGCATATTCGATCTGAGTGCTAAACTCAATATCGTATTTAGAATTAAACTTCACCATCCAGTGCTCATAATCTTCCGGCAGCAAATTTTCACCTGAAATAATTTTCCCATCTTGCGGATTATATCCAACAAGAACTTTCGGTCGTGCTCCTCCCGGACTTCCACCAGCCTTTAAAAGCTCCGGAAGCACTTCACTTTCTGTGCCTGAAAGTATTTCCTTGGAATTCTTATATATATTCTGAAGATCGATCATTTTTCCAAATTTTTCCTCACTATCTGTTGGCGGATAATAAGAGAGAGCACCCATTGTGGAAGTTCCTAGCCAGGCGAGTTTGTCCAAAGTTGAAAGTGAAGCGAAAGATTGCCCTTTTTTCCTAAAATAGCGATCAAGCAGAAGTAAACCCCAACCATCCGGAAGAGAATCATCAAAAAGACCCCAAAGCGGACCAAAATCTCTGTCAGAATATTCAAAAGCTCCTTTTTTTAAAGGCAGAAAAAACGGGGAAAGCTCAACACCTTTCTCAATAAAATCAAGATCATACTCAAAAAACAACCCTGAACGGACTTCCGCCAGTTGTCCGACATTAAAACTATTCTTTTCATCAGATCGAAACACAACATTAAGACTTTTCATATCGTTCCTCTCTTCGGTATTTTCTCATCATAACGTTTTTTAACGTCGGCAAGAGTTCTGATCTTGGGAAAATTGAAAAGAGATTCAAATTCCAAAAGAGCATCAAGAACGAACGCAATTTTCAACATGCTCACAATTGAAACTTTCCCTGTTGTTTCAAAATGTTTGATGGTACTTTCAGGAACTCCTGACATTGTTGAGAGTGTTTTTCTCGTGTAACCTTTGAAAAGACGAAGCTGTTTACACTTTTGTGCAAGATGTTCTGACATTTCAATTGGTGTTTTTCTATCAACTTCTGGCTTAAGCATACAGCATCCTCACAACTAGTTACAGCTAATATCTTATCTTTTAAAGGGTTTTTGTCAAGATTAGAGCTAATATATTGTCTTTTACATAGAAAACATTCTAACAACAAATTTCACTTTGACAAATTCACCCATTTAATATAGATTAACTAAGAACGCATAAAACGATGGGAGAAAGAAAATGAAGAGATCAATGATTTCAATGTTACTTTCAGCACTAATGTTTTTTATTTCATGCGGTGAAACAGCCATTGGCATAGCCACAGATAACGACAGTTCAGATCCTGAAATCATTAATGAAAGTGAATGGTCAGCTCTTACAGCCGGTGGAGGTCACAACTGCGGTATAAAGAACGGTGAACTTTTCTGCTGGGGAAGAAACTACTGGGGACAGCTCGGTGACAATACAGATATTAATAAAGCCATACCGATAAAAATCAGTACTGAAAGTGACTGGTCAAATGTTTCAGCCGGATTCTATAATACCTGTGGAATTAGAAACAGTGAACTTTACTGCTGGGGAAGCACTAGTTTTTTTGAACTTGCACCTTATGACACTACTCCGGAAAAGGTAGGCACTGAAAATGGATGGACAGATATAAGTTGCGGAACAAAACACATATGCGGAATCCGCAATGGGGAACTATACTGCTGGGGAAATAATTTCTGTGGAGAACTCGGGATTGGTTCAGACGAAAAAAGCAATACTCCACTAAAGGTTGGAACAGAAAGTGACTGGTCACAAGTATCTGCCGGATATCTTGAAACCTGTGCAGTCCGTTCAGGTGAACTTTATTGCTGGGGCGGAGGTTATCCATGTGAAACAGATGAAAGAGATTCAGGGAATAAAAACATTCCGGTAAAAATAAGTAATGAAAAAAACTGGACTCAAGTTGTTTCGGCTGAATGGAGTTCATGCGGATTAAGAAACGGAAAAATATACTGCTGGAATGGTGAAGATTACGGAAGTGGTAAAACGGTGGTTGAGCAGATTGGCAGATATTCTGACTGGGGAAAAATTGGCAAAGGAAGTGCTCATATTTGCGGATTGAGGAAAGGAGAACTTTACTGCTGGGGCTGGAATGTGATGGGTCAGCTGGGAGACGGCACTAAAACCGATAGAGATGAGCCCGTAAAAATTGGAAATAGCAGCAAATGGACAAATGTTGCCGGTGGAACACTTCATTCTTGCGGAGTAGATGGTGAACAACTTTTCTGCTGGGGAAGCAACAATGATGGTCAGCTTGGAACAGGAGAAATCTCATACCGCGAATTTCCAGAACAGATCGGAGATTCTGATTCATGGACCAAAATTTCTTCCGGAGACAGACATTCCTGCGGGATAAATAAAGGCAAGACCTACTGCTGGGGCGAAAATCAATATGGACAACTCGGAACTGGAAATGAAAGTCTCAAACAAACACCAACTTTAGTTAATGAAAATCCAGGATGGACTCAATTAGCAACTGGATCTTCTCATACTTGTGGCATCAAAAATGGTGACCTTTACTGCTGGGGGGACAACTATGCAGGCCAACTCGGAGATGGCACCAAAAGTGATAAAAACATCCCGGGACTTATCGGTAATGAGTCTGATTGGGAAATAATTTCTGCGGGTCATTATCAAACTTGTGGAATTAAAGACGGAGAACTTTTCTGCTGGGGAGATCGGATACTGGTACCGACCCGAATAGGAACAGAAAATCATTGGGAAGCAGTTTCAGTAGGAAGTGATTATATATGCGGAATCGAATCAGGTAAACTTTTCTGCTGGGGATGGAACATGAATGGAGAACTAATTCCTGAAGAGGATGATTTTATTGAAGAACCTACTCAAATAGGTGAAAAGAAAGACTGGACCCATATTGACTCAGAGCAATACCACAGATGCGCAATCCGGTCAGGTGAACTCTACTGCTGGGGAGATAACTGGTGCGGACAGGTTGGTCCGAATTATAATAAAACGACCCCTGAACGTATTGATGAAAAAAATGACTGGACTTATATTTCAGCTGGAGAATATCACACCTGCGGAATAAGAAGTGGGGAACTCTACTGCTGGGGAGCAAACGAATTCGGTTGGCTCGGGAATGTTGTCAGTTATGAATCTGAACCTGTCAGAATAGGAGAATATGCTGACTGGACAACAGTTTCAGCCGGACATAGTTTCACCTGCGGAATAAAATCCGGCAAATTGTATTGTTGGGGCAGCAACAGCAGCGGTCAGCTTGGCAACGGAAAAGCCTGGGAACTCACACCAGTTGAAGTTATACTACCATAAATTTGGAGAGTAATATGAAAATCGGATTCTTATTTTTTAGTTTTTTAATTTTAATCTTTTCTGTCAGTTGCGGAGACATCAAAACTACAGAGCAGACTCATCAGGGATCTCTCAGGCAACGATGTTACGATGATGGAACGTGCAACGAGGGACTTACCTGTGTTTCAGATGTTTGTGTTGATCTGAGCGAAATTGAAGACAAAGATGTTGGCACAAACGATGAGGTTGAAGATCTCGACGATTATGACAATTACACTGAACCTGATAATAACACTAACCCTGACAACGAAACAGTTGACGAAAACGATCCATATGATGGCTGTGACACAGAAAGTATCACTAAAAACTGCTCCCTTGATAATGAATGTGGAAATTGCAACATCTGTGTTAGCGGAAAATGTTCAAAAGGCTGTGAAACTGATAACGACTGTAAAATGTACACTGGACTAAAATGCAACAAAAAACTAAACAGATGTACAAATGTTTATGCATCTTTGCAGGCTTGCGGTGAAACAAAATGCCCGACAGGTTGCTGCTACGCCGGAAAAGGAATGACTAGCGTGAAATGTCTTACAACTCCTGCCGCTTATATTTGCGGACTCTGCGCAAACGGAGAGATCTATATGCCTGAAGATTCAAAATGTATTCCGGCAGTTTGTTCAACAGTTTCAGATAATTGTCCCACACTAAATTCAGATTCAACTGATATCGGATACGGATGTTTTGAATGCAAGTCAGGAGAATTTATCTGTAAGGAAATAGAAACTGGCTGTGACTCTTCAGGCTTTCCTGTCAACGTTGCAACATGCATCCCGGCAGGTGAAGAATGCGTTTCAGGCCCAATAAGCGACTGCTGCTCTGGACTTCCATGTATTGATGGATATTGCTATTAATATGATAAAATCTATGCATCATCGACACTAAAAGCCGTTAACTTAAAATTCGATGGAGGATAAAATGACAAAAACCATGAGTTCAATTTTAATTTCATTGTTGTTTTTTATGTTTCTTTCCTGCGAAAACGATGTGACCGGATTTGAAAATGACAATTCGGATGGTTCAGCAATTTCTGATGATGATATCACTAAATCAGAGTGTTTTGAATATCTTGGTGGAAACTACGTAAGCGATCTTGCTGGTGACACTTCCTGCGTTTATGCAGGGAAACAAGAGTTCAGACTTGTTCATTTTGTCGAACCTGAGAATCATGAAATGACGATGTCCGACATTCAGGTCTGCCCTATGATCATTGATAAGATCGATTCAGGTATTATGGATGATTTTTCTACAGACTCTATGCCTGAGTCTCCTTATCGGTTTTCTTCATCAAACCAGAAATACACTGACATTTCAGGAATTCCGGAAGGAAATAAATGTTTTGAAGTTGATAGATATACTATTAGATTCAACGGTTATGATAGATCCTTTTTTAAGGATTCCATGATAGGGAAGAAAATCCTTTTACATGTTTATGGAAATTATAGTGATGGAGCTGTGATCAATTATATTACCTATGATGATGACCTATGGATTTTAATAAATGAAACTGGCTCTGGCGGATATAATTGGAACTCTGCCTATCAGTCAAAACTTAACGAATTAACTCCAACGATTAATGCAATTCAAATTTCTGACAAAACATGTGAAGAAATCTGTTTAGAAAAAAATTACGGAGAGAAAAGAATAACAGATTATACATTCCAGCCTCCTGTAGAAATTGCAGTTGATGGAGAAGAAAAAGTGATCCTGAGAAACGGTGAAAGTAAAGTTGTCGGGAACTATGAATACTTCGCTGACTTCAGTGTGATCGTCTCCGAAAATGACCCTGACGGAAAATTTACAATTGGAGGAGATGCCGATCCATGCCCATCCGAAAATGGTCAGTTCTACTTTTCGATCCTCAACATCGAAGCGTTAAAATAATCAATGAAAAAACACGTTCTTATAAGATTCCTCATTTTCTTCATTCTTTTTGCGGGAGCAGTTGAAGCTAAACCTGTCAAAGAAGATGAAAAGGACAACAGCATCACGGTTTTAGGAGCTCTCAACACTTTTTCTGTTTCCAGCTGCTCGACAACAGATAAGTACATGCAGGGAAGTGTTGGAGCAAAATACGACAGAAAACTTGATGAAAATGTTTCCATGCACGTTTCCGGAACATACGCCAGATCAAAGAGAGTTGCTCAGGAATTCGAACCGGATGATGAAAATGACAAGCCCTCTGACCTTGAAAGGGTATACAACAGCGGAATGGGCTCGATGGGAGTTTCCTACAGCACAAAATACTTCAGAATGAGAACGGATTTCATGTTGAGCATGTGGAAAGAGCACTTTAAGGAAGAATCCGACCGGTTCAGATTCAAACCGATGGGCGGAATTCTTCTTGAAGCTGGAAAAATGGATTTTATGTGGATATCAACAGGAGTATATCATCCTGAATATCCCTTTGGTATGATCCAGATAGCATTCAACGTCAAGATCAGAA
>Ga0222665_1001340_pt1 | contig 11226 bp, 9 predicted proteins | sample AntAcemetagen653_FD_179853 | JGI IMG/M metagenome (GOLD analysis project Ga0222665, IMG submission 179853) | Saline water microbial communities from Ace Lake, Antarctica - #653 | ecosystem: Environmental > Aquatic > Non-marine Saline and Alkaline > Saline | place: Antarctica: Ace Lake | collected...
CAGCCGGACTTACTCGCAGTGGCCGAGGCCAAAGCAAAGGCGTTAGTCTTAGATCCCCCTGAAGATTCCGGTAACAGCGCGAAATCGGAGGGAGTGAATAAGATTGCAGGTGAACTTAGACAGGGGCTGTTGCCCGATTTTAAGGGTATGGGCATGAGAGAGGTCCTCAAGAGGGGAAGGGCTTTGGGTCTGAAGGTAAGTTTAAAAGGTTCTGGATTAGCCGTAAAACAAAAGCCGGAGGCCGGATCGCCACTCAATGCTGTTAAAAGTGTAAGCGTGAGCTTCAACCCACCGGGATAGTCTGAATTGAAGATTGAATATTGAAGATTGAATATTGATGGTCTCGTAAAAAGGCAGTATGCGATTAAAACAGCTTATAAATGGCATGGAAATTGTTGATTTCCAGGGCGACCCTGATTTGGAGATAACGAATATTGCCTATGATTCCCGTGCAATAGGGCCAGGTGCCCTGTTTGTCGCCTTGAAAGGTCATGCACAGGATGGCCATCATTTCATCGGGGATGCGATTTCGAAAGGTGCCTTGGCGGTGGTTTCGGAATTGCCCCAGCGCTCCTGTTCGTTCCCGAACGAAAACGGGGGCGCCATGATTCAGGTCCCGGACTCCCGTGAAGCGTTATCGCGTCTTGCTGTCAGGTTTTTTGATAGTCCTTTCAAACAGATGAATTTGATAGGTATCACAGGGACTAATGGGAAGACCACTACTGCCTATCTCCTTGAATCGATTCTCGCTGCGGCCGGGAGAAAGCCGGGGGTGATAGGGACTATTAATTACCGATTTTCAGGTCATGTCAGGGAAGCCCCGGTAACTACGCCCGAATCCTTAGATCTGATGCAGATCTTACGCGAGATGGCCGATAGCGCTGTTAGCGATGTAGTAATGGAGGTCTCTTCCCATTCTTTAGATCAGGGAAGGGTCAGAGGATGTCCTTTTCGTGTGGCCATCCTTACTAACATTTCCAGGGACCATCTCGATTACCACAGGTCCATGGACGCGTATTTTGAGGCAAAAACCCTTCTCTTCAAATCTTTAGCTCAGCAAGGGGCTGGGGATCCGGCCAGGGCGGTGATTAATGTCGATGATCCAAGGGGAAAAGACCTGATCAAACTGACAGACGCCCAGGTCATGACATATGGCATGGGGAAAGAGTGTGATGTAAGGGCGGAGGAAGTCAACGTAAGCAGGGGAGGTCTAACGGCCAAACTCATAACCCCTAAAGGTGAAGCGGAAATAGGATCCGCACTCATAGGGGAGTTCGATATACATAACATAATGGCTGCTGCGGCAGGGGCGCTTTCTATGGGCATTGACCTCAAATCTATATGTTCCGGCCTAAGACTGCCAAAAGGGGTGCCAGGTCGTCTGGAACAGGTTAGGAACAAACGCGCATTAGCCCTTGTTGTAGATTATGCGCATACTCCGGACGCCCTTTTAAAGGCCCTAAGCGCAGTAAGGTTGTTGACAGAGGGGCGCGTGCTTACGGTCTTTGGATGTGGAGGTGACAGAGACAAAGGAAAAAGAAGATCAATGGGCCGTGTGGCGGGGCTGCAGAGCGACATGGTCTTCATTACCTCAGACAATCCCCGCACCGAAGATCCTGGCGCAATTGCGGCTCAGATTGAGGAGGGTGTGATTGAATCGGGCCTGAAGGATTATATTCTTGATCTGGATCGTGAAAACGCAATTCAAAGGGCGGTTAAGATGGCCCACAACGGGGATCTGGTCCTTATTGCGGGGAAAGGTCACGAAACCTACCAAATCATGGGCAAAGAGAAAAAGGCCTTCGATGATCGGGTGGTGGCGGCCCGGGCTGCCAGTTAAGGGGTAAAGATGTCGACCGGTTGGGGCAAAATAAGAGCCAAAGAGATCCTCAGCCCAATAAATGGGACCCTGATTTCAGGCGATCAGGAAACCGTTTTAGCCGGAATTAGTACGGATTCGAGAACCACGCGGCATGGGGACCTGTTTTGGGCGCTGAGGGGGGAACGATATGATGGGCATGACTTCGTCCCAAAGGCCATTGAGCAAGGCGCGGCGGGAATTGTTGTTCAAAATGACTCGGTAAGACTGGAATATACAGTTAAAGATCCTAATTCCGATACGCTCTCATCCCGAAATCCTTTTGTTATTTCTGTTGATGACACATTAGAGGCCCTTGGCGATTTGGCCGCATGGTGGCGAGGCCGGCACGATTTTAAGGTGGTAGCCATAACAGGGAGTTCAGGTAAGACCACCACAAAGGAAATGGTGTCCTCTATTCTCAGTATTGGCAACATGACATTAAAGAATCAAGGGAATTTTAACAATCTTATCGGGTTGCCTCTTACTCTGCTGAAACTCAATGAGGATCATAAAAGAGCCGTACTGGAAATGGGGATGAACCGGCCCGGAGAAATTTCCCGGCTGACTGAAATAGCAGATCCGGATGTGGGGGTGATCCTCAACGTGGGTATGGCCCATCTTGAAGGGTTATCAGACCTCGATGGGGTGGCAAAGGCAAAGACAGAGCTCATTAAGAAGATCTCATCAAAGGGTCTCGTGATCCTGAATGGCGATGATAAGCCCCTGATGAAGAGGGCCTCAACATTTTTGAAACAGAAAATGACCTTTGGTCTCGGCCAGGGAAATGATGTCAGGGCGGCCAATATCAACAATGACGGGCCGGAAGGGATCCGCTTCGATCTCTTATATCGGGACAACTGCTGGCCGGTACGTGTAAGGGTCCCGGGTATCCATAATCTAACTAACGCCTTGGCCTCGGCCGCAGTAGGCTTTAGCCTAAATGAACCCCCCGAAAATATCAGGGAGGGGCTGGGAGCATTTTCGGGGATTAAGGGCCGGTTTGAGGTGGCCTCCATCGCTGAGGGAATTATTCTTGTTGACGATACATATAATTCCAATCCCTCTTCCTTAGGCGCTGCTCTCGATGCTGTCATCTCCATAGTGAATAAGGGGGGGAGGCTAATCGTGGGTTTGGGGGAGATGATGGAATTAGGAGATGCCACGATCCATGCCCATAGGGAGGCCGGACAAAAGGTTGCAGAGACAGGGGCCTGCTCTTTTTTTGCCATGGGAGAACATGCCCGGGAGATGATCAACAGTGCTCAGATTGCAGGCATGCCCGCTGATCACTTAAAGGTTATGGAGACCCATGATGAAATGGTGAAAGAGATTACGGATACAATGAGAGAAGGAGATCTGATTCTTCTCAAGGGCTCACGGAAAATGGGGCTCGAAAAGGTGGTTGAGGGACTGCGGCGCATAACGCATAGCGCAAAGAGCAGGGCGCAGAGAGCAGAGGCATAGAGACATTGAGCAAGGAGTAGATTTGCAGGGTTGGCACTGCCTGCCAGGAACCGGGCAGATGAGGATTAACTGATCATCATAGGAGAGAGTTCTGAAATGGAAAGAGCAAAAAAAATATTGGTAGTGGATGATGAGAGCGGAATCAGGTTTTTGTTATCAGAGGTTCTGCTGAACAAGGGCTTTGAAGTGAGTTTAGCAAGCGACGGGCAGGAATCATTAGAGAAATTGGAGCAGGACCATTTTGACTTGGTCGTTACTGACATTAATATGCCCAGGTTAGATGGCGTTTCAATGTTGAAACGGATGAAGAAGACCGGTCGAGAAGAGAAGGTCATTATCATGACAGGCAATCCCGCTGATCAAAGGCTGTTAGACGAAGGACTTCCGCACGTTGAGAGTCATCTTTTCAAGCCTTTTGGGATAGAAAGCTTCCTGAATGTGGTGATTGCCGCCACCGCCTGAGGGGAAGAGGCACAGGACGCAAAATGAACATCGAACATCGAACGTCGAACATCGAATAAAAAACCCTAACTTTAGGCATTTTTCCGGTTTATCCGGGTCAGGCTATCAGGGAATAAAGGTTAGAGGGCCCTCCACAGATGCTTTACAGACTGATCTATCTATTTCATACAGACCTGTCATGGCTGAATGTCTTCAGGTACATTACGTTCAGGACTATCCTCGCCAGCCTGACCGCCCTGATGATCTGTTTTATTTTCGGTGGTTGGGCAATCAAGAAACTCGGCGCTATGCAGGTGGAAGAACAGATCCGGGATGATGGGCCCCCGAGTCATAAATCTAAGGCGGGGACCCCCACTATGGGGGGTTGCCTGATTCTACCTGCGATTATCTTTGCTACTCTCCTCTGGGCCGAACCGATTAATATTTATATCTGGCTCGTTATGTTTGTCATTCTTTTCTTTGGGGGTATTGGCTTCGCCGATGACTATCTGAAATTAAAGAAGAAAAACAGCAGGGGCCTGAGCGCTGCTTCCAAGTTTTCACTCCAGATATCAGGCGCCCTTGTAGCGGCCTCAGCGCTCTATTTCTATGCGGGTTTTGATTCATGCCTCAACGTCCCTTTTTTTAAGGATGTGTCGCCGGATCTCGGTTGGGGCTATATCCCCTTCGCGGCATTCATTATAGTCGGGACCTCCAATGCGGTCAATTTGACAGACGGGCTGGACGGGCTCGCTATAAGTCCTCTCATTGTGGCCTTTGCCAGCTACCTGATTTTTGCCTATCTCGCAGGACATATAAAGATCGCTTCATATCTTCAGATCCCCTACCTTCCAGGTTCAGGCGAAATCTCAGTGCTCTGTGGGGCAGTGGTAGGCGCCGGTCTCGGGTTTCTCTGGTACAATGCCTACCCTGCCGAGATTTTTATGGGTGATGTGGGATCTCTCCCATTGGGCGCTGTCTTAGGCGTTGTTGCCGTTATTACGAAGCAGGAGTTGGTGCTGATCCTGGTGGGGGGGCTGTTTGTCTTTGAGGCGCTCTCCGTCATCTTCCAGGTGGCATACTTCAAATTGACAGGGGGGCAGAGAATTTTCCGGATGGCCCCTATCCACCATCACTTTGAATTGAAGGGGTGGCCTGAGCCAAAGGTGATTGTTCGCTTCTGGATTATTGCCATCATATTGGCCCTACTTTCCATAAGCACCCTCAAAGTAAGGTAAGCAGAATGCCGAATACGCAAAATCTAATCCCTTCTATCTGCGAAGCCAAAATCCAATCCCGCCTATCGGTGGGACCAAAATCGAAGGTGCTGGTTGTTGGCCTCGGGACATCAGGGCTCTGGACTGCTCGATGGTTGATAGGACAGGGAGCCGATGTAATCGTAACCGAAATGAAAAGGGAATCGGAACTCGATCCAGACATATTAAGAGAACTCCTGGAATTGGGGGTTATTTTAGAGGTTGGAGGGCATAAGAAAGAGACCTTTTTAAATGTTGATACTATAATTCTGAGCCCGGGAGTGCCCCATGATATGGCGCTCATTAAATCCGCATCCAAAAAAAAGATTCCAGTGGTGGGCGAACTGGAGTTGGCCAGCCGTTTTATTGATACCCCCATAATTGCGGTAACCGGCACCAATGGAAAGACCACTGTCACCACCTTTTTGGGCCGTATGCTTGAAAATGCCGGGTTTAATGTCTTTGTCGGGGGTAATATCGGAACGCCTCTCATAGCCTATGCCGCGAGCGAGCAGAAGGCGGACTACCTCGTATTGGAGGTGAGCAGTTTTCAATTGGATACTATCCATGCCTTCTCTCCTTATATCTCCATAATCCTGAACATCTCCCCCGATCATTTAGACCGGTATCCTGACTATGAGGCCTATATACAATCGAAATTAAGGCTCTATGAGAATCAAGGCGATGGCCAGTATTTAATACTCAATCGCGATGACCAGAGGCTTTCTTCAGTTAGCCCATCTTCCGGTGTTTCTCTCCTTTTCTACGGATCAGAGAAAAGTGAGGGGCTGCACGCCTTTTTAGAAGGTGGAAGGATTAGCGCCAGCCTGAATGGGTCCACAAGGCAGAGCTTTTCTTTAGATGCCTTTGCCCTGCCTGGCTCCCATAACCAGGAAAATCTCTTAGGGGCTGTCTTAGCAGGGATGGCTCTTGGGATTGATGCCACAATGATCCAGAAAACCATAAATCAATTTAAGGGCCTTCCTCACAGGCTCGAATATGTGGGCGAGGTAAACGGTGTGCTGTTTTATAATGATTCAAAAGCCACCAATGTGGATGCGGCGGTCAGGGCAGTAACAAGCTTTGACCGGTCCCTGATCCTCATAGCAGGAGGCCGTCACAAGGGTGCGGATTATGCGCCCTTAGTCACCGCGGGCCGTGGAAGGGTAAAAGGGGCTGTTTTTATTGGGGAGGCCAAGGGACTGTTAGCAGAATCTTTTAGAGATGAAATCCCCTTTTCCTTCGCCGAAAACATGGAAGAGGCGGTAAATAGGGCCTTTTCCATGGCGAGTAAGAGGGATGCCGTTCTTTTAGCGCCGGCGTGCTCAAGCTTTGATATGTTTTCTGATTACCCTCACAGGGGCCGGGTTTTCAGGGAAGCGGTCGAGGGCCTTATCCATGGCTGAAAAAAAGCAGGCAGACTCAGGATACGATTTTATGATTCTTATTCCTGCCATCCTTCTGATCTCCTTAGGCCTCGTCGTCGTTTATAGCACCAGTTCCAACTTGGCCGAACACCGTTTGGGAGACAGCTATTTCTATCTCAAGAGGCAGTCTCTGTTTTGTGTGATTGGGGTCGGCCTTATGGTGTTAACAAGGTATATCCCCTGCACCCTTTATTCGAAGTTTGTCTATCCCTTACTCCTTGTCAGCGTCTGTCTTCTGGCACTCCTCTTCGTCCCCGGGCTGGGACGTAAGGTGGGTGGCGCCTGCAGGTGGATGAGTTTAGGCAGCTTCTCCTTTCAGCCTTCTGAATTAGTAAAGTTCTCTTTGGCCGTGTATATGGCCTACTCCATGTCCAGGAAGGGGACAGCCATGGAGTCATTCTCCAAGGGTCTCTTACCTCATCTGCTGATTGCCGGTGCGTTTATATCGCTCATCGTCCTTCAGCCGGACCTCGGAACTGCAGTGATTATCAGCGGATGGGTTCTGATCGTGCTCTTTGTAGGTGGTGTGAGGATATTTCAGCTCTTTTCTATTTTACTTCTCTCCGCCCCGGTTTTTATATGGCTGATCTGGAATGCTGATTATCGACTTAAAAGGTGGTTAGCCTTTATTAACCCCTGGGATGACCCCCAGGGCATCGGGTTCCAAATCATACATTCTTTCTTGGCCTTTGGGTCTGGAGGTATTTTCGGGGCCGGCTTAGGCAACAGCAAACAGAAGCTCTTTTATCTGCCCGAACCCCATACCGATTTTGCGCTCTCCATCATGGGCGAAGAATTAGGTCTCGTGGGTGTGACGGCCATTATCGTTCTGTTCGGCATCCTTATCATGGGGGGAATAAGAGTGTCACTTAAGGCAAAGGATCTTTACAGTTCCTATTTGGCGATTGGCCTGACATCCTTTATTGGCCTCCAGGTGCTAATCAATATGGGAGTTGTCATGGGTTTGCTCCCCACAAAGGGGTTAACACTTCCTCTTATAAGCTATGGTGGTTCTTCGCTCATAATAACCCTTGTGAGCATAGGCGTTCTACTCAATATTTCATCGCGAAGTTGAGTGTGAGGAAAAGATAGAAAAAGATGAACGTCCAACATCGAACATCGAACATCGAATTTTGAATGTGAGGAAAAGATAGGGTTTCTGATTCACCGGTTACCAGTACCCAGTACCCAGCATCAAGTGAGACCTTGAAAAATGTTCAATTTTGGTCAAGATCAAGGAAGGGAAATCAAGTCCGGATTCCGCCTAATTATTGCAGGGGGGGGTACTGGGGGGCATCTGTTTCCGGGTATAGCCGTCGCAAGAGAAGTGAAAACAAGGTTTGAGAGTACGGAGGTCCTTTTTGTAATTGGCCGTAAGAGATTGGAATCAGAGATTTTATCTCCCATGGAACCGGAGTTTAAGGCGATCTCCATTGATGTGGAAGGGATAAAGGGTCGCGGATGGAAAAAGGGTATGCCTGTGATATTCAAACTGCCTAAGAGCATCCTGCAATCGGCATCTATTATCAGACGATTTTCACCCTCTTTTGCCTTAGGAGTTGGAGGGTATTCTGCCGGGCCGTTCTGCGTGGCCGCAAAGTTTATGGGGATACCCACCGCGATCCATGAGCAGAATTCCTATCCGGGGGTTACCAACCGGCTGCTCTCAAAATTTGTAGATCGCATATTTATCTCTTTTGAAGAAAGCAGACCCTATTTTGGTAAAAAGAGGCCGATTCTCACCGGCAACCCGGTCCGACGCGAGCTCTTCTTGAGCCAGGTGAACCAGCCAGAAGAGGGTGATGAATTTACTGTTTTGGTGGTGGGAGGAAGTCAGGGCGCCAAGGCGATTAACGAGGCATTTGTGGAAGCCCTGATTTTCTTAAATAGCAGGGGGAAAAAGATCGAAGTTATTCACCAGACCGGAAAAGGCGACCACTCGCGTGTGGCTGAAGAATATCGTGTCAGAGGACTTAAGGGAAATGTTGTTCCTTTTATTAGGGATATGGGGGCAGCCTATAATAAGGCAGACATTGTGGTGGGCAGGGCAGGGGCAACTACTATCTTTGAATTGGCTGCATTGGGCAAGCCTTCGATCCTTATCCCCTATCCCCATGCGACGAACAACCACCAGGAGATAAATGCCGATGCCTTAGTTCGAGCAGGGGGAGCCGAAATGATCCTTCAGAAAGACCTGAGCGGTGAGGATATGGCCCGTGCATTAATGAAATATATGGATAATAGACCGGAGCTGAAAAGGATGGGTGAGCAGGCACGGAAAATCAGCAGGACTAATGCGGCAGAGATTATCGTGGACCAGATAATGGGGATGGTTGTAAACACATGAAACAATTCGGCAAGGCAAAACATATTCATTTTGTGGGGATCGGAGGCATCGGCATGAGTGGAATAGCCGAGCTCTTGATCAATCTGGGCTACAGGGTGAGCGGATCCGATCTGAAGGAGACTGCAGTAACGCGAAGGCTTGCAGGCCTTGGAGGAAATATTTTTAAAGGGCACGAAAGCAAAAATGTGAAAGGGGCCGATGTTGTGGTCTATTCCTCGGCCGTTGGAGATGATAATCCTGAAATTTTAGAAGCAACTGAGCGTTATATTCCCGTAATACCAAGGGCCGAGATGTTAGCCGAACTGATGCGACTCAAATATGGAGTAGCCATAGCCGGAGCCCATGGAAAGACAACCACCACCTCCATGGTGGCCTCTATTCTGACATGCGGACAGCTCGATCCAACTGTTGTCATCGGGGGGAGACTCGACATCTGGGGCGGCTCCAATGCCAAATTGGGCCAGGGAGATATCCTAATTGCCGAGGCGGATGAAAGCGACGGCTCTTTTCTCGCCTTATCCCCCACAATTGCAGTGGTTACCAACATAGATCACGAACATATGGACCATTACGGTGATATTGAAGCCATTCGTCAAACATTCATCGATTTCATAAACAAGGTCCCCTTTTATGGAACTGCCATACTCTGCCTTGATAACGAGGAAATCCAGGGGATTATTCCCCATCTGAAAAAAAGATGTCTGACCTATGGAATGAGTCCTCAGGCCGATCTCAGGGGAGTAGATCTAAGAAAGGATAGGTGGGGCACCAGCCTTGAAGTAATATACCGGAGCAGTTCACTCGGCAGGATAACTGTGGGAATGCCTGGAGAACATAATGTCCTTAACGCCCTGGCGGCTACTGCCGTTGGCCTCGAGTTGGACTTAGAAATCGGGGTCATCAAAGAAGGACTCAAGGTCTTAGGCGGGCTTTCAAGACGCTTTCAGCTCAAAGGAGAAAAGAATGGCGTCTTATTCCTCGATGATTATGGTCATCATCCCACCGAGATCATAGCTACACTCAAGACGGTCAAGGAATGCTGGCCTGAAAGACGATTGATCGTTCTATTCCAGCCTCACAGATACTCCCGAACTAAGGCCCTGTTGGACCGTTTTGTTATCTCCTTTAATGATGCGGACATCCTTATTGTGGCCCCCATTTTTTCCGCCGGCGAGGATACGATTAAGGGGGTCACCTCGGAAACTTTGTCTAAGGGCATCAAAGATCATGGGCACAAGGAGGTGGTTTTTTGCGCCCGGCAAGAAGAGATCCTTCCCGCACTCTTAGACCTCGTGCGGCCGGGTGATTTAATTATTACCCTCGGCGCCGGCAATATATATCGGGAAGGTGATCGGTTCTTTGAAAGGTTAGGAGTCTAAAGTGGCAAGGGAAAGGCTGAAGGCTGTTAGAAGCCTAATAGCCTAATAGTCTACAGCCTAAACAACCTAACTTGAAACATGGATGAACGGCAGAAAAGGGAGTTAATCAGTATAGCCGGCCGGCAAATCGGCTTTGATTTTCCCATGAGCCAGCACACTACCTTCCGGGTTGGGGGAAACGCTGAGGCTGTCTATAAGGCAAGTGATCCGGAAGGACTTTCGAGAGTGGTATCCTTTCTTGTCAACGAAGGGATACCCTATTTAGTGGCAGGGAGGGGGAGTAATCTGCTGGTCAAGGATGGAGGGATTGGAGGAGTAGTAATTCTCCTTGCCGGGGTCTTCACTGATATACAACATGAGGGATCCCATTCTTCGGACATATTAGCCGGGGCAGGCCTGTCTATTGTGGATCTCTTGATATGGTGTCGGAAGGAAGGAATATCAGGATTAGAGTTTCTTGCAGGTATACCTGGCACTGTAGGGGGGGCTGTAGCGATGAATGCAGGGGCCTTTGGGAAGGAGATAGGCCCCAGGGTCAGGGAGATCAGGCTTGTCAGCCAAAGTGGGCAACTGACTGTAAGAGATCGGTCCCAACTCAAGTTTGCATACCGTGACTTAGATGTGGAAGCAGGGGTCGTCATCACCAATGTCCTTTTTCGATTGGACCAGGATACTCCGAAAACCGTGTCAGCGAGGATCGCAGGCTGCCTCAAGAGACGAAAGGAAACTCAACCCCTCGAATATCCAAGCGCCGGATCTATATTCAAAAACCCGCTTAACGAGTATGCCGGCAGGCTTATCGAACAGACGGGATTGAAGGGGAAAAGAATAGGTGGGGCTATGATCTCAAATAAGCATGCCAACTTCATTGTCAATAAGGGCGGCGCTACAGCAACGGATATCTTAGCCCTTATCAATTTGGCTCGGGAGGAGGTCAAAAGAAAGGCGGGCGTGCAATTGGAACTCGAGATTCAGGTAGTCGGGGGTGCAGCGAAGTCATGAAAAAGCGGGCCATTTTGACAAGGCGATCTCTCAAGAGAAAAAGGGGGCG
>Ga0222665_1001348_pt1 | contig 11171 bp, 7 predicted proteins | sample AntAcemetagen653_FD_179853 | JGI IMG/M metagenome (GOLD analysis project Ga0222665, IMG submission 179853) | Saline water microbial communities from Ace Lake, Antarctica - #653 | ecosystem: Environmental > Aquatic > Non-marine Saline and Alkaline > Saline | place: Antarctica: Ace Lake | collected...
GATAAAGGAAAAAAACCCCAATGTGGCTATTATGTTGGGTGGAGCCCCGGTCACGACAGATACGGCGGACTTGTTCGGGGCGGACGGGTATGCTGAAAGTGCAGGGAATGCGGTCCAGGAAGCGATCAAGATGATCGGTCGGCTCAGGGAAATGCAGGCCAAGTAAATTGAATAGTGACGATTGGATATTTGCCGTTGAGTGCTACTGAGCAGTAGTGATCTGAGGAGAGTGTTGAATGGGCAAGAATGATACAGCTAAGATTATTTTCCAGCCATCAGGCAGAAGAGGAGAGGTTGAAAAGGGGATAAACATCATCGAGGCTTCACGCCGTCTTGGGGTGGACATAGAGACCCTTTGCGGAGAAAAAGGGGTGTGCGGCAAGTGCAAGGTGCGGATTGAGAAGGGATCGTTTGAGAAGTTCGGTATTGTTTCAGATCCCGGTCATGTCAGCGCCTGGCAGCAGGAGGAGGAGAAGTTTGTCACACCTGAGCAACGGGAGGCCGGCTACCGTTTGGGGTGTGTAGCAGAGATACAGGACGATCTCCTTATTTTTGTACCCGAGGAGTCGAGGGCCGGTAAACAGGTGGTGAGCAAGGCGGCGCGCGATATTGAGATCAACTGGAATCCGTCGGTCAAGATCTATACCGTGACTGTCACACCGCCCACATTCGAGGACCCCCTGGGGGACTTTGAGCGGATGGCAGATGCCCTTGATAAGGAGCATGGACTGAAAAACCTGGATATCGACTGGTTTACTCTGCGGGACCTGCCGAATGCTATCCGTAAAGGCGAGTGGACCATCACGGCTGCCGTATGGATGGACAAAGAGATCATCAAGGTGTGGTCTGGCCAGGTTGAGGATTATTATGGCCTTGCCATAGATGTGGGCACTACCACAGTGGCCGCCTACTTCTGTAACATGAGGACCATGGAGGTATTGGACACGGTCTCCATGATGAACCCCCAGTGCAAGTACGGCGAAGACGTGATGTCACGGATCACCTATCACATGCAGACCCCCGGTGGACTCGAACGGATGAGTGATGATATGATTGAGGGGCTTAATGAACTGGTAAAGAAGGCCTGCGAAGGGACCCATCCGCCAAAGAAAAAAAAGAAGGATGATAACGGGAAGGTAGTAAAGGACGAGCATGACCAGCCGGTCATGGTGGAAGACCCTGAAGAGGGGAAGACCTATCTCTGTCTCGAATCCTCTGACATCGTCGACCTGACCTTGGGTGGCAACACCGCCATGCACCATATTTTGCTCAAGTTAGATCCCCAGTATGTGGGGCTGGCCCCTTTTCCGCCGGTAGTTCATCGCAGCTTAGATATCAGGGCTCGAGACCTCGGGATAGGGATCAACAAGTCCTCCAATGTATTCATAATGCCCAATGAGGCCGGTTTTGTGGGGGCTGATAACGTCTGCGTATTGGTGACAGAGAAGCCCCACAAGAGTGAGCAGATGCAGCTAATCATAGATATCGGCACCAACGGCGAATTGGTATTGGGTAACAAAGAAAAGCTTATATCATCCTCCTGTGCCACCGGACCGGCCTTAGAGGGCGCCCAGTTGGCCTTTGGAATGCGAGCTGCGCCAGGCGCAATTGAACGGATTAAGATAGACACTCAAACCCATGATGTGGACTATAAGGTCATTGGGCGGGAGGCCTGGCTTAAATACTCCAAGCCGGAAGAGATGAAGACCAAAGGGATCTGCGGGTCGGGTATCTTAGACGTCTTAGCTGAGCTTTACTGCTCCGGTGTGGTGGAGAAGAGCGGGAGGTTTTCCAAAAACCAGAAGTCAAATCGCTTTCGCAAGAATCCGGATAATCCGCGGCAGAAGGAGTTTGTCATTGCCTGGGCCAACGAGACCTCCATCGACAAAGACGTGGTGATCACTCAGAAGGACATACGACAGATACAGCTGGCCAAGGGGGCCCTTTATACCGGATGCAAGCTGATGATGCGGCGTATGGGCGTTGATAAGCTCGATACTATCAAGATAGCCGGGGCATTTGGCACACATGTGGCCAGGGAAAAAGCCCTTATTATGGGGCTGTTTCCAGACTGCGAAATAGAAAAAGTCCTTTCCGTTGGCAACGCGGCCGGTGACGGCGCCCGGGTTGTCCTTTTAGACCGGGACATGCGTGCGGATGCCGGATGGATCTCCCGTAATGTGGAGTACATCGAGTTGACGGTAGAGAAGGATTTTGAACAGGAGTTTATGGAGTCGATGCAGATCCCGCACATGACAGACGAATTCCCTCATTTGGAAGGGCTCGTACCGGAAGAGATCCTTCACCAGAAATAGGAAAGTCGTATGAAATTGGAAACTTGAAACTGAATGCTGGTCGAAGATCCCGTATGATCGGGGAAACCTTAAATGAAACTTCATATGGTTAATTTCGCGTGGTCGATCAACCCGTTCCCTCCGGCAACCAGCGGGGGTGCTCAACTGTGAATTGTGAAGATGGTAATACACCACGCAACCGGGAGAAAAGGCCAGAAACCATAAACGTGACCGTAGAGCCCGGTATCTGCGGCTTTGTCTGCTCCATCAGTGCATGGAAAGAGGGAACACAGGTAGAGTTCGACATCCAGTCAGATTGCGATCAGATCAAAAAGGTCGACCTGTGCCTTGGGCCGATAAAGATGAAAGACCTGTTTGTCCCCTTGACCAAGAGCCCTTTTTTTCTGTCTGCAGAGAAGTCCAAATGTCATCTTGCGTGCCCCATTCCATCGTCCCTCGTTAAGACGGCCGAGGTGGTTCTTGGGTTGGCGCTCCCAAAAGAGGTGACCATCCGGTTTTTGACATAATCATGCGTTAAGGTTTACTGCCAAACTCCCTTTTGGCAACTGTAACGGGTACACGGTGATTGGAGTTGCCTAATAAGAAATGGTAAAAAAATGGCTTGACTTGGCCGCATCTTTTGTCCATGATAAATCCCAAGATTTAAAATAGAGATGAAATTTGAACCTGCAACTTGATGGCGCCCTTTAAGGGCGTAATAGGGAAACCGGTAGAAATCCGGTACGGACCCGCCGCTGTGTTTGGGGACGAACCCCGCAATTAGCCACTGTCAGGCACTCAGATTATCACTGAGTGTATGATGGGAAGGTGCGGGTAGTAGGACGATCCGAGAGTCAGAAGACCTGCCATCAGGTTCATGTTTGTGGAGAAGGTAAATCCTCGAGCGAATAACGCTTGGGGATTTTTTTTGGCCTGAAGGAATAAGTTCAAAGGGGAGGATAAAACAAAAATGGTTAATGAAGACATTGGTTTGGAGGAAATCATAAAAGGGATCAGGCAAGCGGATGGAGAATGGATCGAAAAGGCTCGCCAGCGAACGGCCCAATTAGTGATGCCCACAAGGGCATTAGGAAGGCTTCACGAAATATCCGAGCGTTTATGCGGTATCTACAGAACACTCAAGCCATCCATGGATCGGAGGGCTATCCTGGTGATGGCAGGGGACCACGGGGTGGTGGATCAAGGGGTAAGTGCTTACCCCCAGGTGATTACAGGCGAGATGGTCCGTGCCTTTCTGAGGGGTGGCGCTGGCATCAATGTTCTTGCCCGTCTTGTGGATGCAGATGTCTGGGTGGTGGATATGGGGATTATTCCCGAATTGGATCCCGCTTCCATTGAAGGGGGTGACCGGCTCTTAATCCACAAGGTGGCAAAAGGAACATCAAATCTTGCCAAAGGCCCAGCCATGACACGGCAGGAAGCTGAGAAGGCCATTTTGACTGGTTTTCAACTTGCCAGCAACCTTTTCCATGAAGGCGTAGAGATTTTAGGCACGGGGGATATGGGTATTGGCAACACAACTTCTTCGGCAGCCATTGGAACGGTGCTTACAGGTAGGGACCTTGAAGAGATGGTGGGCCGGGGCACGGGCGTGGATGACGACGGACTTTCACGGAAACGGGAGGCTATTCGTCAAGGGATAGAGGTGAATCAACCGGATTCAAAGGATGGTGTTGATGTTCTGGGGAAAATTGGAGGATTCGAGATCGGTGGGATAGCAGGATGTGTTCTGGCCGGGGCCTATCATAACCGTCCTGTGCTAATCGATGGCTTTATATCAACGGCCGGAGCATTGGTGGCGCATGCCATTTGTCCGGATGCGGTGGATTACGTTTTTGCAGGACATTGTTCAGAGGAACCGGGTCACAAGATTATGTTAGATTATCTTGGGCTTGATTCCATCCTTGATCTGGGGATGCGTCTTGGGGAGGGGACAGGCGGTGCCCTTGCCATGGGGATCATGGAAGGCGCTGTAAGGATCTTTCAGGATATGCTCACCTTTGAGGAGGCCGGTGTTTCCAACAAAGAATCATAACGAATTACTTTTGACGATTTCATCAAATTCTTATTGACTTTCAGTTTCATTCTGTTAATATACCCAGGTAGAAGTTCAGGTGCTCATTTTGAGCTTAATAGGGAACGCCGTTAAAACGGGACGGGCCCGCCGCTGTGACCCCACCCTTGATTCTTTATTTGATAAGAAAAAGGGAACTCTTTTGGCATTTTGTACCACTGTCAGACATTTGACTCGTTACGCAATGAGTTGATGGCGGATGGGAAGGTCGCTAAGAGGGGGGGGGAGTCAGAAGACCTGCCTGGACAGATAAGCTGTAGCCCTCGCGGACTGGGGGTAGCGGCAGGATCTTGAGGATAAAAAAGGGAAATCCCCGGGTCGATTCATTTCGGTCCGGGGATTTTTTTGTCTCCGGACCATAGACGCTAACAAAGAAAGAATAAGGAGGGGAAAAATGAAGACCGGGGTAATCGTCTATGTTGTGGGGATGGAGCGTCCTGATGGAGCTTTTGATGAGAGAGGAGCAGTAAAAGAGCTTGGAATCAAGGCGGACAAGGTGGAGGTAGTTTTTTCAGGTGAAGATCATTTCGATATTATGGATGCATGGTGGTTGCTTACTGTGAAGGGTATGCAAAATGTCGTCTGTATGATCGGGGAGATCGTAAACCGTTCTAATCTCAAGCTCACCGGCAGTGAGCTTCGTCTCTGCGGCTGAGACTGATAAAGGAGAATCTCTGATGAAAAAAACTGCGCTTTTGTTAGGGCTTATGGCCCTGCTTGGCTTTCCAGGCCTCTGTCTCGCTGAGAATGACCAAACGAATAGGGAGGCAGTTGACACCTTAGATGAGGTGGTGGTTTCGGCGACAAAGACTGAAGAGAAACGGAAAGATGTATCCAACTCAATGATTGTCGTTGATGAAATGGAAATCGAGGAGTCCCCGGCAAAGACCTTGGGAGAACTCCTGGCCAATGAACCGGGTATTGACTGGAGGACCCGCGGAGATTATGGCGGTGCGGCCGGGGAGATTCACATCAGGGGCATGTCCGGTAACGCCACCCAGATCCGGGTGAACGGCGTAACAGTCAATTCGCCCTCCCTTGGTGTTGCCGATGTAAATAAGATCCCCCTGAACAGCATTGAGCGGATTGAGGTGGTCAAAGGCTCGGGGTCGGTTCTCTATGGCTCTGGCGCCATGGGTGGTACCGTTAACATCATCACCAAGCGGCCTGAGAGGGGTGAAACAGACCTCAAGGCCAGCGCCGGTTATGGTTCTCAGAGCAGCTATGGGCTTGCTGCAGAACATGGCATGTTTGCGGTTGGTGATTTTGGATACTACCTGACGGCCAATCGGTACAGGACGTTAGGCTTTCGTTCAAACAGTGATCTCAGCCACAACGACGCCTCCATCAACCTGGTGTTAGACAAAGGAGATATCTTGAATGTCAGCCTCTATGGCGATTATATATATAGGGATTTTGGTCGGCCGGGCGTGCAGCCCCCGGCGGGCACACAGGACTATTTCATAAATGGCACAGAGTTTTTTAACTCGGAGTCTGCCAGCCTGCTCGACAGGGGAAGGGATAATGATGCCCATGGGGTTCTCAATATAGACAGCAAACCCACAGACTGGGTAGATCTCAAGTTCCGGGCGGATTATACGAACATGGACAGTTACAACTATGACAGGTGGAGTTTTGACGGTAGCGGAGCGAGGACCTGGGTGACTAACAAGGTCCTGGGTCTCGAGGGAGATGTTAATTTCAAACCGTTCGAAGGCTCAAACCTGCTGGTGGGGGCGGAATATAAGCACTATGACTGGGAGAACAAGAATTCAGATCTCGATTCTTTTGGCGGGGACGTCCCAGGATCCACCTCTGATACCTCTGCCAAGCTGCACACTCTGGGGGTCTATGGAGAAGCCCAATACCGGTTCTGCAGATATATCAAGGGGGTGGCAGGAGTTCGGCACGAAGACCATTCTGAGTTTGGCACAGAAGACCTTCCTCGTTTCGGTTTGATCGTCAATCCTCTTGAAAGCACAGCCATTAAGTTCAATTATGGAAAGCACTTCCGTGCCCCTACGCCCAACGATCTTTTTTGGCCGGCAGATCCATATACCAAAGGGAATCCTGATCTCCAACCTGAAACTGGGTGGCATTTCGATGCCGGAGTTGAACAGGAGTTGTTTGACAATAAGGTATTCTTATCTCTCACATACTTCAATTGGGACCTCAAAGACAAGATCCAGTGGGCCCCTGACAGCAACTGGGTCTGGACCCCGCAGAACGTAGATAAGGCTAAGGCCAGCGGCGTGGAGGTGGGAACCAAGTTCGGTCCGTTTTACAATGTGACCCTTGCCCTTGACTATACCTACACCGATGCTGAAGAGGAGAATCAAGATGTAACCCGGCGGGCCACCTACACCCCTGACCACCTGTTCAGGGGAAACCTCACGTACTGGGCACCTTTCGGGTTGACCGCCACAGCAACGGTCCGTTATGTTGGGGATCGGTATTTCTACGGCACGGATAAAACCACCACAGATCCTGTAAGCACACTGGATCCTTACGTTACCGTGGACCTCAGGCTTGAACAGCGTCTTTTTGAAAACTGGCTTCTATCTCTCGAAGGGAACAACCTGTTTAATAAATCGTACGATACCTATTTTGGCTCTTTCACCGATCCGGCGACATGGGAAACCAGTTCGGGAAAGTACCCCGGGGCCGGGCGGTCTGTCTTTTTTCAGGTCGCTTATGAATTTTGATCCGCAGATTTCGCAGAATACGCGGATTACTCTAAGGACTTCAAGGGCGAGGGGAAATCTGTAGGCTCTAATTTCCCGCGGCGTACACGTGAAACCTGATATTGAAATGAGGGGATGGAAATGAAAAAGGAAATTGTGTTCTGTTTTCGCGGATTCATACTGTTGTTTTTTCTGTTTGTGACATTTTTCGGGAGTGGTTCCCCGGGTTTTTGCTTTCCCGAGGAGTTCGTGGATGCCAGTGGGATCAGAGTCGCAATCAAGGCACCTCCTTCACGGGTGGTGTCTCTTGTCCCGACCATTACCGAAATCATCTTCAAGATCGGCGCGGGAGATGCGGTAGGAGCCATCACTTACTACAGCACTTATCCATCGGAAACAGCAGGCAAACCGATTGTGGGAGGGTTTTTTTCTCCATCCCTTGATGCGATTGAAGGGATTCAGCCCGATCTTATCTTCCTGTCCTCTCTCCACAGGGGAATAAGAGAACGATTCAATGGGAAATGCACACTGGTCACCCTTGACGCAAAAAGTTTCGATGATCTTTACCGAAATATTGATCTGTTGGGCAAGATATTCAATAAGCAGGAGGAGGCCGGAAAACTTAAAGAGGAGATCAAGACACGGTTTCGACTCATTGCCCGGAAAACGGCTAAAATACCCGCCTCAAAAAGGAAGAGGGTTATTCGGCTTATGGGTCGTGACAGGGTCATGACCCCGGGGGATGATTCCTTCCAGAATGAGATGATCAAGGCCGCGGGCGGCATCCCCCCTGAACTTGGTAAAAAGGGAAACATCGTGGTCATCACAAAAGATGAGTGGATGCAGTTTAATCCGCAGATCATCTACGGTTGCGGCGGCGACAGGGAAACAGCCAAGAGGTTCTTTAGTCGTCCGGGGTGGAAGGATGTGGAGGCCGTAAAAACGGGAAAAATATTTTATTTCCCCTGTGACCTGACCTGCAGGGCATCCACCCGGGCCGGGGATTTTGTTTCCTGGCTTTCATCAACGATTTATGGAGAAGAGTTTTCAAGGAGAGAAGATCAGGTCCTCCAGGAGAAGATATTCAAGTCACGCAAACTTGACCTTGACCTCGATTATATAAAAGATGCTCGTATCTCCTACAGTACGATCCACGACTTTGAAAACAAGACCCTGATTATCGATTTCAAAGAGCCCTTAACCATAGTCTCTACACTCGAAGGAGAGCGTAAGGGGATTGAATCAATCGGCAACCATTACCTCCCTCCCCCCTGCTGGGGATTCATCCATAAGTCCGGTTTAAAGGGCGAAAGGAAGCGGATATATGATATCCTCGGAAAATCAGAGGAAAACACCAGCTTTCTCTTTACAGGCGCTGACATGGATAATCTGGCCGTTGGGAAGGCGCGATTCAGAGAAATGGAGGTCTATGCCCTAATAACCGCGGGGGTCAGGTCAAACGCCATGCGAATGTCTGAGGACGAAGGGAAGTTCTACGAACCGGGAACTATCAATATCATCATTTTGTCCAACATGGAACTCACTCTTAGGGCCATGACAAGGGCCATAATCAGCGCTACAGAGGCCAAAACAGCGGCCCTGCAGGACCTGGATATTAGAAGCCATTACACCCCCCTTATCAATCAGGCCACCGGCACCGGAACAGACAATATTATCGTTGTTCAGGGAACAGGCATTCGGATCAATAATGCAGGCGGCCACTCAAAGATGGGAGAATTGATTGCAAAGGCGGTTTATTCGGGTGTTAAAAAGGCTATCTATAGGCAGAATGGCCTCATTACACCACGGAACATCTTCCAGCGTCTAAAGGAGAGAGGCATCGGTATTTCTGAATTGATCTCTGTGGATCAGTGTGAATGCAGTGTTGAGAGCGGAGATTTGTCGGGGGGCCTGGAAGGGGTACTCCTCCAGCCGGAATACGCCTCTTTCGTGGCATCGTCTTTCGCAATCAGCGATGACTACGAAAGAGGATTGATTACCGACTTAGACGCTCATGAATTATTGTGTAAAAGAGTGGCGGACAAGATTGCCGGTCAAAGGATAGTGGAGATGGTGGATCTTGTGGCCCTTGATAATATCCCGTCCGTTTTGAATATGACGCTGAACGCCATTTTAAACGGCATTTACTTCAAAATCAAGTGAGGTACTTGAGGGATTTGGAGATATCATGAAAAGAGAATCGCTGTATTTGCATGGTGGTACCCCACAGCTTGACATGGTCAGACTGGGAGTGCCCATCCGGCCCGTGTCAGACTTCAGTGTCAACCTTAATCCTTTGGGACCGCCCCCTATCATAAAGGAGAAATGGAAGGAATTACTTGAGGCCGTCGAGCACTATCCCAGCGTTGAAGGGGATGGCATCGCTAACTATTACCAGAGCATATACGGCATATCCCCTAATAATTTCTTAGCCGGGAATGGATCAACCGAGTTGATCTATCTAATACCAAGGGTGCTCAGGTTCAAGCGTGTCGCTGTTCTTACACCTTCATTCCATGATTATGAACGGGCATCTCTTCTCGCAGGGGCAAAGGTGGCAAAATGTTCCCTTTCTCCCCATGACGACTTTGTTTTTCCGACGGAGGATCGATTGTTAGAGGTCCTTGAAAAGGTGGATGCCTTCTGGATCGCCCGTCCCAACAATCCCACAGGAAACCTGTTCTCCATGAAACTCATCCTGAAATATACCCGGATGTTCCCTGAAAAATGGTTCATAATTGATGAAGCGTTTATTCAATTCTTAGATGATTGGAAGAGCAACAGTTTTCTCGCTGCAAAGCCGATGCCTAACGTTCTTGTACTTAACTCGCTTACAAAATTTTATGCCATTGCTGGTCTCAGATTGGGGGGGCTTATGGGGAGTGAGCAGGTTATCTCACGTCTGAAAAAGGCAAAGGAACCGTGGACGATAAATGGAATAGCGGATCGGGTTGCATCCCTCCTCATTCAGTGCGCTGATTATGATGATAAGACCCGTCTAATTGTCAGGGAAGAGATGAGAAGGGTTTTTACGGTCCTAAAAAACATGGACGAAGTCATCCCCTTCTCCACTTCAGCCAATTACATCCTGTGCCAATGGGTCAAAACCGGTGACCTGGATGACATGATACGATATCTACTTTCCAATGGTGTATACGTGCGGGACTGCAGAAACTTTCCAGGACTTGAGGAGAACTTTTTTCGTATGGGTATCAAAAACCCTAAAGATAATGATCTGTTGCTCTCGCTTATTTCATCGTTTGAAAATAATTCCTGTCCGAGCCAATCCCACAGTAATCCATAATGGACGAGACACCAATGTTCAATCAACAATTATCAATCAACAATCATCCATCAACAATCATCAATCAAAAGGGTGGTTATGCTTGAATTAGCCTTTATAATCTTGCTTGCATTTATCCTGGATCTTATCTTTGGTGATCCCCGGTACGGGCTTCATCCCGTCAGGCTCATCGGCCGGTGCATCCTCCTTTTCACGAAAATATTGAGGGGCTCGGGCCTGGACGGAAAGGGGGGAGGCATACTTCTCGTTGTGATGGTAGAAACCACTTTTCTCGCCACCTATTTGACAGCGAGTCTTATCTTTCACCATATCAATATAGTTATCGGCCTTGGGTTTGATCTTTTCATAGGCTATTCCTGCCTGGCACTTAAGGATCTTTTCATTCATACGGATCGGGTGATACATGGTTTGGAGACCAGCAATATGCCTGAGGCCAGAAAAGGGATTTCCATGGTAGTAGGGCGCGATGCCCGCTTTTTGGATGAAAAGGGTGTGTGCAGGGCGGCAATGGAAACTTTGGCTGAAAACTTTGTGGACGGGTTTCTTTCCCCGCTTTTCTGGTATTTGAGTGGCGGGATACTGGGATATATCTTTGGCCTTTCTCCAGTCATGACTGCCATAAGTCTTATGCTCGTCTTTAAAGTGGCAAGTACATTGGATTCCATGGTAGGCTACAAGGATAGTGAATTTCTGGAGTTTGGCTGGGCAGGGGCGAGACTCGATGACCTCATGAACTTTGTTCCGGCCCGTTTGTCCTTAATCGCGTTCTTTATGGGGGCATGGATTTGTAGGCT
>Ga0222665_1001351_pt1 | contig 11167 bp, 5 predicted proteins | sample AntAcemetagen653_FD_179853 | JGI IMG/M metagenome (GOLD analysis project Ga0222665, IMG submission 179853) | Saline water microbial communities from Ace Lake, Antarctica - #653 | ecosystem: Environmental > Aquatic > Non-marine Saline and Alkaline > Saline | place: Antarctica: Ace Lake | collected...
CTGTAATAGTTGTTTCAACATTCGCAAGAATGATATAGTTAGCTTTCACATCTGCCGCCACCATTTTTTCTGATGTCCCGGATATTGTGAAAACAGCATAGCCACCGTTACTTACACTTTCTGCAGTAGCAACTGTTTTTTCTCCTTCTTCAAGGATTCCATTGCCGTTGCTGTCAGAAATAAGTCTGAAGTTTGAGAGAAGGACGTCATCATCCGCGGTTACTTTCAAAGACAGGCTGTTAAATTGATAAGATTTGTCGCTGTTACCTTCAGAAAAAAGATAGAACTGTCCAAGAAGAATATCTTTAGTTGGAGAGGGAATAATGATCGTTTCTGATGAATCGGGAGAATTGTCACCTTCAGCATATGTTATTTCAGCATCTTTCGTAAGCCTATCCTCAATCTCATCAACACACTGGTTGTTTTCACATTTCTGACCGTCTTCACAGTCATCTTTGGATTCGCAGTAATCATCATTAATTGCAACACCACCACACTGTGCTTTAGGTGGGAGTTCACATATATCAATTGTCGGACATTCACCATTTACAAGTCTTAGAGCAATGTTGCTGTTTGAATAGTAAGGTATTGTTGTGACATCACTTATGACTGCGCTGTTGATGATCTTTTCATGTTTCTGAAGATCGCCTTTAGGCTGAACAACAAATCTAACCATTACAGTATCTTCGCATGTCTGGGTGGTTTTATCACAGTAGCCCATAACTGTCTGTATTTCCTGTGCATTAGTGAAAGGAAACTTCCCGTCAACATCAGGTACAGGTTTCCAGTTAGTGCCTAGGCCTTTTTTGAACTCTGTAGCAATTTCAGTTGTTCCTTCCACATAGTTAACTGTCGGAGGAAGAGTGTCTTTCAGAGTTACTTTGTCAGCGAGATTCTCTCCCCAGTTCTGTATCTTAATGAGGAAGTAGAAAGGTCTGTCAAAACATACTGCATCACTGTCAGTTGAACATGAACAGTATGACTTTTCACGGCCGTCAAGTGTTTCAGGATTTGGAGGAATATCAAATTTAGGAGCCTTGGTGTCAACGCTGAGAATAAGCATATTTGTGTATACCTGATCCTGATTTGCACCTATTTTCAAAGTAAAGGAAGTATCACCTTTCATAAGGTGCGAATCGAAAGGAAACTCTTTAGCCTTAATAAGAAAAGTATCTGCATCCATAGCATATTCAATTTTGTTGGGATCAACGTTGTTTGGGTCGCCACCGATACATGTTGGAAATTCGTCCTTCCATCCGAATGATGATGATATGGAGTTGAAAACTTCAGTATAATTTAAAGGCGTATATTTTGGAGGATTACAGTCATTCCAAAGTATTTCAAAATTTGGATTGGTTTGACCGCTAATTGAAAGTGCTTCCGGTGGAGCAGGCTGAAAATTTGTATCTGTCGCCATTGCAAGTCCGGGGTCGCCTTCAGCAACAAGCATTGTGAGCCTTACTTCTGCTTCGTTGGGAAGTTCAAATCCACTAACGTCAATAGTTGCTTCCTGAAATCTATAGGCATCCATACCGTCGTAGATGTATATTTTCTTGGGGCTGATATGTTCAGAAGTGTAAACGAAAACCAGCCACCAGCCACCGACAACTCCGCTTGTAGTGATGTAGGCCTGGTCGTTTGAGCAGTCCATTCCCTTTACGTTGTAATCTCCGTAAAGTGCTTCTCCGCTTTGAGAAATCCCAGCAAGAGCACCCTGGTCGATAATGTTTTTCATGAAATCAGTAACATCCACTCTATATGTGAATACTCCGGTACTGTCCATATTGTCACTTACTGCGGCAAAGTTAAAATCTGCAGGAGACATCAGGTTGCCCGATACAGGTGAAGTTATTTCTTCTGAAATTGTTACACCGGGGTCCGAGGAATTGGTGAATGTAAGATTGACTGAGTTGTCAGTAGGACCGCTGTAGTTTGCCGGGTTCTGTCCTGCTATCCAGACAAGAAAGGCTTTGTCAATATTGGTATCCTCAGGAACATGATCGGACGTAAGAGTAAAAGTGGAGCCGATATTCGGATCTATGCAGGTGTCCGCCTGTGGATTAGACGTTGATGTTGTTGCAGCTCCGGTGACCTGAGTTATAAGAGATTTGAACATTACAAAGTAGTCCCATGCTCCTTCTTCCCATTTAAGCTCTTGGCCGTTAGCCTGTGAGACATTCGGTCCCAAAACAGCTAGAAGACTGAAAGGAACAATAAACATCACTAGAATAAAAATCTTTTTCATGATTCCTCCACCATATAGTATTTAAACACTGCTGAGCAGATTATATTTAGATAACAATATTAGTCAATATGCGAAAATTATGTGTGTGAAATTAAGACAGGTGCTTTAATCAATTGTGGTTATCGAACATCCTGCAGTATCCTCATCTCCACTTGAACAGCTGATATCGCCTTCCTGACATTCGTATAGGAACTCCTTGGATGTAACAGGAAGTTCAACGATCTCTCTTTCATCTTCAAGATCAACTTTTCCGTTCCCGATCTGGATCTGAGCCATTTCACCATCTTTAAGCTTGAGTTCGAGGACTATAAGAAGATTTTTTTCTTCCTTTTCTGCATATTTGAGGGAAAGTCCAGTGAATTTTGAGAAAGTGATGGAATCAAAAGTCAGCATTTCCGCAAGTTTAGTGTCACCTTCAGATTTTTTACCGTCGTTGTTCTTATCAAGATACAGGTAAGCGGCATTGATGCCTTCGCCGAACTTAACTGATTTTGACATTGGTTTTATTCCAATGGCAGTAAGTGTGTCATTTCCCTGCATTGATTTTGTTCTTATCTGAAGAATTGCAGTTTCTCCATTCATTTCACTTACGGAAGGAACTTCAGGGTCATTCCCACCTCTTGTGACTATAAATCCATTCGTCGGTTCAAACTTGAACTCTGCAAATTTGATTTTTGTTCCCTGGACTTTAGGCGTTCCTTTGTCAGTAATAACAAAAGATTCCGGTCCATCGATCTGCACATTAAAAGTAACGTTGCTTGAGGCTTCTTCAGGATATTGTGCATCCAGTATTATAATAAAATAGTTAAGAACACCGGCAGAAAATGCTCTGTCGCCTTCATTAAGAAGTGTGAGTTTTACGCTGTTTGCGTTAATGGAATCAGTAGTTGCAACAACCTTTTCGTCTTTGTCAGCTACTCCGTTGCCGTTTACATCGTGGATAAGTTTGAATTTGTTAAGTTGTGTTGCGGTGTCACTTGATGTTACTGAAAGGTTAACCTCATCAAAAGAGAATAACTTGTCGTCCGCTCCATCAGCCATGAGCGTAAACTGAGCAACAGTAAGTCCTGTTGAAGGACTTGGAATAATAATAGAAGAGTTTTCTGAAACAGGACTATTCTTACCTTCGGCAAATGTTACAGAAGCATTTTCAGTCATGCTTTCCATGTTTTTTACGCAACTTCCGCTTTCATCACATACCATTCCGTCACCACAGTCTTTGTCCTCGTAGCATTCAGGTCCGCCAGTTCCACCGCATTGTTCTTTAGGTGGTTCGGCACATTCAGTTACCGGAGGACAGTCTGACTGTTTGAGTCTCAGAGGAATTGAAGAGTTTGAGTAATAGAGGATTCCTGATGTATCAGTAATAGTAGCTGTATTATCAACAGTTTCGTTCTTCTGCAGGGAATCTATCGGTTTGACCTTAAATCTGATCAGAGCCTTATCCGTACAGGTAAATGCATCCTTGTCACAGTAGTACATTGAATCCATTACCTGATAGCCGTTTTTCAATGGAAATTCGCCATTAACATCATCTATCGGTTCCCACTGACCGGTCTGTCCATCTTTTGTTCTAAGTATTTCAGTTGTACCTGCAATGTAGTCTACGGTTCGTGGAAGTTCATCTGAAACGGTTACTTTATCAGCGATATTTTCTCCCCAGTTCTCAACTTTAATAGTAAAGTAGAAAGGTCTGTCAGAACAGATGGAATCGTCAACTGTTGAACAGGTGCAGAAACTCTTTTCACGACCGTCAGGTGTCTCAGGGTTTTTAGGAATATCGAACTTCGGTGATTTTGTGTCAATTGATACAACAATGAGATTTGTGTAGATCTGGTCCTGATTTGCACCGATCTTAAAATTAAGGAATTGGTCTCCTTTTATGAGGTGAGGGGCAAACTCAGCATCTTTCGAACTGAGAATGAAGGTGTCGACATCCATTGCGTATTCAAGCAGATTTGCATCAGGCATTCCCGGATTTCCTCCAACGCAGAAAGGAAATTCATCTTCCCATCCATAGGTTGATGAAATTGAATTGTAAACTTCAGTATAGTTGAAAGCGAGTCCGGTAGAATCAGTTGCCTTTGCCTGATTGCAGTCATTCCAAAGTTGTAGCCATTCGCCGATAGGAAACTTCTGTGCTCCTGAAATAGAAAGAGCTTCTGCAGGAGGAGGTCCGCCAAATGGATTGTCAGGATTAGACGAAGTTGCAAGTCCGGGATCTCCTTCAGCAGCGATCATTGTGAATCTTACGACAGCTTCATTTGGAAGTTCAAATCCACTGGTTGAAATAACACCTTCTTCAAAATGATAGGCATCAAAACCGTCATAGAAATAGATCTTCTTTGGGCTAATCTGCTCAGAAGTATAAACAAAAGCAAGTGCCCAGCCGCCAACCATTCCGCTTGTAGCGACATAGGAAGGATCGTTTGTACATTCCATGTCTGATACTGTATATTTTCCAAGAAGACCGGTTCCGTCGTTAAGAACTCCCGCTTCAATGTTCATGGAGTGAATTGTGTCAAAGAATTCTGTAACATCAGCTCTATATGTGTATGTAACTGTATGTGTGCCACAAGAACCTTCAATACATGTAAATCCGAGACCAAGCTGTTCGTTTGAAGTACAGACTTCATCACTGTCACATTCGAGGTTCACAGTATTTTTGCTTTCGTAAGCTCCAAAGCTGAAATCTGTTGCATCTGCTAATGTTCGAGGTGTTTCAGTTGCTTTGATCTCGGTACTCAGAGTAGTGCCTTCGGTTCCGACAAATGAAAGAGTGACGGCATTATCTGTAGCGCCGTTTGGAACTTTGTCAGGAGGAAGAGCACTTACCCAGATGAGATAGGCCGCAGAGATGTGAGCATCAAAAGGTATCTGGGAGCCGAGAAGATCAAAAGTGCTGCCTATACTTGGATCCATACAAGCATCTGCCTGAGGGTTTCCTTTCTGATCATCACCCAGGTTACAATTTGTAAGTGCCGATGGAGTGCAGACAGTTCTATTATCATTTTTTATAAGTGACTTGAACATAACAAAGTAATCCCAAGCACCTTCCTCCCATTTGAGAGATTTTCCATTAACCTGAGAAACTTCAGGGCCCATAGCTCCAAAAAGCATAATGGGGAGAGAAATGAGAATTGCTAAAAATAGTCTTTTCATTGAGAATCTTCCTCCAAAAATAATGTAGTATAACCAAACATTCGTAGTATTAAGCTTTTAAACGAGCGCTTTGTTCGACCATTTCGAGAGAAATGGACAGTAAAGGTTATCACAAGAGGTCCGAATTTGTAAAGAAGAACGATGCCAAAATAGTATGAATATTTAATAGTACCCGTAACCATCTGATATTGCAGGATGTCAGCTTCTATCTTGTTGGCTGTGGGAAAATAAAGAAAATCTTTTTAAATTTGATTTTTAAAGTGGTAATTTTATAATCAACCAGCTTGTTTTTTAACTATGAATATGGAGGTAACCATGCCTGTTAATCTTAAAGGTAGAAACTTTCTCACACTCATTGACTTTACACCTGAAGAAATTCGTTTCATGCTTGATCTTTCTCATGATCTTAAGGCAAAAAAGAGAGCCGGGATCAAAGGAGACCTTCTTGAAGGAAAAAATGTTGTTCTTCTTTTTGAAAAAGCTTCAACTAGAACACGCTGTGCATTCGAAGTAGCAGCATTTGATGAAGGTGCAAAAGTTACTTTTCTTTCAAACTCTCAGATGGGAAAAAAGGAATCAATAGAAGATACTGCAAAAGTTCTTGGGCGGTTTTATGATGGTATAGAATTCAGAGGCTTTAAGCAGGAAACTGTTGAAGATCTCGCAAAGCATGCCGGTGTTCCTGTGTGGAACGGTCTTACTGATCTTTATCATCCGACACAGATACTTGCTGATTTTATGACTATTGAAGAGCATGTGGCTAAACCTATAAACAAAGTGAAATTTGTTTACTGTGGTGATGCAAGAAATAACATGGGCAACAGTCTTATGATCGGCGCTGCAAAAATGGGAATGCATTTTGTTGCGCTTGCTCCAAAAGAGCTTTTCCCAAGTGATGAGCTGGTTGCGCAGATGAATGAGATATGCAAAGAAACAGGTGGAAAAATCGAGCTTTCTGAAGATGTTGACACAGCTGTTAAAGATGCCGATGTTATCTATACAGATGTTTGGGTTTCAATGGGCGAGGAGCATCTTTTTGGCGAGAGAATAAAACAGCTTTCTCCTTTTAGAGTTAACATGGAAATGATAAAGAAGACTGGAAACGATGATGTGATCTTCCTTCATTGTCTTCCTGCCTGCCACGATACAAATACTGTTGTAGGTAAAGACATCTTTGATAAATTCGGTGTTACGGAAATGGAAGTAACTGACGAAGTTTTCAGATCAAAACATTCAAAGGTCTTTGATGAAGCTGAAAACAGAATGCACACTATCAAAGCTGTAATGTGTGCGACAGCCGGAAAATAAAATTCTAAATAAATTCAGGAGATTATCTTGAAAATCAGATCTATTGTCTTTGATATGGATGGTACTTTGCTCAATACTATGGATATGATAGTGAAGTGTAACAATACAGTTCTAAAAAGCGAAGGTTATCCGCAGAGGAAATACGAAGAGTTCTTCAGTTTTGTCGGTGACGGAATGAGAAAATGTGTCACGAGGGCACTTCCGGATGGAACTGACGAAAATGAAATAACAGATGTGCTTTCAAAAGTTCTTGCAGGGTATAACAATGAAGATGTTGCAACCATAAAACCTTATGACGGAATTGATGAACTGCTTAAAGAACTTGTTGAAAAAGGTGTGAAGATCTCAATTCTCACTAACAAGGAACATAAGTACGCACTTATCAATGCTGAAGTTTGTCTTGCTGGTCACAAGTTTGAAAAAGTTATCGGTGACAGACCCGAGACACCTCTTAAACCTGATCCACACGGACTTTTGGAAATTATTGAACATCTTGGTTTTTCAAAAGAAGAAACTCTCTTTGTCGGTGATATGAAAGCTGATATTCTCACAGGAAAAAATGCAGGAGTAAGATCTGTAGGCTGCCTCTGGGGATTTGGTAAAAAAGAAGACCTCGTTGAAAACGGTGCTGATTTTCTTGTCTCAAATCCTTTAGAAATTCTTGAACTTATCTGAAACGGAAAGGGTCATCACTCTTTGTTTCCCTCTATAACAACTTCTTCTCCGACACCATCATGGTTGTTTAACTGAGTAAGCAGATCCTGGATCTGTGTTTCTGGAAGTTCGGGGTTATCCATAAATACAAAATTTTCTTCAATCTTTTCCAGAGAGGAAAGGTTAAATGAACTGAGGCTGTTATTTCCATGGGCTTCCCATGAATCAGAGTAGTACCTTCCGCCGATCAATAAACTGCCTGAAATAATTTTAAGTCTAGGGGTGTTAAAAGATCTCAGAGCAGAACATCCTGTGATCGAGAGATCGTTTCCAATAGTTTTAATAGAAGGCAGATAAATGTCTGTTATTGATTTGGAATATGAAAGATAAAAGTCACGTTCAATGCTTTCCAGAGAATTTAAATTTGCGCTTCTAAGATTTTCTCCGTTAATTACAACTCTTTGTGCTGTTTTAAGATTCTGTGCTGAAAAAGATTGCAGTAGTCTGTTATCCCATATTCTGAATTCTCCGTTAACGGTTCTGAGATTTGGCAGATCGATTGTTTCAACAGAATCATTGTAGCCGATCTCAAATCTGTCCCAGGCTGTTGTTAAGTTTGTCAGCGATATGATTTCAAGAAGGTCGTTGCCTGAAATAACAAAGCTAACTTCAACTGTTTCAAGATTTTTTGTGAACAGAGATCTAAGGTTTTTATTTGAGTATATTCCCAATCCTTTTTTAATTGTTTTCAGTAGCGGCATTGAAATTGTTTCTATTTTTTGATTTGATGCCACATAAAGCTCGCCATCAATCTTATTAAGTGAAGAAAACAATATCTGCTGGAGTCTGGGATTATCACAAACTTCAAGATCCTTCCCTATATTTTGCAGTGACGGCACAGAAAAAGAGGAAAGAGAATTATTGTTTTTAATCCAGAATGTATGAGCAGTCGTTTTAAGTTCGGGAACTTCAAATTTCTGAAGATTCTGGTTTTGAGCAACAGTAAAATTTCCTCCTGCAGTAGTCAGTTCGGGAAAGTAAAAATTCATAAGTTCGGTGTTTCCACCGAAAAAAACATCCCCGGGAATGTTATTAAGTATGGGAAAAGAAGCTGTTAAAAGAGCTTTATTATACCATATCCAGAAATCTCCATCAACAGAAAAAAGTTTGTCTGTCTTCATGGATTTAAGAATATCATTCCAGCAAATCATAAAGCTTCCCGTGTTTCTGATCTCAGTAAAGGTGATTGTTGTAAGAGCCGGATTATCCGATATCCAGAATTCTCCTCCCACTTTTGTAAGATGTTGAATCGAAACCGATATTAAATTTGTGCAACCATTTCCTTCCCATTTAGATGTTTCTTTATTCCAGTATCTTCCTATAATAAAATTTCCGCTTACTTCAACAAGATAGGGTAGTTCTATATTTTCAAGTTCGTCACCATCAAAATAGATGTTTCCCAGAATTCCTGTACATTCTGAAATGGAATCCAGATCCGCTTCAGTTTTTATGTAAAAATCTCCTTCACAGGTTCCTTCTTTTTTTACACAGTTAGACAAGTCCCATCCTGTACAGTCGTTTTTACAGGTTGCCATGCCTTCGGAATAGTTGTAGGAAAGCAATGAACATAAGCTGGTGCCACCGTCACATACTTCATTTTCCTCGATCTCATTATTACCGCAGACCGGATTAATGATATCGGCATCAGAGAGGTCCTGAGTTTCGTCAATGTCTTCTTCGACTAAAGCTGTGTCATCTGTAACGGTATTATCAGATTCCTGAAAGTCATTATCCTGATCTTCCTGATCGTCTGGTGTTTCACTATAGTTTCCGGTGTTTATTCCGCTGCACGAAGTTAACAGGAAAAATAAATAAAATATTGATATCCAAAATGCCGGACTCTTCATTTTAGTTCCTATAGATTAAAAAACAAACAACCACTTATAACAACCACTTATAATAAAACGGGTTTTTCTCTCAGAAAGTTTCTTCCTTTCTTATCTAACACAGAGGTGATTCATTGCGTTGGCTTTTTCTCCTCTGGAAGTTCCTCCGCTTGAAAAGGAATAATAGACTGCTGAATTTGTAACTTCGATATATGTTGTTGAAGTCCAGTGAGCTGAAGATGAAGTGTTTGGAAGAGCAACGCCGCTTGTTGATGCGGAATAATCCACAGCTGTTTGAAGCTCATTCACATTTGGAAGTCTCCAGTCAGTGTGCCCTCCGTAATTTAGTTTTTCGCAACTATCCAGAGCTTCTTCCCACGTTTTTGAACCAATAGTTTTTGTCCATGAAAGTCCAGTGAGCGAATCTGTTACAACTGGTTCTGTCGAATCTTCATTACTGGTGAGGACCCCTGAAGGATTGAAAACAGTTCCTTTTACACATCTGACATAGAGTGTATCCGCTGTTTTATCAAATTTTCTTATGTCTGCAGTGTACATGTAAAGATCAAGAGCTTTTGTCGAGTCAGTGGGATCTTCTGTTATCGACCAGAAATGGCCGGCGTTGTTAGGGCAGTATGTGATGTCACAAACTGGTACTGAGTGGTCAAAATTAGTTGTTGTCATTAGCTCTTTTAATGTTGGAAGTCGCCAGTCTGCTCCTTTGGATGTGCAAAGGGTTTTTGCTGAGCTCCAATCTTTTTGCGTTGAATCATAATCAAGTTCCCAAGTCAAACCGGTGAGTGAATCTGTCACGACTCTATTAGGAGAATCTCCAACAATTGTAAGAGTAGAAGGATTGTCGGTATACTGCGCGTCCTGACCGAGAAATGGAAGTCCGCTTGCAAAAGTAGGGCAGGGGATCTCAGCTGTTGCATTATAGCATTTTGTCTGACCTGTTGGTGGAACTTTTGTTCCTGCAAAAGCACAGAAAGTTTCATCCGGAGACAGAAAATATCCATTTGCTTCATCACATTCGCAAACTGCGCCGATTGGATTGCAAACTTCATTATCGCCACAAACTACTTCCGGGCCTTCAGAAATACAGCTTCCTGAACTGTCGCAACTTTCAGCACCGTTACAGGCATTGTTGTCGTCTGTACATGTTGTGGATTCGGCAATAAAATTTTCTTTGCAAACTCCATAACCGTCACAACTGTCAGGATCGTCGCAATCTGTATCAGCGGTGCTTCCACAAGGTTCATCAAGCGGTTTAAATGCATCTTCAGGGCAATCTCCGGCAATGCCATCACATTTTTCAGCGATGTCACAGTCGCCTGAAGCTATTCTGCAGATAGTCCCCGATTCAATTGGAGACCATTCTAATCTGTTTTTTTCAACATCGCAGACATTGCAAAGATGAGCAGGATTTTTTGATTCGTCGTCATAACATGTGTCATCTATTTCGCATTGATCGGATGAACATAGACCTGTATCGATATCCGCAATTTCATCAACAGATTCATCAGTTATCTCATCAGTTATCTCATCAGTTATCTCATCCTGTGTTTCATCAGCTTTCTCGTTGTCAATTTGCTCGCTGTCACCTTCTGTAACTGCCAAATTGTCTGAATCCATATCGTCATCCGGAACATTGGCCTTGGATGATGAACATGAAATAGCTAAAAACATTAATACTAAAATTAATAGGATCTTTTTCATTTTTCTCTCCTTTAAAGTAGTTGCCTACTTGTTTATAGTGTGGAAATGTGATAAAAGCAAATAGAAAATGAGCCAATTTCAAAACTCTTGAAAACCTAAAAAGTGTTTTATCTGTATCTCTGTGATTACCTGAAAAATTTGTTTTAGGTTCCGTTTCGGAACCAAATTACCTTTTTTCATTTGGACATAAGGT
>Ga0222665_1001354_pt1 | contig 11157 bp, 11 predicted proteins | sample AntAcemetagen653_FD_179853 | JGI IMG/M metagenome (GOLD analysis project Ga0222665, IMG submission 179853) | Saline water microbial communities from Ace Lake, Antarctica - #653 | ecosystem: Environmental > Aquatic > Non-marine Saline and Alkaline > Saline | place: Antarctica: Ace Lake...
AGATCGTTGAAACTGTTGCCCAGGATCTGAGAATTCCCGACCTAAGGTACGAAAGACCATGTGATGATTTTCTTTTAGGGAAAGTTCTTCTACATCCGGGACGCTCAGCGGTTTTTTCTTCAGTAAAGCCAAAAATTGGCATCTTCGGTGAAATACATCCGAATATATTAAAGAAATTCGATATTGATGTGCCGGTAAGCTATATAGAAATAGATCTTGAGGAGCTTTACGGTCTTCCTGGGAAAAATGTAAAATTCACGCCGCTTTTCAAGTTCCCTTCAACAGATTTTGATGTTACAGCTATTGTTCCTGAAAAAATAGAAGTTGCTGAATTGATTGGGATATTAAAAAAGTCAGTTGATAAGAAGCAGTTCGTAGAATGTAAAGTTGTCGGTCATTTTTCCGGCTCTCCTATTCCTGAAGGGTTTCTGAGTATTTCCTTTAGGATCGTAATGAATGCCAAGGACAGAACGCTTACGGGAGATGAAATTAAAATAAACCATGAAGCTGCTATAAACGCTATAAGAAAAGCAGGGTTTAAGATCAGTGGTGATAAATAGAGAGGTAACCAATGTCTGGAATTATTCTTAAAACTCCGGAACAGATCGAAAAGATCCATGAAGCGGGAAAGATCCTTGCGGATCTCTATAAACAGCTCAAAGATTATATTAAGCCGGGAGTATCTACATATCAGATTGATGCTTTTGCTGATAGATTTATAAAAAAACGCGGTGCATATCCGACATTTAAAACTGTTTCAGGTTACAATCATGCGACTTGTATTGCGATAAACGAAGAAGTCGTGCACGGAATTCCCAGAAAAGATAAGATAGTGCAAAGAGGAGATATCGTTTCTGTTGACTGCGGAACAACGCTTGATGGTTATATTGGTGACAGTACATGTTCATACATAATGCCGGGAACGAGTGAGAAGGCTAAAAAGCTTGTAAGAGTTACAAAGGAGTGTCTTGATCTAGCAATAAATGAGTGCTGGCCTGGAAAAAGACTAGGTGACATTGGTGCTGTAGTTCAGGAGCATGCTGAAAGCAATGGTTTTTCTGTTGTAACTGAGTATGTGGGGCATGGAACAGGAGTTCATCTTCACGAAGATCCTCCGATTCCTCATTATGGCAAGAGGGGGACTGGAGTTGAGCTTAAAGAGGGGATGGTACTTGCGATCGAGCCGATGATAAACGAAGGTGTTTATAAAACGAGAACTCTAAAAGATGGCTGGACAGTTGTTACTCTTGACGGAAAACTCAGCTGTCAGTTTGAACACACGGTTGCGATCACAGCTAAAGGTCCCAAAGTTCTGACACTTAATTAGGAATTACGTATGAATAGGTACGCCAAGCTTTTGGATGAGTTCAGGAAGTTATCTTCTGAAACTGAATGGTTGGAATTTAAAGAAAACAATTATACTCCACAGCTAATTGGTGAATATATCTCCGCGTTAAGTAATGCCGCAGCTCTTCATGGAAAAAATAAAGCTTATCTCATATACGGTATAAGTGATATAACACATGATGTGGTAGGAACAGTTTTTAAGCCTCGGAAAACAAAGGGAAAAGGAAACGAAGATCTTGAGCCTTGGCTCGCAAGGCAACTTGATCCGAGAATTGATTTCAGAATTATAGAGATTGATTATTATAAAAAAAATATCGTTATTTTTGAGATTGATGCAGCTCTAAACATTCCTGTGAAATTTAAAGATAAGTCTTACATAAGAATTGGAGAGCATAGGCATAAATTATCTGATCACGCTGAAAAAGAACGAAAAATATGGAAGAAAGGAGATGCTATTTCTTTTGAGAATAGAGTTGCACTTAAAGTTCAGACAGCTAACGATATTATTAAAAAAATTGATTATCCAGGTTTTTTTGATCTTTTAAACATTGCTATGCCGGACAATAAAGAAGGTGTTCTTGAGCGGTTGATTCAGGAAGGTGCAATTTGTGAAAATGGCTCTAACTTTGATATTACAAACCTTGGAGCTATTCTATTTGCCAAAAACCTAGGCGATTTTCCAAGTCTTTCAAGAAAAGCTGTGAGAGTTGTTATGTATAATGGAGATAATAGACTTAATGCAAAAAAAGAACAGGTTGGACAAAAGGGGTATGCCGTTGGATTTCAAGGAATAATTGACTGGATTGATGACCAGTTGCCATCCAATGAATTAATAGAAAATGCCCTAAGAGAAGAGAAAAAGATATATCCAAAAATAGCGATAAGAGAATTTGTAGCTAATGCTTTAATTCATCAGGATTTCACTGTTTCAGGAACAAGTCCTTTGATCGAAATTTTTGAAACGAGAATGGAGATAACAAACCCAGGGAACCCACTTGTTGATGTCGAAAGATTTATCGATTATCCTCCAAAAACGAGAAATGAAAAGCTCGCAGCATTAATGCGAAGAATGAATATTTGTGAAGAACGAGGTAGTGGTATAGATAGGGCCGTAACTCAGATTGAGATATTCCAATTGCCTGCCCCAATTTTTCGATCAGAAAGCGATTACACCAGAATAATATTTTTTGCGTATAGAAATTACAGAGATATGGATAGAAGCGATAGGGTCAGGGCTTGTTATCAGCATGCTTGTTTAAGGTGGGTTTGTAGAGATTTCATGACTAATGCTTCTATTAGAGAAAGAATGAAGATTGAAGCCAAAAACTATCCTATGGCTTCAAGAGTAATAAGAGATACAATAGACGAAGGTCTAATTAAAGTGGCTGATCCGGAAAATAAATCAAATAAGAAAAAATATATTCCTTGGTGGGCATGAAATGTTTTTATGTAAGCAGTATGTAACTGGACGGTGTAATGTAGTTGGTTTTGTGGTGAATGGTGGATGTGTTAGGCTTAATAATGTTAGTATATATAGTGAGTTGTGCAAAAAGCCGTTTTCTTTGGTTTATGTAACTGTTAAAAAAAATATTTGAGGAGATAATCATGGTAAAGAAAATAATCTATGTTTTTATCGTTCTTTTTCTTATTGCAAATTTCTGTTGGGACGGAAGACCGGTTTGGAAGTATCTTGTTCCGGTAGCTGAAGAAGTGACGGAAGAAGGTGGAGACAAGCTTAAAGATGCCGGAAAAGTTCTAAAAAAAGGATTTGATGGTTCAAAGAAAGCTATTGAGAAAGCTGGCAAAAGTATCAAGGACGGCGCCAACAAGGTTAAGGAATCTGTAAAAAGTATTCCAGGTGACGGAATAACGGAAAAGGATAAGGAAGACCTTAAGGATCTTATCAAAAAGAAAACCGAAAAAGAAAAGAAATGAAGAAAATTCCAATAGGAAAGGCCTATGATATTCTAAGCGTCTGGGCTGAAAACATTGACCATACTCCTATAATTGACCTTATGGCCGCCGGTGGTGATTCACCGTGGAAAATTCTTGTTTCAACGATGCTTTCAGCAAGAACAAAAGATCAGGTAACAGCTCAGTCTTCAAGAAATCTCTTTGAAGTGGCTGACACTCCTGGAAAAACTGCAAAGCTTTCAGTTGAAAAAATAGAAAAGCTTATTTATCCGGTTGGGTTTTACCACACTAAAGCCAAAAATCTTAAAAAACTTGGTCAAATTATCCATGAAAATAATGATAAAGTGCCTGAAACTGTTGAAGAAATGGTGAAACTTCCCGGTGTCGGTGTGAAAACTGCGTCCTTAGTTTTTATCAAAGCATTTGACGGATATGATGTCTGTGTTGACACCCACGTTCACAGAATGACCAATATGTGGAATCTCGTGAAAACAGATACTCCTGAAAAAACAAGGGATGCATTAAAGGAAGTTCTTCCCAGGAAATATTGGAAAAATATCAATCAGTATCTTGTGATGATGGGCCAGACAATATGTAGACCTGTTAAACAGGATTGTCATCTCTGTCCGCTTAAGGAAATCTGTCCGGCGGTTAAGAGACCTCTTCCTCGCTCCTTCTCCTAAAGGAAAAGGAAGCAATTTCAATTTTATTTTATTTGAAGTCCCTTGCCTCTAGGTAAGGGATTTAGGGAAAGGTCTGATTTTGGTGGTTTAAATAACTTCCGCGATAAAATCAACGCCTTCTCTTGCAACAATCAGGCACTTAAGATATGCGCCCGGTTTTTGATCTTCGATGTTTGTGATGATCGTTATTCCGTCAATTTCGGGTGCCTGATGCCATCCTCTTCCAACTGGAACTTTGAGTTCAGTGTCAATTCCTTCGTAGAGAATTTCCATTTTCATCCCGACGAACCTGTCGAGTCTTTTTTCCATCATTTTGCCAACTGCTTTCTCGATCTCAAGATATCGAATTTCGGCGGTTTTTGCAGGGATACTTCTCATTTTGAAAGCTGCTGTGTGTTCTTCTTTTGAATATCTGAAAGCTCCTGCATAATCAAAATGATTTTCTTTTATAAAATCGATGAGCGTTTCATGGTCTTTTTTCTTTTCAGCAGGAAAGGCTGAGATTAATGTCGTTCTTAATATGTATTTTTTCCCACAGGTTTTCTTTATAAATTCAATAGTTTTTATGATGTCTGAAACTGTGTAGTTTCTATTCATTTTTGCAAGAACTTCTGAGCTTACATGCTGAATGGGGATCTCAAAATAAGGCATGACTTTTTCAAGTTCGTTCATTTTTTTAATGAGATCTTCAGTAATTCTTGAAAGATAAAAGTACATGACCCTAATTTTAAACTTCAATGGAATATTGTTAATTAATTCAAGAAGTTGAGCCAGAGATGAGTTTGTGTTTGCTCCATATTTCGTTGTGTCCTGAGATATGAGAACGATTTCTTTCACTCCCTTTTTTACAAGGTTGGTTACTTCAGTCACGATATCTTTGGGGTCTCTTTCTCTATATCTTCCGCGAATGTTCGGGATTGAGCAGTATGTACACCAGTTGTCACACCCGTCAGCGATCTTTACGTAGGCAGTGTAGGGCGAAAGTGTGAGACATCGGTCAAAAGTGCTGTTGACAATAAATTCAGGGCTTTGGATCTCTTTTTTAAACTCGCTTTCCATATTTTTTTCAACAAGCTCTCTAAGTCTTGGAATATCATTTATTCCAACAACTATATCGGCTTCCGGAATCATTGTTGTAAGCTCAGGATAAAGCTGAGGGAGGCATCCGGCAATACAGATCTTTGAGCCTTCTTTTCTTATTTCATTAAGTTCAAAAAACCTTGAAATGGATTCTTCTCTGGCAGCAAGAATAAAGCTACAGGTGTTTAGAATGATGAGGTCAGCCTCGGATTCATTATCCGTTAGTTCCCAGCCGGAATTCAGGAAAGATGAGAGTATAATTTCTGAATCCACGCGGTTTTTTGGACATCCAAGTGACTCAAGAAAGATGCTTTTTTTTTTCATTTTTCGGTAACAATTCTAAAGTCTTCGATTCTTAGAAGTTTTTTCCCTTTTTCTCTTTTCGGGATAAAGTCAAGACGGTTTCCTTTTTTCAGGAAAAGAAGAGGCACTGACCTGATATTTTCAGGGTTTTGCGGATCAACTATGGAATCTTTCATCACAAAAGGAACTGCAAGGCGCTGTCTTCCAAAATATCTGTGAAAAGCCCCTTTTCCTGCACGTTTAGCAATGATGACGTCAATAAATAAGAGATCTTTTTCTTTGCTGAAAGATGTTTCCACAACCGAGCATTCAATTACCTGTTCTTTGTTCAGAGGAGTTTCACTTTTTTTTCTGAAAATCGGCATATCTTTGTTTTTGAGAAGTTTTTCTCCAGTTGAAGGGAGTGATATTCCGGTGTCAACTTTGTTGAGAATGCTGAAAAGAGAGTTTGCACTTGTTGATGAAAAGAAAAGTGTCCGGCCAATGACCTCTATGCTCATATTAGGAAAAAGTTTGATGAGTTTAGATCTGAGTTCTGAAATTTTCACACCTTCTGCCGGATCAAGTATGACTCCGCCGCCTTTTTCATTCCATGATTCTATGAGAACAGGTATCCATGATCCGTCGACACCCTTGACTATGACAGGATCAGCTTTTAGAAAGCTAATTGAAAAAGCTGACAGCAAAATTGCAAGGACCAATGTCGTTCTGTTCATTTATCTGCTCCTGCAAGGTTTCCAATTTTTATTGCTCTGATAAGAGCCCAAAGTCCGAAGATGACAAAAGGAATGCTCAGGTACTGGCCCATAGTAAGACCTTCATGGAGTGTCTGGAATTCTTTTACAAACTCTATAAGAAATCTGAACGTGAAATACATCGTCAGAAATATTCCTGCATAGATTCCCGGGAACTTTTTGTTTTTAAAGATAATGGATACTGCGAGCATTACTATAAGAATTGTGAGTCCACCCGCAGCCTCGTAAAGCTGTGAGGGATGTCTGATAGGCCAGTATTGAATAAGACAATCCATTGAGCTGATATCACATTTGCCAGTTGCCAGATTCTTTGCAATTGGGTAGTCAGCGCCATGTTTAAGAAACTTTATACCCCAGGGAAGTGTTGTGACCTTTCCTACGATCTCGCTGTTGAAAAAGTTGCCTATTCTGACAAGAGTTGCTCCAAGAGCTGCGGCAAAAACGATTCCATCAGAAAGCTCAAAGAATTTGATCTTATATTTTTTGATGAACAGAAAAACAGCTGTAATAAGACCTACAGTTGCTCCATGACTTGCAACACCGCCTTTATAAATTTTGAGGATCTCAAGTGGATTTGAAAGATAATATCCCGGCTCATAGAAAAAACAGTGGATAAGTCTAGCTCCAAGAACTACACCGAGAACTCCCCAAAGAAGAAAATCATCAGCCATCTTATCTTTAAACCCATACTGTCTTAGTATTCTTCTCATAAGATAGAATCCAATCAGAATGGTGGAAGCAAAGAAAAGTCCGTAGTAGCGAATGGGAACAGATCCTATTTGGATCATAATCGGATCTGCGCTCCAGGTTAAAGCGGTGTTCATTTGGGGTCTCCGTGATTAATTTAGAGGTTCAACATTAAAGAAAAGTTCTGCTTTAAGATCAGAATCCAGAACGCCTGTTGGTCTCCCTGCCTGCGGGAAAAACTTGTAAACGCTCTTGGCTCCGATCTGAAAGTTCAGTTTTTTTATGGATGTCTGAAGAATATCCTTTCCATCGTATGTATATTCAAGGTCAAGCTTGTCACCGATATTAATTGATTCAGTTCCAAACATTCCAATCAAATATTTTTCTCTTATTTCAGGCTTATCCTCAAAGTAATTTTCAAGCTCGCCTTCTTTGTTAACTCCCTGAATTGTGCAGCCGGTCTCACCAAACGAATCACATTCTGTTCCATCTGCTTTAAAACTTCCAACAGGCTGACTGAAAAGTTCGGCAGAAATTGAGAATCTTAGAGCTGACTGGGTTGTCGTTTTCGGAGTTTCTGTAATTGTAAAAGACAGTTCGTTAAGGGTTGCTGAATAGATCTTGTTCATATACTGTTTATAATCTTTAAGTTCTTCCTGTTCAGCAAGTAGAATTGTTATAGAAGAGTTTTCGTGCATTAATGCAAGATATATGCACTGGCTGCTCATTTCCGCGTTTGTTCTCTTTGCATCATTGCAGTAGCTGTTCTTTTCTGTTTTGTCCGCTTCACTGAGCTCACAGACGATATCCAGATTCTCAATAACCATTTTTGTTCCGCCTTCTGCGAAGGTGTTCTGATTGACAAAGTCACAGATAGAAAAGGTTATGCTTTCGCTAAATTTTTCATTCTGAGACGGTTGCCCGGGAACTGTGATCGTAGCATCAAAATCAATGGTTTTTGTTACAGTTGCACCAGTAATGAGTTCGAGAAAATCATCAACATTAAGAACCGGATAGGTGAGGGCAAATTCAGCTGTGGCGTTAGCTCCGAACTGGGTTGCAATATCCTGATCTATCTGATCTTTGATCGGTTTGGCAACTTCATCTGTAACGCCCTGAGTTTGGGTGCTAAGAACGGTGTCGATCATTGTCAGTCCATTTTCTATTTCAATAGTATATTTCGATGGACTTGTGGCTTGATCGTCGGAGAAGGGATACTCTACAGTTATCGGTATAAGGAGAAATTCCGAGCATGAGATCATCGACAATGCCAGCAGGATCGTGGCAATGACTTTTGTTTTAACTTTCATCGTTCTGCCCCATTTTAAGTAAATAATTTTCCATGAAATTATCCAGGATCTCTTCACCGTCGAGGACTGCTTCGGCGTTTCCAGTTTCAAAATTTGTCCTGTGATCTTTAACCATCTTGTAAGGATGAAGAACGTAACTTCTTATCTGACTTCCAAAGTCAATTCCCATTTTATTTTTCCCGTATTCAGCTGTTTCCTGCATTTTCTTTTCCATCTCTGCTTCATACATCTTTGAACGCAGAATTTTCATTGCTGTAGCCCTGTTTTTATGCTGACTTCTTTCGTTTTGGCACTGAACAACGATACCTGTAGGCATGTGGGTTATTCTTATTGCCGAATCAGTTGTATTGACGTGTTGTCCACCAGCTCCGCCAGCTCTAAATGTGTCAACTTTAAGGTCTTTTTCTTCAATGTCTATCTCGATGGAATCGTCAATTTCCGGTGTTACAAAAGCGCTGGAAAATGACGTGTGTCTTCTCTTATTTGAGTCAAAAGGTGAAATTCTTACAAGTCTGTGGACACCGATCTCAGCCTTGAGATAACCGAAAGCATAGTCTCCCGAAATTATGAAGGTTGTGCTTTTTATTCCTGCAGCATCATCACCGGTGATCTTGTCGATGATCTCGACTTGAAAATCTTTTCTTTCAGCCCAGCGGACGTACATTCTTGAAATCATGACAGCCCAGTCCTGAGACTCTCTTCCACCGGCACCAGCGTTAATATTCACAATAGCATTCAGATGATCTGTTTTTCCGCCTAGCATTTTCTGGAACTCAACTTTTTCCAGAGCTTTCTCTGTAGCTAAAAGAGCTGCTTGGGCATCTTCTTCAAGTGATTCGTCCTCTGTCAGCAATTCTTTTGTAAGAACAAGCTCTTCAAAAGCCTCCTGAAGCTTTACAAAAAGTTCGATGCTGTTTCCCAGGACTCTTTTTTCTTTATTTATTGATGTCATTTTGCCGGTATTTGACCACAAGTCGGGGTCTTTTAAAAGATCCTCGATCTCAACGAGTCGATTTTTCTTTTCTGCAACATCAAGTGAACTGTATAGAATGTCAGCCTTTCTTCTATACTGTTCTATTTTCTGGTCCATTTCCTTGAAATTTATCGTCATTACTGCTCCCAGTTCAGATTGTCGAGATTGATCTTAGCTCCGTACTCGCTTATCATCGTGTTCTGATAACTGTTCCATTTTTCTTTGCCTTGAGAATTAACAAGTTTCTCAATTATCAGCGGGTAAGTTCTCAGAAAGCTGAGATGTCTTTTGTAAGCGTATCCCGCAATTTCCATGATGGTATAAAAATTTTCACTGTCAAGATATGGACCCAGAATTTCACCGGGAAGACTTGAAAGGACATCTTTTTTCCACAGCTCGTCCATAACATCTTCGCTGAAAAGTCCCCAGTCACCGTTATTCCTTGAAAGGTTGTCATCATCGGAAAATCTTGCCGATAACATTCTTATACTTGCTCCATTCCTAAGTTGTTCAAGAATCGCGTTTGAGGATTTTTTTGAATATGTTCTTATCGCATAGATCCTGTAGAGTTTTTCCCTGTAAAACTGATCCTTATTGTCCAGATAGTATTTTCTCACAGTCTGATCATCAATAGAAAAAAGTTCCTTTTTTGTCTTTTTCTGCATGTAGTCGATGATGGTTCTGCGCTTGAAATTCTCTATTTTCTGTGAAACCTCGGCGATGTTATCAACTCCCTCTTTCATTCCCGCTTCAAACAGAAGCTTGTCTGAAAGTTCACGCATAAGATAGTTTCTTCTCATTTCCTTCGAATCATCCAGACCATTTCTTCTTCGCCAGAGAGTGTACTTCCCTTTGAAATCTGAAACGGACACAACTTCACCCTTGAATACATACATTATGTTGGAATTGTTGCTTCTTTCGCAGGAAAGCACCAATGTTAAAAAAGCAAAGAAAAAAAGTATGAACTTTTTCATTTTTCCCCCTGAAAAGTGGCTATTATTCTACAATAAATATTAAGACATTACAAGTTGGAGTGTTAACTCATCCCCCAGCCCCTTATCTTGTTACAAAAGAAGGGGAGAAAAGTGCTGCTTTCTTACATTTTTTACTACACTTGATTGTTCCTCGGTTCTGAAGTAATATTTTTTAGTTAAAATAAAAAAGGGTACTGATGAAGGCTTTTATTTTTCTGATAATTATCGTTTTAATCTCATGCACAGAAAGCAAGCCACAAACAGATGCGGATACTGTCGTCAAAGCAGATGTTTATGATTCGGATTCAGCTTTAGATGTTAGTGCCGATCCAGATGTAACAGATAATGATATTCAAGATGAAGTTCCTGATATTGACACAGCAGTTGAATGTCTTGACCTGAAAATTCAGGAAAATGTCATAAACACGCCATTCCCATTTAAAGATAAAGACGGAAAACCCACATTCTGTCGTCCCGGTTGTGATACACCAACAGAAACAGATCCTCAATGTGTGAGAAACATTCTTAACTGGTATAACTGGGAGAAATATCAGGAGTATGTAAATAAGGAATCAGAAAGTCCTGAATGTTATCCATGGCCTTGTGTAATAAAGGACATGAAAGCATCGCCTAATCCTGAAAGTTTTAACAGTAAATGTGACAGACATGTTGCTGTAACAGGGTACAATGCAAATATGGGAACAATCTGGTCACACGGAATGAGTAACGGAGTTGCCGGGATGATGCTGAACAGAACTGTTATGGAATATGATCCTGAAAAAGATATATATACATCTCTTGGTCAGACTGGAGTTCTTGGATTTAATGAAGATCGTTATATTTTTGTTTCCTATGACAGAATTCATACTGCTGATAATATAAGATCATTCGTTATCTCAATAGAAAGAAAAGACGGAAAATACTACTATAAACTCATCCATGACAATGAAAATCATAACTCGTTTTTCTCAAGGCCTCCGTTTGCCGGAAAGAAATGGGTTCTTATTCAGGTGAGAGAAGGTAAAGCAAGCAGTGTGACTGAAATTAAGTATGCCAAAGCCGGAGTCTGGGAATGGCAGACAATTGAAGGAATAGGCTCTCCACTTGCTCAGGAAGGAAATATTGTCGGAG
>Ga0222665_1001355_pt1 | contig 11157 bp, 9 predicted proteins | sample AntAcemetagen653_FD_179853 | JGI IMG/M metagenome (GOLD analysis project Ga0222665, IMG submission 179853) | Saline water microbial communities from Ace Lake, Antarctica - #653 | ecosystem: Environmental > Aquatic > Non-marine Saline and Alkaline > Saline | place: Antarctica: Ace Lake | collected...
AAGTTCTTGGAAGCCGTTCCTGAAATGCAAAAGGTCATCAAAAAGTTCTTAGAGATAGGCTTGTGCATTGCAAAAAGATATCAGACCTCTTCCTCACTCCTTCTCAATCACGGAAAAGGAAGCAGTTTCAAAATCAACCGCCTCGAATCCAACACGGTTAGGGTGAGTTGTGAAGACTGTGCGGCTTGCTTTGCCCCTTGCCTTTAGGTGAGGGGATTCAGGGGAGAGGTCAATTCAGGGAGAGTTGAAATCCAATAACTCCCTCATTCCCTCTTTCAAAAAGAGGGAAGTCTGGTCGTCTTATTCCCTCTCTTAGTGTAAGAGAGGGCTAGGGTGAGTTGTAGAGAATTGTCAAAGAGAGGGCTAGGGTGAGTTGTTACCAAACTATTCCGTATCTATAAAGTTCAGTATCTGAAGAACTACTCATTCTTCCTGCAATAAAAAGATCATCTCCAAATATGTATAATCCGATATTCGGGCCATCATTAGTGAATCCATTGGCGTTGTAGCTGACATTAATGCCGCTTAATTTGTCACTGCCGGAATCAGTTCCATCTGTATAGAAAAGATCATCAGTTGTGCTGTAATAGAGCCTGCTGTCTGCAGGCGAATAGATCATGTTCTTAACAACTTTGGGAATATCTGTGATCTTAACAGTACCAATTGCGGTTCCGTCGCTTTTCCACAGTTCATAGTTCGAGTCACCGCTGTCGTGTCCAAAATAAAGAATGCCGTCAAAGACTTCTGAAGCAGATTGCGCGACAGCTGATTTATTGAAAGTTCCTAATTTTGTGAAACTTCCTGCTGTTCCATTGGTTATCCAGATCTCTCCATCAGTTGAGGTTGTTACATTATTAAGGATCAGGAACGCTCTATTGTTCTTTTTATCAGCGATGATCTTATTAATGCTGTATGTGGCAGAATCAACATTGGTGACTTTTATGGTTTGCTGCTCACCTGAAAGAGAAAGGTCTGTGGCATAAAGTCCTTTTATGTTGTCAGTGCCATAAGCAGTGAATAGGAGTTTGTTTCCAATATCAGTGAGCTTATCAGGAGTAGAGCCGAATGAGCCATTATCCGGACGAATCTCTTTTGTGAGAGTCATATTAGCTCCATTTGTATCCATATACATAACTTCGCTTCCGTGCCCAGTTTCAGAATTAAATTCATAGGTGGACATCTTGAAAAATATCTTTCCTTGAGAAGCTGTCAGCTGAGACAGGCTTGCACCAATATCTTTTGCTTCAAATATTGTTCCTGTGCCTCCAATGGTTCCATCACTTGCCCACACTTTCTGATGAGTCCATGGAGATCCGCCAAGAGGGTGGTTCGAATAGATAAAGATGCTGTTGCCATTAACGGTAGAGCCGCCAATTGGAGATGAAGATGAACACCCATTTTCTTCTGAAGCACAAACATCAACAAGCATTTTTGTGCCTAGTTCAGTTCCATCAATTGTCCATAATTGGCCTTGACCCTGAGAAGCAAACAGCTTGTTTCCAGCTCTTTTAGTATAAATGGGAGAGGTTACTGCGGGTTGCCTGTAAAAGGATACGGTTCCATCTGATGTTCCATCACTGGTATAGTAACCGGAACCAGCTCCATCTAGTGCATAAAACACCAGCATTCCCTGAACTTCGTTAAAATATGAGGGATTTGAACTGCTGGAGCCTGGCTTGATATCTTTTACTCTTGCAAAACGAGCTAATGTTGAAAAATATACATCCTGGGAATCACTATTTGTTGAATCGCTGCAGATAAGATTAAAACTACACGAACTGTCTAAAGCTTCCACTTCATAAGTAGCAGTACCATCACCATTATCAGTCAACACTCCGTTACAGTAATTATCTTCAATGGTTATTGTCAGGTCATCTCCATCAGGATCTGAGCAGACAATCGAATATGAATAAGGATATTCTGCTTTGAATCCTTCTGTTTGAGGAGTAGATGTTATTTCAGGCACAGTGTAGGGAACATCAATGTCAGCATCAACTGTTTCGTCTGCTGTTTCGTCAACTGTTTCGTCAACTGTTTCGTCAACTGTTTCGTCAACTGTTTCGTCTGCTGTTTCGTCGATTGTTTCGTCGATTGTTTCGTCAGTTGTTTCGTCAGTTGTTTCGTCGATTGATTCGTCAATTGATTCGTCTGCTGTTTCGTCTACTGTTTCGTCAATAGTTTCGTCTGTTGTTTCGTCTGCTGATTCGTCAACAGTTTCGTCAACAGTTACGTCGGTAGTTTCATCTTGATCCGTTGTGCTTTTTGGGCTTACGGTACAGCCTGCAAATAGGGCTATAGTTATTAACAGAACAAGAAATGTTAAAATCTTTCGTGCAGTCATGGGAATCTCCTATGAAAAGGTGAATATAACTCCCTCAATCCCTCTTTCAAAAAGAGGGAGGTCTGGTCATCTTATCCCCTCGCTTTGTGAAAGAGAGGGCTAGGGAGAGTTGTTATCTTCTAGTCCCTGTCTTCTGTTCTTCTAAATGCAAATTCACCATCGGTGATCGTAACTGTTTTGTCGCAGTCGCCATCTATGAGTGTGCCTGAGAATGTTCCAGCTATTTTTCCACCTACGCCACTGTATTCTGTGATCGTTACGGTGAATTCTTCATTTGCCCATTCGTTTTCACAAAAATATCCCATGCCGTATCCGCCTTCAGGGCCAGTCTCTTCACATCTGTTCATAAAGCTCACAGTGAGATCTCCTTCTCTTGATCCTGATGCGTCGCTGTAGTAATTCCAATCGCCCGTGTTTCTTTCTGAATTGAATTTGTAAAGACCAAAACCAAGTGCATAGTTCTCAGTAGAAAGAGAGTCATAATTAATGAACATCTCATCTATTTTATAAAGGAAGTAAGCTTTTGTTCTCAGTGGATCGGCAAGTTTGTCAGACATAATTACGGCATCTTTGCCGTTGATTTTAAAGCTAAGGGTGTTGTTTGCTGCAGGAAAATCAACGACTACTTCTTCAGCTTCATCATCTGAAACTTCGCCAGCGTCATCATTGCTTGTTGCTGAATCGCTTGTTGTGTTATCAGTTGTTTCCTTATCTGAATCTGTACCATCTGTGTCGTCGCCACCACAAGATACGAGCATAAAACCTAAAACAAGAACCAGTAAAACCATTTTCTTCATCATTAAACTCCATTAATTAAATTGAGAAAGCAATGTTGCCTTGGGAACATATAGATTTGAAGTTTGATTGTCAAGGTTTCTGGATGGTTGTAGATTTATATCACTAATGAACAGCTACATCCGACTTCATCTGCGGGAAGTTCATTATCATTTATTTCTTCATCGGTTACTTCTTGCGCTTCATCTGGAGAATCTTGGGTTTCATCAACAACTTCATCGTCAGTTGTGACTGTTTCGTCCGGTGTTTCAGTATCATCCGGTTCTTCAGTTTCGGTGAGGTCTTCGTTTGGATCTCCCCATTTGTATATTGCTTTGAATTCTCCTGCGATCCAGACGTGATCGTTATCAAGAACTGAGATGGGTCCAAGTTTCTTTGCACCGGGAACAAGATTTTCAAACCATGTTTGTCCGCCGTCAGTGCTCGTAACTACGCAGGCCGCAGCAGAAAATCCCTGTCCGCAAAATCCACTTGCCCAGATCTCGTCACGAGCTCCTTCATCTATATCAAGAACGGTTGACATGAAGAAGGTGCCGGAAGGAATTGGGAGGTCGAAGCTTTTGTCCGTTCCTGTAAAGCTTGCGAAGTTATCATCCGTCCAGACAACTCTTTTTGATCCGGCGGCAGCGTCAGCAATTGTTTCGTCATCATGAAAAAGGAGAATGAGTCTTCCGCTTGAGGTTTCAATAATATCAAGTGGAAGCATTTCTAGATTCTCGACTACTGGTGTCCATGTTTTTCCACCGTCACCGGTTTTATAGATAGAACCTTTCTCAAGCACGGTTTCTATAGTATTGCCGTCATAATCAGTGTCTTCTCCAATTTCTCCACCAGCGGCATAGCCATTGCTCTCGTCATACATTTTAACAACTGTCATCATCATATCCGTGTTTGAGCTCACAACGATGTTTTCCCAGTTTATTCCCAGATCTTCGCTATATTTGATCTTTCCGTTCTTTAGTCCCAGCCAAACCTTGTTTCCGATCACAGAAAGAGATTCACCGTATCCAGTTGTCTTATCGTCATCGTTCTTGCTGTCAAAAAAGTAGTTGGGCATGATGTTGGCAAGATCGTCACTGACAAAGAACGAAGAAATGGTGTTAAAGCCCTGAAACTCCATAAGTACGCCAACCATTTTGCCGTCGGGAAGTATTCTTGTTGGAAGTGCGAACTTCATAGCGCCGCTTAGATTAGGAGAACATGCATTCCAGTTAAGACCGTCAGTCATAACAAAACAGTAGGGTGAGGTTCCTGAACTTCCCTGTTCTGTTCCCAGGACATAACCTCTTGTTTTTGTGCCTACTTCAACGAAGGTTCCTGAAGCTGTTGTAAATTCAGATGCCTGCTGTGTTATCCATAAATTCTGCGCAAAAACAGAAAATGGGATGGTAAAAAGAAGAAAAATTATCAGTTTTCTCATTTTTTTCTCCAAAATGTTCTAGTCGTATTTGTCAACATTGAAAAAACGTTTTACTTTGTAGGCGTCACTTTTTTGAGCTTCTTCATAAGTTCCGCAGAATAGAACCTTTTTGTCTGAAAGCATGAGAACTTTCTGAGCGGTTCTTCTTATTGAAAGAAGTTCGTGAGTAACGATAAAATAGGTTGTTCCAAGCTGTTCGTTGAGTTTTATGAAAAGCTGATCGAGATCTCTTGCTGTAACAGGGTCAAGACCCGCCTGAGGTTCGTCAAAAAATATAATGTCAGGATCCATGACAAGAGCTCTAGCCAAAGCTCCACGCTTTTTCATACCACCGGAAAGCTCCTGAGGGAATTTTGTCCTGTGGGGATATAGATTAACCATCGCAAGCTTTTCGTTTGCCATATCTTTTGCCAGTGGCACAGAAAAATCAGGGTAGTGCATGGTGATGGGAAGCATGACATTTTCTTCGAGTGTGAGTGAATTTAGAAGGGCAGAACTCTGATATAGAATCCCGATCTTCTTGTAAAAATCTGAGTTTTCAGGCATAGGATAGACGATCTCCTCACCCTTAAAAAAAGCTTTCCCTTCCATCGGAGGATTAAGACCTATTATTGCTTTCATTAAAGTAGATTTTCCACAACCCGATTCACCAAGAACAACAAAACGCTCGCCCTTATCTATTGAAAATGTGATATCTTTTAAAATAATGTTCTTTCCGTATCCGGCTGTGATGTTCTCGGCTCTTAGCATTTTTCCTCTTAAGTGTATAAAAGTATTGAGAAAACTGCATCAATTGCAACGACTAGGAAGATCGAAACGACAACGGATTCTGTTGTAGCTCTTCCGACTGCATCGGCTCCGCCTCTGACGCTGAGACCTTTAAAAGATCCGACGGCTAGAATAATCCATGCAAAGCTTATACTTTTTACAGTTCCCCAGAAAATATCTGAAAAAGCGAGAGAATCTATCATCTGACTTAAGAATGCTCCAAAAGGAATGTTGTATGCAGACGCAACGATAAGTCCACCTCCGATTCCAGCGATATCAGCGATAAGGGTGAGAATAGGCATGACGAGAGTGAACGCCCAGAATTTTGGAACGAGAAGGAATTTAAGCGGTTTGATGCCCATCGTTTTAAGAGCGTCAACTTCTTCCATAACTACCATTGTTCCAATTTCCGCTGCGATTGAACTTCCTGTTCTTCCTGCAATGATTATAGCCGTTATAAGTGGTCCGAGTTCCGTTGTCATTATCACAGTTATCATCATTGCGATGTAACCCTGTCCACCCATTTTTGCAAGCTGGATGGCTGCCTGAAGAGCGATAGTGAAACCGATTAGAAACGCAAGAAGGAAGACAATAGAAATAGCTTTGTAACCGATATAGTAGGCATTCTTTGTCGTATCATCTTTTAAAATGAACTTTCTGTTGTAAAGCGATTCAAAAGAGTAAAAGATCATATCGACCATGATGACACAGAAAAAATAGATCACGTCCCACAGACCTAAGAGTTTTTCTCCAAGATTTTCAAGTGCCGGTTCTTTTTTTTTCTCTGATTCGTCAACTTCAGGTTCTTCATCCTGATAGTAGATCTCTTTTTGCAGAGTTTCTTCCAGTTTTATCTTTTCGCCATGCGTTTCATGAAGTTTCCTGACAAGAGCCTTTGTGATGGAATTTAATGTGACATCCGTAAGATCAAGCTCGGCAGATTCTGTTCCTTTTATCTGAGCGTTAAGTTCCTTTAAGATCTTTTCGCTGTTCTCAATAGTAATGCCTGCCGGAATTTGGATCTTAGTCATCTGTTTCCTTTTCCATTAATTTTATTCCAAGTTCTTCAAGTTGAACTTCACGAACTGCTGAAGGAGCTTTGCTCATCAGACATGTTGCGCTTGAGGTTTTGGGAAAAGCTATTACATCTCTGATAGCTTCGATCCCAAGAAGCACCATTATCAGTCTATCAAGACCAAGAGCAACTCCACAGTGTGGCGGCGCTCCGAATTCAAGAGCTTCAAGAAGAAATCCGAATTTATCTGTTGCTTCCTCATCGCCTATTCCAAGAAGAGAGAACACTTTTCTCTGTTTGTTTATGTCGTGTATTCTTATGCTTCCGCCACCGATCTCATGACCGTTTAGAACGATGTCATAGGCTCTGGAACCGATGTTTTCAAGACTTCCTGACTTCTCCACCTTTTCAAGATCAAAATCTGTGAAAGGATGATGAACAGCATTCCATTTGCCACTGTCTTCATCAAGCTCAAAAGCAGGAAAATCAGTGACCCAGATAGGAGCAAATGCTTTTTTGTCATAAAGTTCAAATTCAGTTGCGAGTCTTTTTCGAAGATTTCCCAAAGCAGTGCGAGTTATAGACATTGAATCCGCTACGATGAACATTATTGAATTATCAGGGATCAGTTCTCCAAGTTTTGTCATTTCTATTTCGCTGAAGAACTTGGAAAGAGGTGAGTCGAGAATTCCGGCCACTTTTTTTACAAAAGCAAGACCTTTAGCTTTGTCTCCCTGAACATCTTTTTCAAGTTTCTTTATTTTGTTTCTGCTGAACTCTTCAGCTTTTCCTTCAAGAACAATAGCTTTAACTGACTTTTTAGGATCGTTTGCAGCACTTTCAAAGGCCTGAAATCCTGAGGATCTGAATATGTCATCAAGTGATATCAGCTCAAGCCCGTAACGCATGTCGGGAGCATCGCTTCCAAATCTTTCCATTGCGTCTTTATAAGTAATTCTCGGGAAAGGTTCAGACAAGTCCTTATCAGTAAAATGGCTGAGAATGTTTTTGAGCATTTCTTCGGTCATACCCATAATGTCCGATTCATCGGCAAAGCTCATCTCGATATCGACCTGAGTAAATTCAGGCTGTCTGTCAGCTCGCAGATCCTCGTCTCTGAAACATTTAACGATCTGATAGTATCTGTCCATTCCCGATATCATAAGAAGCTGCTTAAATATCTGCGGAGACTGAGGAAGGGCGTAGAACGATCCTTTTGATATTCTGGAAGGAACGAGAAAGTCTCTTGCACCTTCAGGCGTAGATTTGTTAAGAACAGGAGTTTCAATATCAAGAAAGTCTTTTGAATCAAGAAAGCTCCTTATCATTCCTGCAACTTTGGCTCTGGTTATAAGGTTATTTCTTATCTCAGATTTTCTTATATCAAGATATCTATATTTGAGTTTTACAATATCCGAAGCATCTTTCTTGTGATCGTATGGCATCGGTTTTGATGCAGAAAGGAGTTTGATCTCTTTGGTGCTGATCTCAATGTCTCCTGTGGAATAAGTGTCAGTTCTATTCTCTTTTCTATCAAGGACGATTCCCGTAAGTGAAACCACATCTTCAAGGGAAAAGCGCTTTGCTTTTTCAACAAGGTCAGGATTTTCTATCATTGCCTGAGTGATTCCGTATCTGTCTGAAATTACAAGAAAAAGTATTGGACCGAGTTCTCTTTTCTGAGTTATCCAGCCGCTAATTGTTACTTCTTTTTCAATATCTGCAAGTGATAACTCACCGCATGTATGAGTTCTGAGCATTTTATCCTCCTAGATTGAGTGTGGAATTTGTGCAACCGATCTTAGTTACTTTTTGTTTCAATTGTCTGTGTTTCCTTTGTTTCCGGAGCAGATTTATCAAGATAGTTTTCAGGGATCTTTATTGAAACAGACTTTATTGTGACAGGTTTAATATCTGTAATTGTCTGGGTTATAACTTGCATTCTCTTTGAAGAAGAGAGCTTGACGGACTTAACAACCATGCCTTTTTCCATGAAGTAATTCTCGATCCTTGAATTGATAGATCTGTATTTTACAAGTGTCTCAGGAATTACCTTGCTGAATTTCTGTTTGAATTTCAGTATCGGAGCGTCCTTAAGTTCAGCTGCCACCCAGACGTTTCTAAAAGGTTTCCCATCAAGAATAACAAGCCATTCTTCGCAATCCCAGTTGTTAATTTTTGAATTTTTCTTTTTCTCAAATTTAAGTTCAGGGATAACTTTGTCAGAGCTGATATGGCCACGTGCCTTTATATCCTCTGCAAGCTGCTGCGCAAATTCAATATACTTGCTAAGCTTGATAACCTGATAAGATTCAGTTTTGTGATTAATGATGGTGATCTTATCGTTTTTAAGATCTACGATAGTTTCATTTCCACCTGTATCTGAAAGGTTGATAGTTTTCATTATGTTTTCGGTAACATAGATCTCTTTTTTAATCTTTTTTCCGTTGACTTCTATCTCTTCAGTTGATTTCCACACTTCCGCAGCTGATGCAAACATAGGAAAAATAATGAAGAAAGCTAAAAGAAGCTTAACTGACTGTCTCATTTAAAATACCTCTTAATTAAACAATGGTCCCGGCTATTCTAGTACATTAAAAATTTTTCTCAACAAACTCGTTTAACTTTTTCTCGTCGTCTGAGTAAATTATCATAAAATCCGCGTTTTTATAGAAGTTTTCATCTGTTTTTGAATCAAGTGACAAAAAGGCCATTTTATACTTTTTAAAGTAAACGCAGCCATTAACCACAGGTGTTTTAATAAAATCGTTCCTATCAGTGATGGATGCGGTCTGTGCTTTTTCCGTTTTCCCTTTTTTCTTAAAATAAAGCTGATTTCCTTTTTTCTCTTTTTTCCAGTAGATAGTTCCGTAGTTCTTTATCAGAGAATGTTTCCAGTTTACGTTGTTTGTGCAACTATCACCGAAGCAGTAGATCTTCATCCGAAAACCCGTGATCTTTGCAAGCTGGTTGAGATAACCTCTTTCAAGTTTTGAAAGATTGCCGTCAACAAAAACAATTGGCGAACTGTTTTTAAAAAGCGGGATCTTGTCTGCTATCCATTCTGCGTTTGAACCCTTGAGAAAAAAAGCGATGTCAATTCTCTTTGAAAGTGCCTTTTTAACAATGTAGTCCGGAGTTCTTTCATCAATGTATATATATGTTTCTTCACCAAGTGGAACTTTTGCGTAACGAGCCTTGAGTTTCTGAGCTGACAAAGCCGTAATGCTCAGAAGTGAAATCATAAGAAAAACAATAACTTTTGATAAAGATCTCATAAGTAACTCCAGATTAATTCAACCAACTGATTCTACATAAAATGGTAGAGTTTTGCAATAGTTTTCCCAGTCCTGACCTTTTCCTAAATCCCTTACCTAAAGGCAAGGGACTTGAATAAGCCCTTCCCCTTTAGGGGCAATGGTTGGGATGGGGTCAGTTTATTTTACAGCGATGGTTTCGATCTCGATCATTGAGCCTAGCGGAAGTGCAGCGACCTGAAAAGCAGCTCTTGCAGGAGGATTTTCCGGATAGAAGCGGGCATATATCTCATTAACAGTCTTAAAATCACCCATGTCAGCAAGAAGGACGGTCATTTTCACGACATCTTTAAATTCGTATCCGGCAGCTTTAAGGATCGCTCCGATGTTCTCAAAAACTTTTTCAGTCTGCGCTACAATTGTGGTTTCAACGAGTTTTCCAGTTGCAGCATCAAGTGGAACCTGACCTGAAATGTAAAGTGTCCCATTTGCTTCAACTGCCTGACTGTAAGGACCGATAGCTGCCGGTGCATTGTTTGTTTTAATGATTCTTTTCATTGTTTTCTCCAAAATAAAAATAATGATTTAAAACTTAATAATTGTGTGCGTAAAACGCGTTTGGGCGAAATGGTTTTAATCTTTTAAATGTTAAGTTTGTAGGTTAATATGTTGAATTCATTGATTGATTCGTCCCAACTGAAGTTCAGGCTTCTTTCGGAGATCTTTTTTCTGTCGATGTTTTTATAGTTTTTTATCATCTGTTCAAGTTTTGACTCAAGTTTGCCCGTTTGATAGAAGAATTCTCCAAAGTTTTCAGGCGGGAAAAGTTCGGGGTAAGTAAGTCTTTCCGGCATTATTGGAATAACTCCGGCAGCGGCAGCTTCTAGAACGCTCAGCCCGAAGAATTCGTGGTTAGCTGTGACTGGAGCAATGTCGCAGGTTTTAAGAAGTTCAAGATAACTTTCACGACTTTGTGCAAATCCCCAGTGAATAATTCTGTCGCTTAGAACTTCTTTAGCTTTGTTAAATATCTCAGGCGGATTTTTTTTCTCTTCTCCGCAGACTACAACCTTAAAATCGTAACGGTCTTTAAGTTCAAAAAGCGCTTTAAAAAATTCATCAGGATTCTTGTCATATTCCCATCGGTGATTCCAGAGAATGACAGGCACTTCGTTTGTTTTCTTTCTTTCAAAAATTGGAACATCAATTCCTGGATAGATCACAAAACTCTTTTTTCTTATTTCTTCAATCTTATCAGTCAATTGCTCGTCAGGGAAGGCTTTAAGAAAAGGTTCAAGAGCGTCAAGAAAGCTATCTCTGTTAAATTTTGAATTAAAAACAGCCGCATCGCTTAAAAGCGCCGAAGTGAAATTGATAAAACCGTAGTGAAGATCCTTCTTTTTCTCAGGACCCTTATCATCATCTGACCAAGGATAGACAAGCTGATTTTCATGAAAGTATGTTATGATCCTGATCTTAGAATTGTAATCAATGAGCAGAGATCTTAAAAGTGCCACGTCCGTAAGAGAAGTTACGATGATAGTGTCGTAATTTTTTCCGC
>Ga0222665_1001357_pt1 | contig 11133 bp, 8 predicted proteins | sample AntAcemetagen653_FD_179853 | JGI IMG/M metagenome (GOLD analysis project Ga0222665, IMG submission 179853) | Saline water microbial communities from Ace Lake, Antarctica - #653 | ecosystem: Environmental > Aquatic > Non-marine Saline and Alkaline > Saline | place: Antarctica: Ace Lake | collected...
GATGGAATATTATCGTATGCAGAAGATTAAAGAAGGTTCTATCGAGTTGGAAAAAGATATTGATGGTGAATTGGATGGTTTAAGCGAAGCCGGAATAAAAAGATCCAAAGAAGAAAAGGAAGTGTTATCCAAAATTATCGAAGTGCTAAATGAACGTTTCGGCACTGAATTCACAGATGCAGACAGATTGTTTTTTGATCAGATCGAAACCGAATTGATCCAGGATGAAACCTTACAAACTCAGGCAAGGGTGAATAAAATCGATACTTTCAAATATGCTTTCGAAGAATTATTCATCACCAAGCTGATTGATCGGATGGATCAAAATCATGAAATTTTTGAGAAAATTTTGGAAGATAAAGCTTTTGGCTCTTTGGTAAAACAAATGATGATGAAGAGTGTTTACAATAAATTAAATATTAAAGCATAATTCAAATTTCTATATTCTTTTTTAGGGTAATAAATTATGAAATATTTCCATAAGGAATTTTATAAGGAAATTATTTCGTTGAATTCCCCCCTTCCCCTCAAATACATTGACTCAATAACCACCGGATTTTGATCAGGCTACTTTTTTGTGACCTGCTCCAAAAGAAATAATCATGAAATGAAAAATAATGAGAAAAATTAAAAATATCGCTATTATCGCTCATGTTGACCATGGCAAAACCACTTTGGTGGACGCAGTTCTAAAGCAGTCCGGCATATTCCGAGATAACCAGAAAATTGTCAATTGCGTGATGGACAGCAACGACCTTGAGCGAGAGCGGGGCATCACCATATTTTCCAAAAATGCCTCCCTCACCTATAAAGACTATAAAATCAATTTTGTTGATACACCCGGGCATGCAGATTTTGGCGGCGAAGTCCAGCGCATCATGAAAATGGTGGACTCTGTTTTGTTACTGGTCGATGCCTTTGAGGGACCGATGCCTCAAACAAAATATGTGCTGAAAAAATCTCTGGAATTAGGCATAGATCCGATAGTTATCATAAATAAAATAGACAGACCCAATGCACGACCTGTCGAGGTGCTTGATATGGTTTTTGACCTGTTTTGTGACCTTCATGCAAATGATGAACAATTAGATTTCCCTGTTCTTTATGCATCCGGGAAATATGGATATGCCAAGTATGAGCTGGAAGATGAAAATGATAACATGGTACCTTTATTTGAAACGATTATACACAAAGTGAAAGATTCTGAAGGTGATGAATCCAAGCCATTTCAAATGCTGATCTCTGCGATCGAATATGATAATTACCTCGGGAAGATCGGAACAGGAAAAATAACAAACGGGACTGTGAGTCAGGGTGAAGAAGTCGTATTATTAAAACGCGATGGAGAAAGATTGCTCTACCGGATCACTAAGATATTCCATTATGAAGGATTGAAAAAGAAAGAAACAAAAAAAGCATTTGCCGGAGATATTGCGTCTCTCGCCGGAATGGAGCGTGTCGATGTTGGAGAAACAGCTGCCTGCAAAGAAAATCCGCAACCGCTTCCAATTATCGAGATCGATGCCCCTACTCTTTCAATGACATTCAGAGTGAATGATTCTCCTTTTGCCGGAAAAGAAGGAAAGTATGTCACCTCAAGAAATATCTGGGATAGACTGCAAAAAGAGCTCCAAACCAATGTCAGTATCGTGGTTGAAGGCACTGAAAACGGAGATGAGTTCACTGTAAAAGGACGCGGCGAGCTTCAGCTTTCTATTCTCATTGAGAACATGCGCCGAGAGAGTTTTGAATTCCAGGTTTCCAGACCCAAGGTTATTTATCGTCAGCTTGATGGAAAACGCACAGAACCGATCGAGCTTGTTGTTATAGATGTTGCTGATGAATTTGTGGGAACAGTTATCGAAATGCTTGGTTTCCGTAAAGGTGAAATGCTGGATATGGTGCCTGGTAATGATGGATACACACGCCTGGAATATAAAGTTCCTGCTCGCGGTTTGATCGGTTTCAGGAACGAATTTCTTACCACGACTCGTGGAACTGGTATTATCAATCATAGTTTTTATGAATATGAATTTTACAAAGGTGATATGGACAAGAAAAGCCGCGGTGCTTTGATCGCCATGGAAAGAGGCATATCTACCGGGTATTCGCTGTTCAACTTCCAGGCACGCGGAATTTTATTCATTGGACCGGTCGTGGAAGTTTATGCCGGAATGATCGTTGGAGAACACTCGCGTGAAAACGACCTGGTGCTGAATATTGTGAAGGGTAAAAAACTCTCAAATGTTCGTGCAGCCGGTTCTGATGATGCGATCAACCTTGTCCCGCCACGGCAATTCAGTTTGGAGCAGGCGCTTGAGTATATCAATGATGATGAACTGCTGGAAGTTACTCCCAAAAACATCAGGATGCGAAAGAAAATCCTCAATGAAACTACAAGAAAAAGAGAGCTGAACAGGTTGAATAAGTTAAAGCAGGGATAAATATTTATTCATTCAAACGTTAAATATATTAAAGGTGAGAATTACCATTCTCACCTTTTTTTGTTTCTCTCTTTCCCAATTCCCAAATTGGGAAAGCAATAATACCAGAAGCCACTGCTTCAAAAGGGCTTTACCAAGCCAGTCTCCATTCCATTACGCCTTGATAAACGGGGGCTTGGTAAAGAGAATAGTTCTTTCGTGGTTTCAACTTCTCAAAATATCATATTCTTCGTATAAAGATTGAAATAATACCCTTCATTTTTCATGAGCTGCTCATGCGAACCCTGCTCGATTATTTCCCCGTTATTCATTACATAGAGCAGATCTGCTTTTCGTACTGTAGAGAGCCGGTGCGCAATAATAATAGTAGTCCTGTTCTGCGAGAGTTCTTCCATTGCTTTCTGGATGTATGCCTCCGATTCTGTGTCCAGGGATGACGTTGCTTCATCAAAAATAAGGATCGGCGGATTTTTCAGAAATACTCTGGCAATCGAAATGCGCTGTTTCTGACCACCGGACAGCATCACACCTCGTTCCCCAGTAAGTGTATCAAAGCCATCAGCAAGTGATTCTACGAATTCCAGGATATTTGCTCTGCGTGCTGCATCGATAAGCTCGTCTTCTGATGCTTCTGGATTTCCATAAAGGATATTGTCTCGGATTGTAGAATCAAAGAGAAAAACATTCTGCTGTACAAGTCCTATATTTTCGCGCAGGGATTCCTGCTTGACATCGAGTATGTTTACCCCATCCACGCATATACATCCCTTTTGAACTTCATAAAATCTTGGTATCAGAGAAGCAAGAGTAGACTTCCCTGCACCGGATTCCCCGACCAGCGCAACAGTTTTACCAGCCGGTATTGTAAGTGAAATATCTTTCAATATCCAATCTTCTGAAGTACTGTATTTGAAATACAGTTTATCTATCTCGATTGCTCCTTTAACAGCCGGCAATTCACGGGCATTTTTAATGTCATTGATGTCCGGCTCAATGTCCATCACTTCGATAAACCGTTCAAAGGCAGCGCTTCCTTGCTGGAACTGCTCGGTAAAGTGGATGAGCCGATCTATCGGTTTCAGAATAAAATTAATATACAGCGTAAAAGCAAGCAGATCGATCACATCGATTTTCCCCATATAAATAAGATACACGCCGCCAGCGATCACAATGAGATAATAAAAATCAGTCAACCCGGTCATACCTGCAAAATAGATACTCATGATCTTGTACATCTTCTCTTTTGCTGTTTTAAAGCTAAAGTTGATGTGCTCGAACTTCTCTATTTCGAGCTCCTCGTTCGTAAAAGATTTTACTTCACGAATGCCCTGTACCGAGTTTTCAACACTGCTGTTTATGTCTGCAATGCGTTTTCTGACGAGTCGGAATCCACCCTTCATCCTCCGTCCATATGTCAGTCCCCACACTAGCAGTAAAGGAAGAGGGATGAGCGCAATAGCGGCAAGCGGAGCACTGTAATAGAACATCGCAATAAATGAACCGATGATAATGAAAACAGATATGATAAAATCTTCCGGTGCATGATGAGCAACCTCAGCGATCATGTTCAGATCGTTCGAAATACGCGACATGAGATGACCGGTTTTCACATTATCAAAATAGTTGAAAGAGAGCTTTTGCAGGTGTGTAAAAATGTCAGTACGCATATCGGATTCCATGCGCACTCCCATAATATGTCCCCAGCGGATACGAATGTACGTAAAGATCATTTTGAAGATCATGATGCCGCCCATGAGAGAAAGCATGAAAATGATGCCATGAATATCCTTATTGGGGATGTATGTTTTGAGCAGACTGCGCGTGATCATAGGGTAGAATACGGACAGGATCGCAGCCAGAAATGCCACGGACATATCAAGTGTGAAAAGCCATTTATGAGGTTTATAATATTTTATGAAACGTTTAAGCATACAGTGTTCCTTCAATGAGATAATTTTCAATAGTTCCAAGACCACTATGGATTGTTTTATGTGTCGAGTTTTTGTAGAATTTCTTGAACCTTGCGAACGATTGAAGAAGAATCCTTCGTAACGGTTCTACACTTCAACCTCTGAATGTTTACCATGCAAACTTCGGAGTGTTGAAATAAAATTGGTTGAAATACTCGGATGATCACGAGAAAATTCTGGAACAATCAGAAGTTATTTTTAATTATGACTCGCAATGATAACAATTCTATTTTATTTCGTTGATTTCGTGTATTTTCGTGGTTAAATATTCTCTTCACCCCGACTCATGTATGCTAGTTGAGTCTTGCCTTGATTTATTTATGAACTTTCTTAATAAATTCTTCTACTTCCGGGATGCCGCCTTGATAAATGAGATAGCCGTTATAAGGTTCTCGCTTTGTTATCTCTCCTGCGATAGGCGTGAGCATAAGCTCTTTCACCTTTTCGATATCATCAGTCTGCCCGAGCGCCCAGCCAAGCTTGATATACGCAACTTCAGGGAGCATATTCTCAGCCGGAATAATTCCATAACTCATAAGATCACGTCCTGTATCATAAACGAACATGTGCACAAAACCCCACAGCGTCTGCACTGTCATATATACGGGAATGCCCTTTTCCCTACATTTTTTGATCGCAGGATAGAGCGGTTTGTTCACATGCCCCAAGCCGGTGCCCGCAATGATAATTCCTTTGTAACCATTATCAATGAGCGAGTAGATCATATCGGGCTGCATATTGGGATAGTAATAGATCAAAGCAACTTTTTCCTCAAAATATGGAAGTATCTTCACTTTTCTGTCTTTTCGTCTGTGATTATAATTTTTTTTGATCGGCACAACTCCATCCCGGGTAACTGTCGCAAGTGGAACATCCCCTATTGTTCGAAAGGTTGAGCGATAGGACGAGTGCATCTTTCTCACACGGGTTCCTCTGTGCAGCAAGCCATACTCATCAGATGTCGGACCGAACATACACACCAGAACTTCCGCAATATCAGACGTAGCAGCAGTGGTTGTTGCGTGTATGAGATTGAGCGCTGCATCAGAAGAAGGTCTGTCCGAAGAACGCTGTGAACCAACCAGCACAATAGGAACAGGTGAATTCTGTATCATAAATGAAAGCGCAGCAGCAGTATGATGAAGAGTGTCTGTTCCATGACCGATCACAATGCCGTCGATGCCTTTTTCAATCTCTTTCCCTATCGCAACTGCGAGCTTTTTATATTGATCGGGTCCCATATTCTCACTGAAAACCGCAAAGAGCTTTTCCGTTTGCAAATTGCAGATATCAGCAAGTTCAGGAACTGCTCCATAAAGTTCACCCGGAGAAAACGCCGGAATGACCGCACCAGTTCTATAATCCAATCGTGACGCAATTGTGCCGCCGGTTCCTAAGAGTTTTATGTTCGGTTTCCCTTCTGTAAAAGGAAATTCTTTTTCAGGAATTTTATAATGAGCTTCTTTATACCCGATCTCTTTCATATCTGTGATAGTGTTCACATCGATCCCCACATTGTAGCCGGTGGCAAGCTTCAATACAATATGCAGATCATCATCATTTTCTGATCGAGGCAGAATGATCCCTTTGAAATTTCCTCTTGTTGTTTTAACTTTGGAATCGCTCCATACGCGAACTTTGAATTTCTTCAAAATAGAGAGTGCCTGTCCTTTGTAACCTTTGAATAGATCGATCATAGCTCATCTCCCTGCGGATATTGCTGTACTGTTTGATGAAGCTCTTTGAGCTGTATATTTCCCAATGCCAGTGGTCGCAGACGACCCATTATCCATTTTTTTTCAGCAATTGAATTGAGCGTAATGCCAATCTCCTTAAACATCGTACGCAAACTTGGAATATTCTTCAGAATTTCATCTTTCTGATGTCTTTCAAATTTTACGAGAATGAGTATCGACTCAAATTCCATACGTGGATTCATATAGAGGATCTCAAGCATGGAACACAAAATATCGAGATCAATTTTTTCTTTTTGAAGGAATTCTATCAGTTGATAGACCAGCTCGTACTCAAAAAGAACTGATGAACTGTTCTGACCCTCAATATGTTTTAACTTATGCCCCAGAAGTGTTCCAGCCCATTTTGGAGAAACCTTTAGCTCATTGATCATCTTTTCCAACAACGGCATCAGGTTATTTCTCAGAATGTAATAATAACAATCTTCGGGAATTTTCCATTTCTTGAGCTGCTCCATACGTTTGTTCAAACCAATGGGAAGTGCTTTCCGGATGTTTTCAATATTTTCATCTTTGATCGGGATCGGTGCGGAATCCGTGTCAGGATACATTCTATCTGCACCAGGAAGTACTCGTTCAAATATCGTGGTGCCGTCATCCAGAGCTTTTCTTGTTTCATTTGGCACACCCTCAAACGCCATCATGCAGCGTTCTTCGATCGTCTCCATCGCAGTTTTCATATCTTCTTCAGGTGCCCAGAAAACGATCTGTGCATCATTATCGCCACTCTGTAATAATGTACTTCGCTTCTTCAGCATATTTTCATTGAATACAGGATTCATATCTTCGGAATGCACCATATTCGGTCTTTCGAGACAGGCAATGACTTTAAGTCGTCCCTCGATCTCATCAGCGAAAGTTTTACCGGGCTGCATGAAAAAAGAGAGTATTCCTGTAAAATCAGGCAATTTGCATGCAATAAGCTTCCAGCCCTTGTCCATTGCGTCTTTAATTGGCTGGTACTCAATGTCAGAACCGTCAAAAGTTATTTTTTTAAAAGTTGGTTTCCATTTTTTGATATTATTAATTCGATCTCGTAATTCCTTTTTGATCTCAAGTAGTGCTTTCTGCCGAAATGCCTCAATATGAGTAAGTTTAGCAATCCATTTGATATGAGAGACACCTTTTATTTCGACACGTGTTCCACCAGTGATACTGACATTCACATCCTGCCTGCCTGCACCAATCCCCACCCGGACTTTGCCGGAACTTCTGTTTATGAACCTGATCACCTGCCCTGCTTCCATTATTTCGTCAGGGGTAAAAAGTTCAGGATAGGTCACGGTCTCGATGAGTGGAATTCCAAGCCGATCCGTTGTATAGATCCTTTCATGTCCAATATCTGAGACCTCACGACAGGAATCTTCTTCGATACTCAGCTGGATGATGTGCACATTTTTATGCTTGAGTGGAATTTCTCCCTCAATTCCCACGATCGCTGTTCGCTGAAATCCGGTTGGAATGCTGCCATCGAGATACTGTTTACGGGTAATATGCAGTTCACCTACTATATTCTGATGCATGATCAAAGAGATTTCAATTGCATAGTCGAGTGCTTCTCTATTAATGGGAAAAGGCGGTGTATCATCAACATCGTAGGTGCAAGCGGTTTCATTTTTGATGTGGTAAATGATATTCTTGTGTGTTCGGAATTCCATTAATGCTGTACCGTCATACGTGCCCATTTCGGAAAGTGTGGGGCGCATGTGACGTATAAGTTCGGCATCGTAATCTTGCAGGTCCTGGTATATTCCAGCAGGACATCGACAGAAGAGTTTTTCCTCTGTTTTCAACTGCTGATGGACTTCCAGACCGCTTTTGAATCCCATTTTTGCATAGTCTTTTGGCGTGGCTTCATCTCTTGTGATATAGCCCACACGTTTCATGCTGGTTGTATAATTTTGTTTCGGGTCAAATTTCTTGTTCATATTATTTCTTTTGATACTTTTTTAGCTTGGATAGATTCGAAAATTGATTTCATGCATGTCAATTTTATATGGATTTTTGCAAATCGAAACATTCGGATGATCTAAAAATAAATTCGAAAACAATTAGAGATTTCTGCCGTGTAGCTTAACATTCCAATGTTGAGTCTTTATATCGCAAGAGCTTTCTTCGTTTCACTGCACCTCGACATGTTGGAATCTTGCGTTACAAAGTTCCTTGTAATGAATATTAAAATGCCCAACCAAATTTTAATAGTTCAAAATTAAATATTATTATACTATCATTATCAAAAAGAGAAACTGTATCCGGTTTAAATTTACCTAATAAAAAGAAATCATCTTCCGTGAATATATAATTTTCACCAATTAAATATATACCTATATTTAGACTAACTCCCCAATAGATTCCCATATGTGAAAATATTCTATAACCGATACCAAAACCAATTCCTATCTTATTTTCTGTTGAACGTTTGGGTTCTTCATAACCATTATACCAATAATTATCCCAATCACCTAATTTAGTTCCACGAATATTAGCATATCTTATGAATCCACTAATATAAAATCCCTTTTGAGTTTTACCGAGAAATCTACGATAATGACAATCTAATGTAAATTGCCGAAGAGATTCTTCATATTCATCCTCATCTTTATATTTTACATGGGAATAAAAAATAGGAAATGCCAGCTCTACCTGCCTATTAATATTAAACAAAGAGACACCGCCACTAAAAGTATAAACAAACTCATCTTTTCCTGTATCAATGAATAAAAGTCTAATTAGATTTATTTCAATTCCCCATTTTTTATTACCAAGAGGTCCCATTTTTTTAGTTTTCACGTGTTTGCTTTCTTTAAAAGAAATGTTATCATAATTTCTTATTAAAGGCTTATCTTCTTTATTTTCTAGATCTGAAGCAGCATAGACTTGTGAAGTTAGTAGAAAAATAATAACTATAAGCTTAATAAATTGAGTCATGTATTACCTCCAAATAAAGCATTTTTATATTCTTTATAAACTAGAAAGCATACCCTATCTTGAATATTTCAAAACTGATGATTCCACCGACATCATTTGTTGGATACATAAATCCTTCCGGTCCAACAGGGTCATACCATTTATGATAAAATCTATTATTTTCACCGGATACATATCTGCCCAGGCTAAAACTGATCCCCCAATAAAATCTATTTTTGAAAAATATTCTATAACCGATACCAAAACCAACTCCGATCTTATTTTCAGGTAATAATTTTGGTTCTTCACCACCATAATGACAATAATTATAAAGATCTTCTTGAAGAAGACCACGAAGATTAGCATATCTGATGAATCCACTAATAAAAAAACCCTTTTGAGCTCTGCCGAGAAATCTTCGATAATGACAATCTAATATAAACTGTTGAAGAGGTATTTTACTAAAATTAAATTTATTGTCTTCGCAATAATAATCAAAAATTGTATAATAATTGTAGTATATCTGAAATGTTATCTCTGCATGTCTGTCAATATTGAACAAAGAAATACCTCCGCTAAAATTCCCACTAAATACCGCGATCATCCTCATGACGTTAATGTCTATTCCCCAATTCTTCTCTGCTCTTATGAATTCTTTAGGTTGAGAAATCATGTTTTCCGTACTTATCGAATCTTCATGAGCAATATGATATTCCGAGCTGGATACATTATTTGTTCCCGTGATAAATGCTGGTTTTTGTTTTTAGAATTGACGATATAGAATTGGTCTTGGATTATCCTGAAATGCCTGTAGATCATTGCTTATAGCTGAAATTAAAAAAAGTAAAAACCCCAATAAAATGAAATTTTTTTTCATACGATCTCCTTATTTAATTCCTAAGTTTAAGGAGAGTTCCCGCTCAATTCAATCAATATTAAATCTAGTTGAAATACAATATAGTCTTTTCAAAAGTTATTATTATTATGTGTCAAGAAAATATACATTTCTTCCTTTAAGGAATCTGCCATGAAAGGAATGACTCGAATTTAAAAAATGTTAAAATGAAATTACTTACAAACTCAATTTCTATCTGTGCAAATCAGCGAAAAGCTGTGTGCTATAATTAGCTTAAAATTTTACCTCGATCCGCATTGCATACTCAAGGTCGGGTAATAAGGAACTGTCCAGTTTGTAGGAAAAGTACCGTGTATACAATATTACATCAACATTTTGTAGAATATTATAATAAAATTGTCCCATACACATCATTGTTTGTGAACCTCCGCCAATATCGCTTCCAATCGCATGTGCAGATATATTCATAAGATCATTAATAAGATATTGCATCGAGATAAAAAGATTATGCTCTCCCCACTCGTTATGTATGTTGCTGTTTTTATAATAATACTCCGTTCTGAAGAAAAAGGTATTCTTAATGGAATAATCCAACCCGAACATGCTTTCGAAATATTTCTTTGAAAAATCATCAGCAAAATGCTCAACAAGCTCACCATACACTCCAAAGAAGGCATCGCCTTTACAAGATAAACCTGTGATCAATTCCTCTGCACGATGCTTGTAGATCGTATTTACTGCGATATCAAATCCCAAAGTATTGAAATAACTTCTTAAGGCAGATGAATACTCATGGTGCTTTCTAGGAAATTCAGTCATTACATCCAGTCCTGAGAGATGGGAGAACGGAATTTTTGCAGATGCGATATCGCTTCCGTGCCGCTCGAAATTAATATTTGCAACATCAATAGTTGAGAAAACATCAATTGGTGAGAATACAACTCCTTTACCATAATTAATGATCTGCCTTCCGAGGGTGATGTCTGCAAAAGGTAAATATACCGAGAGATACAATTTCCTGATATCCAGCAATACAGGTGTGTTGCCATGTACGAAGAGCGGATAATAGGGCATTGCAAGCGTATCCGATTCTTCAGTTTGATCAATCAGGTTTTGAAACTGATCGGCAGTCAAACCAAAGGGAATAATAAAATCGAAATTACCTTCAATTTTGCCATACCGTTTATTCCTGTTATGAAAGT
>Ga0222665_1001366_pt1 | contig 11100 bp, 6 predicted proteins | sample AntAcemetagen653_FD_179853 | JGI IMG/M metagenome (GOLD analysis project Ga0222665, IMG submission 179853) | Saline water microbial communities from Ace Lake, Antarctica - #653 | ecosystem: Environmental > Aquatic > Non-marine Saline and Alkaline > Saline | place: Antarctica: Ace Lake | collected...
AATTCCGGCGCCGCGGTCATCGACCGTCAGTCGGAGCCAGCGACGGTCGTCACGCTGGTACTCCCTCGCCATAACCGAGAGGATCTTGTCGTCGCTGTGCCCCGGATGCCGCTCATTGAGCGCGTCGCGGGCGTTGGTCAGTAGATTCATCAGCACCTGCTGGATTTGCTGGCTTCTGCACTTGACCCTGGGCAGGTCGTCGGGCACGTCCACCTCGAACGCGATCTGATCGTGGATTAACACCGTCCGCATGAGAGAAAGCGTATTCTCCACGACGTCCGATATCTCGGCCGGGCTGTGAGTTTGCTTCTCGTCACGGGAAAAAGCGAGCAGGTTGCGGACGATGACGGTCACGCGCTCAGACTCCTTGATGATCTCTCCCGTGTATTCCTTGAGCGGGCTCGTCTCTTCCAGCCGGTCGCCGATCAGCTGTGCGTAATTTATAATGCCGTTGATGGGGTTGTTGATCTCGTGGGCCACGCCGCCGGCCAGGGTGCCGGTCGACTCCAGTTTCTGCTGTTGCCGGAGTTGCTGCTCCAGCTTTGTCCTTTCCTTCTCGGCCTTCTTGCGCTCGGTGATGTCTCTTGCAACCGAGATGTTCTTTGTCCCACCACATCCGTCGGGGGCGATCTTGCCGGTAATCGAGACATCGACGTAGTGCCCGTCCTTGTGCCTCGATCGGTACTCGAACATCTTCACTTCGTCCGTGTTCGCCATGGCCTCCATGCACTGGGAGATATCGTCCGGATGCACGAATGAAAACGCGTCGAGCCCTACCGATTCCTCCGGCGTGTAGCCGAAGATGTCGAGCATCTGTGGGCTCACATAGGTGAACTTGCCCTCGGAATCGATCTCCATGACCACGTCAGTCAGGTTGGATACCAGGTTGCGGTACATTGACTCGCTCTCGTGCAGCTTCTCCACGGTCCGCTGGCCCAGTTCGTCGACTTCGATGATATGCAGAACAAGCGCGATGTCTCCGGCGACCTCCCTGAAAAGCGAACGCTCCTCCTCGTCCTCGGCGAAGTCCGGTGGCACGGACATCGAGATCAGACCGTAGACTTCACCTTCATGCTCCAGCCGGACAGACACTCCTGTTCTTCCCGAGTACTCCGATGCAAGCGGACAATCGGCGCATTCCGTGTTCGGGTCCTTGATGATCACTTCTCCGTGGCCAAGTACCTCCCTTGCGCAATGGGTCAGCTCACCTCGTCTGAGCCGCTCGGCCATCGGCTCGGCGCTCGCTCCCAGGCCGGACGTGGCCATGGCAATCGCTCTTTGCTTGTTGTCAAAAAGCGCGATCCAGGCATTGCAATAGCCCCTGTCCTTGACTAGGAGGTCGCAGATACGCTGGAGCAGCCGGTCCCTATCCCTCTCCTTGATGATCAACTGGTTGACGTTACGAACAGTGCGTAGCACGAGGTTGAGGTGAGCGAGTCTGTCGTTAATGACCTTGAGTCGCTCTGTGCGTTGTTCTACCAGCGATTCCAGGGTCTCGTGGCTTGCTTGCAATGCGCGCTCAGCCGCCATGCGTGCGGAGAAAAGTCTGACCAGATAGGTAACGACGATGGTCCCGACGAGGACGACTATGAACATTTCGATCGTCAATTCATGCCAGTTGACGGGTGTCCTGGGGGCTCCCAACAAAAGGTGAGGGATATCGATTGTCTCGTCCAGAAGGAGCAGGGAGATCAACAGAACGAACATCAACGCAACACAAAATGCGTCTAAGACCGGTTGCCATTGCCCCCGCGCCCGCCCAGTTGAGCCTGGGTGATTGCAGCTGTCTTTATCCATGTCCGTTCCCTTCTCCTTTTGCGCTACGCAGCTTCGCCCCTAAGGGTCGAGGAGAAGCGCATATCTGTTCTCCCAGCACCATCCGCAACGTGCTTTCGAGTTGGGGTGGCTCAATGGGCTTGGCGAGCAGTATGAGCGGTCCATACTGGATCGTCTGCACCATCCTGTCGCTGTCCGGGTATCCAGTGACGATGTGGGCACGCATGCGCGGTGACGATCACCACCGGCAGGTAAGGATGGGTCTCACGCAGTCTTGCGAGGAGCTGCGGTGCGTTCATGTCGGGCAGCGTGGCCGAAGGGGGGCTGGACCGGAGCACTACACCCTTCCAGGTCACCCCAAGTTTTCACAGAGCAGGTCGTTCCGGCTCCTAAGGGTCTGCGGCGAAACAAACGGTGCATTCGGTCGCCGCTGCATCCCCTCTCGCTTCGTTCCGCAACCTCAACGTACGGACAGTATGCCTGCGGCTGCGCGCCTTGCGAGAGCGGCGCATCAGCAACCTCGGTGCGATCTGTTTGTTTCGCCGCAGACCCTAAGCTCCGTCGAACACCTCTCCGACACGACAGTCTCGGATGGGTTTTGACGAGGGACAGGTTCAGGTCACGATTTGGAAGTACCTCCTCCAGACGTGGTTGCCCAAGGACGGTTTGAATGCCTGCCGTCCTTGGCTACTACGCCTACCTGCAACTGGTGTGCCAGCCCCGGTCTGGCTAGGTCCAGGGCCAAGCTCGGGCCTCAGAGGCAGCGTTCCCGACTTCGTCTCCGCTGAAGATGTCGTGCGAAATGGGGAACCATGGAACACATTCCATAGAAGGGATTCCCTATATCAAGGATCCAGGGATCCTGCGGGCCGTTCCTATGTCCCATCCACTACACGCGCGTGTGGCACGGCAACGGGTATGATCTTTTTCCCGGTCTGCAATGGCCCAGGAGCTTGGTCTTTCATCAGTGCGCACAGGATCCTGTGGTTCCGACAGCTTTCAAGATGTCGGCAGCGGCTTGAAAGCCGCCGAAACCACGGCCTTAATGGGAATTATGCTCGTCTACAATCTCATCCGGAAGGAGATGTTGGAAGTGGCCGAGCAGGCCGGGGTGATCCCACGGAGGGTGAGCTTCCGCCACTCACTCCAACTCATCCGAGTTTTCTGCATGGCGGAAGCCTGGATCATGTCTCCGGGAAACCTTCCGAAACGGCTGGGAGGATTATGCGAGATGATGGGGCTCCTCATTCTTCCTGAACGACGCCCGAAAAGACGATACAAACGCCACGTGAAGATCAAGATGAGCAGCTACAAACGCAACCCAGGAAAGCCCATTGCCAAGGGATCGAAATGATTCGGGAATCGGCTTATCTGACTGGCATTGCCTTTGGGGGGGATTTTGGTTGACCCTGGGGACAGCGGGTGATAGAGCCGGACAACTCTGCCCGATCCCCGGAGGAGGTTGGAATGCGCGTAGCGATCACCCTGTTGATCGTCCTGTCCGTCGTTGTCGCCGCCGGCTGCGTGGAGCAGCACGACGACCCCGATCTGTCCGGACAGGATGTCCGCCTCACCTTCCTGCACACGTCGGACATCCACGGGCGGCTCCTCCCCTTCCGGATGGAGGTCACCCTCACCGACAAAGAGCTTGGCCTTAAGCAAAAGAACGAGCCCTTCGGAGGCATCGCCAGGGTGGCTCACATCATCAACCGGGAGCGAGCCCGCGGGGATCGTGTCCTCTACGTGGAGACCGGTGACGTGTTCCAGGGCGCGCCGATTTTCAACGCGTTCATGGGGGAGGCCTGCCTCCGCTCCATGTCATACCTGAACCCGGACGCGTTCGTCATCGGCAACCACGAATTCGACACGGGCCTCGGCAACCTCATCGTCCAGACGAAGAAGTGGGTGTCATTCCCCTTCCTGGCGGCCAACTATTACCTTCTCGAGGATAACGGGCTGAGGGACTACGTCCGGCCCTATACCATCGTCAATAAGGGCGGCCTTCGCATTGCGCTCCTCGGCATCGGCGACTTCAGCTCCCTCTCCTCGATCACCGACATCGGCAACAGCATGAAGCTCCTGCCCCTGGACATGGTCGAGACCGTGGACTACTACGTGGCCCTCCTCAGGCCCCAGGTGGACCTGATCGTGGTGCTATCCCACGCCGGGCTGAGCCACGATCAGGAGTTCATCAAGGCCACCGAGGGCGTTGACATCGTCTTCGGGGGCCACCTCCACGTCGTGCTCAATCCGCCCAAGGTCGTGAAGAACCGCGTCGGCGAGGACGTGCTTCTGGTCCACTCCGGCGCGTTCGCGAAGTACGTCGGCCGCCTCGACGCGGTGGTGCGCATGGACCCCGAGACGGGGCGCTACCGGGTACGGAGCCACGACTACCAGCTCTTCCCCGTGGACGCCACCGTGCCCGAGGATCCTGAGATGGCCCAGCTCATGCACCAATACCGGCTCAAGCTCAACCAGATGATAGATCTGACCTCGGTCTTCGGATACAGCGCGAAGCTCCTGACCAAGTACGGCTACGAGGGGGGCGACTCCTCCCTGGGCAACCTGGTCTCCGAGGCGATCCGGAAGTTCGGCCGGGTGGAGATCGGCTTCACCAACACCCTGGGGATCCGCTCGAACATGTACCCTGGGCCCATCACCTTCGATGACCTCTACAACATCTTCCCCTTTGAGAACACCATCACCCTGCTCTACATGTCCGGGGTGGATCTCAGGCGCCTCTTCGACTACGTGGCCCGGCGCTCCTCGGGGCGCGGCTGCGTCGCCCAGCTCCAGGTGGCCGGCGCGCTCTTCACCATGAACTGCAACGGTGACCCGCCCCCCTTCTACTTCGAGTGCTGGGACTGCGGCCACTACGACGAGGACGGCGTGTTCGTCGAGACGGCCTGGGATGGCTGCGCGGCGGGCTGTCTGGCGGGCTGCGGCACCTCCAAGTCCTGCCGCCAGGGCTGCCTGGACGGGCTGCGGACCTGCATCACCGGGCATAGCGACAAGGTCGAGGACTCCTTCTGCATGAACGAGTGCCTCCCCGCCGCGAAGGCGAACCCAACCCAGGCGGGCCTCGACCAGCTCCTGGTCTGCATGGACGACTGCTTCCCCCGGTCCGAGGACATCCGCATCACCACCTGCCCGGACCCCGGCGCGGTGACCGACCCCGAGGGCTGCACAACCAAGCCCCTGATCCCGGAGCAGGTCTACGAGGTCGCGACCAACGACTACATCGCCAAGGGCGGCTCGGGCTTCACGATCCTCAAGAGTAACAACACCCAGACCGACACGGGCCTGCCCCTGCGGGAGGCGGTCCTCGAGACGATCTTCACCTCGCCGCCCTGCGTGGAGCAATGCCTCGATCGGGACGGGGACCTGGATCTGGCCGGCTGCCCTGTCTACAACGACTGCCTTGAGCAGGTCGGGGGCTTCCTTGACGGGTTCTGCGACGGCATCGACCACACCATCACCCCGGCCATGGAGGAGGACTTCACCGGTCAGCCCATGGGTTGCGGTGTGGACACGGGCGCGTGCTGGAAAGACACCGACTGCTACCCCGCGGACGCGATCTGCGCGGACGGGGCCTGCAAGGCCTGCAAGAGCAGCGCGGAATGCCTGGTGGACCAGGACAACACCTTCTGCGTGGACGGCTGGTGCGTCGAGCGCACCATCGCCTGCGTCCGGGGGCGCTGCCTCCATCGTTGCGAGGTTGACGCCGACTGCCCCGGCGAGGCCCTGCCCGGGCAACTCCGTTGCGTGGACCGCGGCTGCTACCCCAGCCAGTCTGTCCCGTGCCTCACCGATCTCGAATGTGCGGACCCCCACCGGGCATGCTACGGGGATTCGGTCCCCTGCCAGAAGGACGATGACTGCGCAGCGGATGAGCGCTGCGAGGCCCTCCTCTGCATCCCCGAAGATCCGGGCGCGCCCTGCCAGGGGACGGGCTGCGCGGCGGCCTGCGAGACCTGCGACACAGATGTTCAATGCTCCGGAGACCTGCGCTGCATCAAGCATCTCTGCGTCAGCGTCCCCTCGCTCTGCGTTGACAACCGCTGCCGCCTCCGCTGCACCGGGGACGGGGACTGCCTGCCCGGCGAGGCCTGCGCGGCCGGGAACTGCGAGCCCATCTCCTGTAGCGCTACGCTGACCGGCGAGGCCCTCTGCCGCACCAACAACCTCTGGCGGGCCCAGCAGCGCTGCCTGGCAGTGCCCTGCGTGGACTCCCAGGTGGACGGCCGCATCGGCCGCATCCTCCCCGAGAACCTCGAGGAGTTGGAGTTCAGCTTCGAGCCCAACGACCCGGAGGATTTGGACCTTGAATAGCAACACCGCCATCGGCCTTATGTTAGCGGCCGCGTTGGCGGCCGGCTGCGTCACCGAGTACAAGGACCCCAACCGTCTGGAGAGCTTCAAGATCAGCCTGAGCCCCGGCCACGGGGTTGAGAGCGGCAGCGAGGATAACCGGATCCCCTACGTCTCCGGCGCGGCCTGCACCCCCAAGGTCCCCTGCCCGTCCGGCGAGGAGTGCCTGGGGTACTGCTGCGTCTCCGGCGACCCCTGCGGGGACGACGACGACTGCCCCATGGACGAGCGCTGTGCGAAGGTCTGTGCCCGGCCCGTGTGGGTCGACGTGGACGCGGTGCTCCGTGACGGCCAACTCTACGAGCCCCCCGCTGACCAGGCCGAGCCCTGGCGCCTCTGGGTCGAGATGGACATGCACCCCGGCTTCGTGCCGCCGCCCTTCCGCAACGTCCGCCTCGTGAACGGCAAGGCCAGAGACTTCAAGACCTATATCGCCCGCGCGGTGGGGGAGAGCCACATCTGGGTGGAGGACACGGGCGATACCCCTGTTGATGGCTCCTTCGGCCAGTGCAACGACGGCGTGGACAACGACGGGGACGGCTGGGTGGACCTGGCGGATCCAGACTGCATGAGCGCGACCGATGGGCAGGAGGCGCCTCCGAGCTGGGCCACGGGCCTCAGCCCGACCTTCTGGTTCGAGACCCCTGCGATCCGACACCTCCAGTACACGAGCGACATCGCGTCGTCTCCCCTGGAGGGCAGCGACGTCTACGTCGCCGCGGGAAAGATGGTGGTGACCAACATCTCCGCCAGCGGCTTCTTCGTCACCGACCTTCAGCATCATGAGCCGGTGCTCGAGGATGATGCGCCCGGCTATTTCAACTCGATCTTCGTCTATACCTTCAGCAAACCCGCGGGGATCCGCTACGGAGACACCCTCTGCTCGATCTCCGGCGGCGTCGTGGAGTACCAGGGCAACACCCAGCTCAAGTTCCCCTCCTTCGAGGTCCTTGAAGATCTGGTCACCGGGGAGTGCCTCGATCGGACCATCCCTGAATCCGACATGGATCTGAAGGTGCCCGACCCCGTGGACATCACGGATCTCCTGGTTAAGGAGGAGCCCGGGAAGACCGCGTTCCGGGATCAGATCCTGGAGAACGCCAAAGCCATGGAGCCCCTCGAGGCGGCCCTGATCACCGTGCATGACCTCTCCATGTCCACCAGGTACCTGGCGTGCGACGCGGACGAGAACGGCACGATCGATTCCGGCGACGAGGACACCTGCCGGGACGAATGCCAGGAAGACCCTCTCTGTACCCAGCTCGAGAGCTTCTTCCGATACCAGCAGGTCGCTGTCTACGCGAGCGTCGGCAAGAAATTCCAGGTGGCCCTGGACATGGTCAAGGACCTGGTGCCGCTTCATATTGCGTTCATCGGCCAGGTCGACCAGTCCCCGTCGGGCCGCTGCGTAGAGTGGACCGACCCCGACTCCGGGGAGGTCCTCCAAAACCCCCACAAGGTCCTGATGGGGGAGACCCAGTTCCTTGAGTACCTCTGCCCGCCCATGGAGTTGGCCTCCATCTCGGGCAATTACCGCCAGATCTACCTATGCGACACCGGCCCCTGTGAGGAGGAGCGCTGCTCCCTGATCCTCACCATGATCCTGCCCCGCTTCGATGAAGACATCGTGCTGGCCGTGGAGGACGAGCGATGAGACGTTGGTTGGCGATTCTGGCCCTGGTGGCCTTCCTGTTCCCTGCGACCGCGGCGGCCGAGGACGATGGTAGCGGTTTCGACACCACCATCTCCTTCTCCTTCGCGGACGACAACGCGCTCAAGGACTCGGGGGAGACCCGGCAGAACTCGCCCACGGGCTTCTTCGGCCAGTCCCCTGACGGCTCCCTGGGCCGGGTCGAGGATCCCGCGTTCCGGGGGACCACCTCCCTGCTCCGCATCGCTGGCAGGGAGATGGTGGGCAACTGGCAGCCCGGCGGCGAGCTGCTGGTGCGCTTCAAGGCTGACACCGACGGGGACTACGGACTTGGAGATTTCGGCTCGAACCTCTCCCTGCGCTACGTCTTCTCCGAGGAGGCGAGTCTCGGGTTCGTCGCGTATCCCGTGGACACGGATCGCCTCCGCCTGGGCCACAATTGGGACGTGACCTGGGGGGGCTCGGACATGTTCCCCAAGAACTTCCGCTCAGGCCAGGTCCCCGGCTTCAAGATCGACCTGGACACTGAGGTCCTCGACGTCTTCGCGGGCATGAAGGCAGCGCTGATCCGCAGCCCTGCGGAGGACATCCTCGACAACCCCGGGGGCAACACCACCCAGCTCGTGGAGCGGGCCTACTACTCGGCCCTCCTCGGCATCGGCATCGAGATCCCGAGGACTGGCCTCCGCTTCGACCTCCAGGGCGCGTTCTTCCAGAAGGGCACCTCTACCCGGGACGCGGTCCTCGGCGAGCCGATCCTCGCAGGCGGCGGCACGGCCATCGTCTCCTGGAAGCGCGGCTCCAAGGTGGGAAATCGCCTGGACCTGGACCTCTACTTCCAGGATCCCACCCGCTTCCCTCTGCGGGAAGAGGACCCCTACCAGGGCCGCATGGGCGTCGAGATCGCCGCGGAGTACACCCACTTGGCTCAGATCCTCGAGGACCCGGACCACCCAGCGTCCACCAAGATCGAGCAGGCGAAGGCCGCGGCCCTCTCCATGGGGTTCCGGTTCCGGGAGTTCCGGACCCACCTCAACCTGATCTTCCGCGACCTGAGCTTCATCGTCTTCAACGTCCCGGGGTTCGTGCCCTACCAGGCCATGCCCGCGGCCGCGGACGTGAAGCCCGAGATCTTCGGCGTCCTCTCGGTTGACTACTTCATCAAGTCCGTCGGCCTGACCCCCGCGCTCTCCCTGGGGGTGCTGCGCCCCGCCAGCTACCGTCCAAATATGCAGGGCTCCACCCTCACCGGCCCCTACGCGTCCGCGGTGGAGAAGGGGATCCATAAGGTCGTGGTCAAGGGCTCCAACGCGTTCGACTGGCAGATGCTCCCCGCGGGCGAGGAGGAGTGGCTCGTCTTCATGGCCCGCTTCGACCTGAAGTGGAACCTCGGCGACGCGTTCGCAGTGATCAGCGAGGTGAGCTACCGCTACGACGGCAACATCGCCCAGGTCTTCTTGAACGACCAGGGCCACGCGACCCTCCGCTTCGACACCCCCCACATCCTGTCATACGGCCTCGTCGCGGAGTACGAGTTCTAGCCCCCTGTCCGTCTGAACCGGGAGCTTGACGACCGTCTCCCTCACTTCGCCTCAGGGAAGTTCTCGAAGAACCGGCGCAGGATCACCTCGGCCACCGCCACAGGCGAGGAAGGCGGGGGATAGGGGAGCTTTATGGCCGCCTCCGCGGCCACTGCCACGGCCTCCGCGTTGTCAGGGCTCACGAAGGGGCCGATGTCGTCGTTGGGCAGGTAGACCTCATGGATCCCCAGCCAGGCGAGGCTGCCGTCCTTGTTGTCGTAGACCGTGAGCCTGAGCTGCATCGTGGCCCAGGTGCGCTTGCGATACGCGATTTTGCCCTTCTGGCCGTCTTCTCCCGGGATGTCGATCTCCTCTGTCTCGAACTCCAACCCCCAGGTCTCCACCCGCAGGAGACCCAGGAACCGTACCCCTGCCCGCGTCGCCAGGAGTTCGAGATCCTGGAGCGGGAGCGCAGCGGTCTTCGTGTAGACCATCAAGGGGTTCCAGATGTCTTCCCCCAGGGCCAGGTCCACGTCCTGCGCGGTCATGACCGGCATTTTCGGACGTTTTGAAGCGAGAATCCGCACCGCGGCCAACCGGATCTCGGCCAGGTCCTTGGTCGAGACTTTCTCGGGGCTCACCATGCACCCCGCCGGGGTCAGCGCTATCTTTCCCTCCGCCACCGCAGGATGCGTGAACTCCACTGATTTCTTCAGGTAATCCAACCTCGGCGTACAAGCGGCCGCCAGGGCGACGATGATCAGCGCAGTGCAGAAGCGGTTCATGGGTATCCTCCGTGGATTCGAGCCCACGGTAGCCCAACCCGGCCTTCGGGACAACGGCGAACTACGCGTTGGCTGCGGAGTCCTCGGTCTGGACCTCCGGCGGCTCCAGCAGCGCGACCCGGAGGGCCTCCATCTCATCGGGGTGGGCCTCCAGCCAGACAGCGGCCTGGCGCCGCCCGTTGCCGATGCGCTCCTCCCCCAGGCTGTACCAGGCGCCGGCCTTGGTCACCTTCCCCGTCTCCTGGCCGATCTCCAGGATCTCCCCGGCGCGGAAGACCCCCTTGCCGAAGATCAGGTCGAAGTTCGCCTCCCGGAAAGGGGGCGCGAGCTTGTTCTTCACCACCTTCACCCGCACCCGGTTACCTATGACATCCTCCCCCTCCTTGAGGGAGCCCTTCCGGCGGATGTCCAGGCGCACCGACGAGTAGAACTTCAGCGCGTTACCCCCGGTGGTGGTCTCGGGGCTCCCGAACATCACCCCGATCTTGATGCGGAGCTGGTTGATGAAGATCACCGTGGTGCCCCCTTTGGCCGCGGCCGCGGTGAGCTTGCGCAGGCCCTGGCTCATGAGTCGGGCCTGGAGGCCCACGTGGTGGTCCCCCATGTCCCCCTCGATCTCCGCCTTGGGTGTCAGCGCGGCCACCGAGTCCACCACCACCAGGTCCACCGCGCCGGACCGGCAGAGGGCCTCGGTGATCTCGAGGGCCTGCTCCCCGCAGTCGGGCTGGGACATCAGCATCTCGTCCACCTTGACGCCGATCTGGGCAGCGTAGGCCGGGTCCAGCGCGTGCTCCGCATCCACGAAGCCCGCGATGCCTCCGGCCCGCTGGACCTCGGCCAGCACATGGAGGGCCAGGGTGGTCTTGCCCCCGGACTCGGGCCCGTAGATCTCCACGATCCGTCCCCGGGGCAGCCCCCCGATCCCCAGGGCCCGATCCAGGGACAGGGAGCCCGTGGAGACCACCGGCACCTTCGGCACCGCGCTCCCGTCCATGGC
>Ga0222665_1001376_pt1 | contig 11030 bp, 10 predicted proteins | sample AntAcemetagen653_FD_179853 | JGI IMG/M metagenome (GOLD analysis project Ga0222665, IMG submission 179853) | Saline water microbial communities from Ace Lake, Antarctica - #653 | ecosystem: Environmental > Aquatic > Non-marine Saline and Alkaline > Saline | place: Antarctica: Ace Lake...
CAGCATCCAGATCTGATCCGAACTTAGAAAAAGCTTCAAGTTCACGAAATTGTGCCTGGTCAAGTTTTAATGTCCCTGCAACTTTCTTCATGGATTTTATCTGTGCATTCCCTCCAACCCTTGAAACAGATATTCCAACGTTAATAGCAGGACGTATTCCTGCATTAAAGAGATTTGATTCAAGAAATATTTGTCCATCAGTAATTGAGATCACATTAGTAGGGATATATGCAGATACGTCACCTTCCTGTGTTTCAATAATCGGAAGAGCAGTTAATGAGCCTCCGCCTTTCACCATAGGTTTTATTGAATCAGGTATATCATTCATTTGGCTTGCTATTTTATCAGAGGCGATGATCTTTGCCGCTCTTTCCAGCAATCTTGAGTGGAGATAAAAAACATCACCGGGATACGCTTCACGACCAGGTGGTCTGCGTAAGAGCAGAGAGACTTCCCTGTATGCAACAGCCTGTTTAGAGAGATCATCAAAGATCACCAGGGCATGTTTACCAGTATCACGAAAAAACTCTCCAATTGCGGCACCTGTAAAGGGTGCATAAAATTGCATAGCAGCAGGATCAGAAGCAGTGGCCGAAACAATTACGGTGTAATGTAAAGCACCATTATTTTCCAGTATTTGAACTATATTAGCAATTGTTGATCCCTTTTGCCCAATCCCAACATAGATACAATAAACCGGATCACTTTCATCAAAGAATTTTTTCTGATTAATGATGGTATCAATAGCAATTGCAGTCTTGCCTGTCTGACGGTCACCAATAATCAGTTCACGCTGACCTCGTCCGATAGGGATCATAGCATCAATCGACTTAATACCCGTCTGAAGAGGTTCGTTAACCGGCTGACGATAAATAACACCGGGAGCTTTACGTTCCAAAGCCATTTCGAACAATTCTCCTTTAACTTCTCCTTTACCATCAATAGGCTCGCCAACAGTATTGATAACACGTCCTAATAATCCTTCTCCCACATTTATTGAAGCTATCTTTCGTGTACGTTTGGCAATATCTCCTTCCTTAATTTCAGTAGATTCACCTAATAACACCACACCAACATTATCTTCTTCAAGATTTAACACTAAACCTTTCACGCCTGCTTTTTCAAAATCGATCAGCTCCCCGGCCTGTGCGTTAGTCAAGCCATATACACGTACGATTCCATCACCGACCTGAAGTACACTGCCTGTCTCTTCAAGCTCAGTTTTATCACTGAACCCTGACAATTGCTGCCGCAATATTGCTGATACTTCAGCGGGTTTAATTCCAGCCATATTTATTCTGTTTAATAAATTTCAAAATTAATATCCTTTAATATATAAATTCCTTGCAAAATCTTTCTTAAGCCGCTGTATCTGCTTTCTGATACTTGCATCATATTCGAGATTATCATATTTAAAAACAAATCCTCCTATCAGTCTTTCATCCAATTCTTCAATTAATTCTATATCAGCATTTGTTTGCTTTTCCAATAAACTAATGAGCTGGTCCTTGATTGTGTCATCAATTTTAATAACCGTTTGCAAAGTTGTTGTAATTATCCCCTTATGCTGTTTATATAGTATGGTATACTGTTCTGCAATAAGATCAATGAAATTTTCCCGCCCTGCCTTAGTAATAATATCAAGGAAAAGCATGGACATTTTTTGTAGATGTTTGTTGAATATCTCATGGATTATGGCCAGTTTTTTGTCTGTGCGAACCACAGGATTAGCTAACAATAAAATAAAATCCTTATTTGCTTTGCAAACATCATGAACCAGCATCATATCTTCAATGACCTGCTCAATATTCTCTTTTTCAATTGAGAGATCAAAAAGTGCTTTTGCATATCTGAATGCTATACGCGTTTCTTTCATGTGTTAGGTACAAGGTTTAAGGTATAAGGTTTAAGGTTTAAGGTTTAAGGTATAAGGTTTAAGGATAATCTTTTATAATATTGACTGTTGACTATCCACTAGTTAAAATTCACTTCATCTATCAATCTCTTGATCAGCTCTTTTTGTTTTTCTGTTCCTGATAGTTCCTCTTTCAGAATTTTTTCTGCGATTTCAATTGACAAACTTCCCAGTTGATTTTTTAACTCAGTAATAGCTGCCATTTTTTCAAACTGTATGCTATCCTTAGCTGATTCAACAATTTTCTCAGCTTCTTCTTTAGCTTTGATTTTTGCCTCTTCGATAATATTCTCCTTAATTTTTCTTGCATCTTTCAAGAGGCTGTCTCTTTCTTCTTTTGCTTCTTTCAAAAGCTCCTTATTACTGAACTTCAATTGTTCCATTTCCTGTTTAGCTGTTTTTGCGGCATTCAGGGCTTCATCAATTGATGTTTCTCTTTCATTAAGAGCTTTCATTATAGGTTTCCATGCATATTTGGCTAATATCCAAAGTAAAATTCCAAAGGATATAGTCATCCAAAATATTGGGCCAATACCTGGGCTAACAAGTTCCATATCGTAAAATATTTATAATTATAATTCAAAAAATTCTTTACATCCTGACCAACCGTCAGGATGTAAAGAACGCTTGATTATTTGCTACAAGAAAACGATTAGCAAACAAACAACAATTGCAAAGAATGCAACTCCTTCAATAAGAGCAGCAGCAACGATCATATTTGAACGTATGTCGCCTACAGCTTCCGGCTGACGGGCAATTGATTCAACAGCACCACGGCCAATCTGACCAATACCAATACCTGCTCCAATTGCAGCAATCCCTGCACCTAACCCTGCACCCATTTTTGCCAATGGTGCCAGATCGGTTAATGCTTCTAATAAAATTAATAGTAAAGACATAGTTGATAATTTATGTTAATAAAAAATATTTAAGTTTAAAGAAAGACATTAATTAGCGTTTCATTTTTATTTTTTTAATGATGTTCTTCCGTTGCCATACCAAAATATAGCGCTGATAAAAGTGTGAATACATAAGCTTGAATAAAGGCAACTAAAAGTTCGAGTAATCCCATAAATACCGAGAAAGCAACAGATACCACAGAGACACCATATCCCAATGCAGGACTTATGCTGCCAAAAATAAATATCAGACTAATAAAACCCAGAATAATGATATGTCCTGCGGTGATATTAGCAAAGAGACGAATCATCAATACAAAAGGTTTTGTAAAAATTCCCATAACTTCAACAATAGGCATGAGAGGTACAGGGAATTTTAGCCACCATGGAACACCGGGTGTATTAAAAATATGCTTCCAGTAATTCTTGTTTGCATTAAAAGTTGTTATCGCAAAAGTGAAAAGAGCCAACACAAGTGTAACAGCAATATTCCCGGTAAGATTAGCTCCCCCGGGGAAGATAGGTACTAAGCCAAACAAATTATTAAAAAATATAAAGAAAAAGATAGTTAATAAATAAGGTACATATTTTTCATGCTTTTTCCCCCCTATTGAAGCTTTAGCAATATCATCCCTGATAAAAATTATAAGTGGTTCCAAAAATGACTGAAGACCTTTCGGAGCTTTTCCCTTTCTCCTCTTATATGAATTGGCAACAGAAATGAAGATCCACGAAAGTAACATCATGCTAATAAACATTGCCAAAACATTTTTTGTAATTGAAAAGTCGATTGGTAAAGAAGCTTGTTCTCCTTCACCAATAAGTATTTCCCCTTCTAAAATCTCACGTTCAAGGGGTTTAATGATCTTTCCTTTATTTTCACCTTCTGTTTCAATTTTAAAACCTTTATGTGAACCGTGTCCATGCTCTAGTTTACTTGACCAGAAAGTGATAATCTCTCCATTGTGATATAAGATAACAGGTAAAGGGATAGAAACATGGTGTTTCTCTCCATTTGAGTCAGTGTAAGTCAGGATATGCCATTCATGAGCATCAATTACATGTTCCAGGATCATTTTTCCTGCATTAAATTCTGCATCTTCTGTATGCTCCAATATTTCATGAATTTTTTCTTCTTTTGAGCTGATCGTGTCATCAGAAGGAAGCGAAACTTCTGCATAAGAATAACTTATGCCTGATATAAAGATCAATAAATATATAAATATTGTCCGTGAGATCATTCTATTATTATATTTCAGACCTGTTTTACCTTAATGCCTTGGAAATAATTTGCAAATTTAATAAATTAAATACGATTATTTCAAATTGACGCTAAAAAATTTCACTACCACCCAACTTGATTTTAATAAATTCTGAGCAAAACGCAGTGAAGCGAAGAATCTAAAGTTCAATATTAATAATCAATGGACTACAATAAAAAATATGAATTTGTTATGTAAATTTCTATATTTGAAAAAATAATAATTTATAAGATATGAATTGGTTCATTTTCTGGATAGTAGTATATTTTACGCTATTGGTTGTATTGACTCTAAAGCATGTCAAGATAGTTGATATCGAGAAATACCTGGTTAATAACAGAAACACAAAAACACTTCCACTAGTATTCACAACATTAGCTACCTTCGTTGGAGGAGGTACATCCATTGGCCTGATGGCTATGGGATACGAATCAGGATTCGCAGGAGTTGGGATTGGCCTTGCCTATGTTATTGGCTTTTTTATCTGCTCAGGCTTTGCTTCCCAAATTCATGATGCAGGTGTAAAGTTCAATATATATTCTTTCCCTCAATTCCTGAACAGGAGTTTTACCAGAGAGAATGAGATTGGTTTTTCCAGATTATTTTCCTCAAGTGTAAGTGGTATAAATATTTTTATCTACTTTTTTTTATTATCTGCCCAGTTTGTGGGCATGGCCTCTTTGTTAAAGTTTGCTTTTGAAATTAATTATCAGAATGCTGCTATCATATCAGCAGTACTGGTAATTGCCTATACTGCTTTCGCAGGTATGTCAGGTGTTATTCTTACTGATATGGTGCAGTTCATTGTAATACTTATAATGATCATTTTAATTTTTATCCCTGGTATATACAAAGATACCGAGGGTTTAACTTTGTTACGAGAATTGCCTGATGAAATGTTAAATGGTACCTTTTATGGCATAGTTTTTCTTATTGCCCTACCTCTATTTATTGCACCAACGGTTCTTGTGAGGATGGATATCTGGCAGAGATTGCTGGCTGCCAAAAGTGGTAAGATTGCCAGGAGGGTGAGTATAATTTCAGGAATTAGCATGCTTCCTTTCTATATTCTCTTCCCACTGGTAGGGATGGCAATTCGCCTGGTTTTTAAAGATGCCTCTATCGAACCAAAAGACGTTACCTATATGTTCCTTGATCAGCACAGCAGTGAGTTTATACTGGGTTTTGCTGTAATCGGACTACTCTCAGCACTTATGTCATCAGGTGATAGTTTCTTGAACCTGATCTCTATATCTGCAGTCAAGGACTTTCTGGGTTGGAGAAAAACCACAAAAGAAATTTCAAAAAATAAGATGCAACTACAAATACGTCTGGTTTCTTTTGTCTTTGGATTTATTGCCCTTTTTATGGCATTGGTTTTCCCAAAGATAGTTGACCTGATGGTTGTAGGATTAGCCACAATAGTGATCTTTGTTCCTATTACACTTCTGGTTCTTATAAAAAAGAATGATATTTACAGATACAGAAAGGCAGGCGTCCTGAGTATTTTATCAGGATTTATCGTTAATCTCGGATTCTTTATCTTTGGAGTGATTGAACCGGAAAAGTTTGAGTTGAAAGCTTCCTTTATCCCGGCTTTTATTGTCTCAGCTTTAATTTTAGGAATAGCTTTGATAATTAGGAAAAGAAACAAAATACCAGAAGAAATACTTTAGGGCACCTTTGTGTTTTTGTGCTTTAGTGGCAAAGTTTTAAAAGAATAGCCACTAAAACACTAAGACACAAAAATTCACAAAAAACAACAGCATTATTAACCCCATAAAAAAAAAACACAATGCAAAAATCAACTTACACTTGCCCAAAATGCGGAAACAAACAATACGAAAGTTTTGTAATCCGAACCACAGGTAATTTCGCCACCAAGTTATTCAACATTCAAAACAAGAAGTTCACAACAGTTGTATGCACAAAATGCCGCTATACTGAACTTTATCATGCCAGCAGTAATCAGCTTGGGAATATTCTGGACTTTTTTACGAATTGACAAATGACTAAAATTAATTTTAGTCATTTTTTCATACATTTGCCGCATGGCAAATAACGAAGATTTATTTAAAAAGATCATTGCCCATTCTAAGGAGTATGGCTTTGTTTTTCAGTCGAGTGAGATATACGACGGATTAAGTGCTGTTTATGATTACGGACAGTATGGTGTGGAATTAAAAAATAACATCAAAGATTATTGGTGGAAATCAATGGTTCAATACCACGAAAACATTCTTGGAATTGACTCTGCAATATTTATGCATCCTACAATCTGGAAGGCTTCCGGTCATGTTGATGCTTTCAATGATCCAATGATCGATAATAAAGATTCCAGGAAACGATACCGGGCTGATGTATTAGTTGAAGATCATATAGCCAAAATAGAGGCAAAAATTCAAAAGGAAGTTACTAAAGCAGCAAAAAGATTTGGAGATTCTTTTGATAAGGAACAATTCCTCACCACAAATCAGCGGGTTCTTGATAATAAAGAAAAGATTAACATTATAAGTAAACGCTTCTATTCCTCATTGGACAAAGATGATCTTGAAGACATCAAATTGCTTATCGAAGAGCTTGGTATAGTTTGTCCGGTATCCGGTTCTAAAAACTGGACTGAGGTACGGCAATTTAACCTTATGTTCGCCACAAAAATTGGCTCAGTAAGTGATGATTCAAATGAAATATATCTTCGCCCCGAAACGGCACAGGGGATTTTTGTTAATTATCTTAATGTGCAAAAGTCAGGAAGGATGAAAATTCCTTTTGGAATAGCACAAATAGGTAAAGCTTTCAGGAATGAGATCGTTGCTCGACAGTTCATTTTCCGTATGAGAGAATTTGAACAAATGGAGATGCAATTTTTTGTAAAACCCGGAGAAGAGCTTAAATGGTTCGAATACTGGAAAGATAAAAGATTGAACTGGCACACGGCAATGGGCATTCCGGCCGATAAATACCGTTTTCATGACCATGAAAAACTTGCACACTATGCCAATGCTGCCTCAGATATAGAATTTGATTTCCCAATAGGATTCAAAGAACTTGAAGGGATACATTCGAGAACTGACTTTGACCTCAAAGCACATCAGGAGTACTCAGGACGAAAAATACAATATTTCGATCCTGAAATCAATGAAAGCTATGTTCCATATGTTGTAGAAACTTCAATTGGCCTTGACCGTACTTTCCTTGCAGTTTTAAGTCATTCATATAATGAAGAAACACTTGAAGATGGTTCTGTAAGAGTTGTAATGAACATTCCTCCATTCCTTGCGCCAATTAAAGCAGCTGTACTTCCTCTGACAAAAAAGGATGGCTTACCTGAAAAAGCAAGAGAAATAATGGAAGTACTAAAGTATGATTTTATGTGCCAGTATGATGAAAAAGATGCAATTGGCAAACGATACAGGCGACAGGATGCAATTGGAACTCCATATTGCATAACTATTGATCATCAAACTCTTGACGACAACACTGTAACCATCAGGGAACGCGACTCCATGAAACAGGACAGAATTGCGATTGATAAAATATCAGATGTTATTCGGAACAGACTAAAGATAGAATAAAGTATTATGTAGGTCAACGCCATGGTGTTGACCTGCATAGTTATTTATTATTAAAGGCGGTCATTGTTCGTTCAATTCCAATAGTGCCAAAGCTTTTTATCATCTGAATGGCTGTTTCCACTTTTGGTATCATCATTTTTTCTTCACTTTTGCTCCATTTCCCAAGCACATAATCTGACTGATGTCCCCTGGCAAAATCATCACCTATGCCAACACGAAGTCTTGGAAAATTATCTGTCCCAATTGATTGAATAATATTAATAAGTCCGTTATGCCCACCATCGCCACCTTTATATTTCATTCGAAGTGTTCCCGTGGGTAAAGAGATATCATCAACAACAACCAATAAATTTTGTGGTTGGATCTTTTCTTTTGTCAGCCAGTATTTAACTGCTTTCCCACTTAGGTTCATGTAAGACGTAGGTTTAATAAGAACAAATGTTCTGCCTTTAAACTTGATACTTGAAGTGTAAGCATGCCTCCCAATAGTAAATTTCGCATCAAATTCATTAGCCAGAGCATCAAGAATGATAAAACCTATATTGTGCCTGGTATTAGCATATTCTTCACCAATGTTCCCCAGACCGGCTATAAGGTACTTCAAAATTGTATATATTTAAAAAATAAGGGCATAAGTTGAATAGTCCAAACTTATACCCTGAAAATCAAGATTTAATATATCTTATTTGCATGAACTTATTCAGCTTTTTTATCTTTATCTTTCTCTTCACCTTCAGCCGGAGCAGCGCCTTCTTCACCTTCTTCACCTTCAACAGCTTCTTCTTCAACTTCTTCCTCAACAATTCTCGTAACTCTTACACCAACTACAATAGCATTCGAAGGATCAAGAAATTCGACATTATCGGCTTTAATATCCTCAACTCTAATTGTATCACCGATTATTAAATCCTTAATATCAACAGTAATATTCTCAGGAAGGTGTTCAACCAAAGCTTTTACCTTTAGTTTTCTTAATTTATTAATAAGTCTGCCGCCCTGCAAAACTCCTACCGGGTTTCCCTCAAGGATAACCGGGATTCTAATTATAACAGGCTTGCCTTCCAGAACCTCCAGAAAATCGACATGTAGTATTTGATCACTGACTGGGTGATACTGAACATCCTGTAATATTGCATGAATTTCTTTACCGTTAATATTTAATTTAATAATGTAAACTTCGGGTGTAAAGATCACCTTATTAAAACTTTTTTCATCAGTTGCAAAATGAATTTGTTCTTTACCACCGTAAAGGACACAAGGTATTTTACCTAGATTCCTATTCATTTTAGCATCTTTTTTCCCTACGTTCTCCCTGAGAGAACCGCTAATAGATACTGTTTTCATAATTGTTAATTGTTAATTGTTTTTATTAATTTATCTTATATCAAACTTAAATAATGAGCTTATTGATTCATAGCTCTGTACTCTGTTAATAACTTCAGCGAAGAGGTTTGCAGTACTAAGCACCTTGATCTTATCAGTTTTGTCTTTTTTAATAGGTATAGTATCGCTAACATACACTTCACAGAATGGTGAGTTTTCAATCTTTTCATATGCATCACCTGAAAATACCGGATGTGTACAAAACGCTCTAACGCTTGCAGCTCCATTTTCCATCATCAGGTTTGCAGCTCTGGTAATAGTACCGGCGGTATCAATAATGTCATCCACTAAAATAATATCTTTGCCCTTAACATCACCAATAAGAGCCATCTCCTTTACAACATTAGCTTTAGCTCTTTGCTTATAACAAATCACAAAATCTGTATCAAGAAATTTAGCATAGGCTGCAGCTCTTCTTGTCCCTCCGGTGTCGGGTGAGGCAAAGCTAAGGTTTGGAAGTTTTAAGTCTGCAATATGCGGAATAAAAATTGAGGAGGCGAATAAATGATCCACAGGAACATTAAAAAAGCCTTGTATTTGATCAGCGTGAAGGTCAATAGTAATAATACGTTGAACACCTGCAGCCATCAACAAATTTGCAACCAGTTTACTAGCAATTGATACTCTTGGTTTGTCTTTTCTGTCCTGACGTGCAAATCCAAAATATGGTATCACAGCAATAATATTACGGGCTGAAGATCTTTTAGCTGCATCTATTAACATCAAAAGTTCAAAAAGGTTTTCTGTCGGAGCGAAAGTTGACTGGACAATAAAAACATCTTTGCCCCTGATATTTTCTTCATAAGATGGCTGAAATTCACCATCACTGAATTCAGTGACATAGATATTCCCAAGGTCTTGATCAAAACTCTTAGCAATTTTCTCTGCAAGATATTTTGAAGCCCTCCCGGAAAAGATCGTAGCATTTGACACCATAATTGAACTAGATGAAATTTAAACCCTGATTTTGGACTGCAAAATTAGAACAAAATTTTGTTTATCAAACATTAAATCAGATATTTTAGGGAATTAAATTTCGCATATAATATTCAAACTATTAAACTAAAGCATAGAGCATAGGGCACAGAGCAAAGAGTAAAACATAAAAATTTACGGATAAATAATCCTTAACTCTATGCTCCATGCAAATTTTGATGCTACAATTTTACTTACCAAACATATTTTTCTGATGGATTTAACATATTTGTTATCACTAGGGTCATTGATAAATCAAATTTTTTAGTAGTTTTGCAAACCAAATTCCAAATATCAGCCCGGATGGCGGAATTGGTAGACGCGCTGGTCTCAAAAACCAGTTCCTTTTAGGAGTGCCGGTTCGACCCCGGCTCCGGGTACAAAAAGCAGTGACAGGCCGCGACCAGTCACTGCTTTTTTTAATTACGGATTATAAATTACGAATTGCATTCAATAACCTGGGATCAGGAAAAAATATAAGCCCAGTCGGTACGGCCCTATATTTAGGAAATATGTATATTTATTGAAATTTATGGTTACCTTTTGCAAATAATATAGTCTAATACGGAGAAATTGGCAAAATGCTCAACGGACTGATGAAAAAATTAAAACTAATAACTAATGAAAAGAAAAGAAGCTGAAATAAAACTTAAGGAGTGGTTCACCCTATCTTCATTTTATGATGAGCAATGGGAAGCCATAGAGCGTCTGTTGAATGGAGAACGAATTCTGATGATTGAGCGTACAGGTTATGGAAAGTCATTGGTATTTCAGTTCTCAGCCATGATGTTACCGGGAACAACGATTATTTTTTCTCCCCTGATTGCCTTAATGCGCGATCAGGTACAAAAACTTCAATCTCTGGGAATACCGGCTGCTTATGTAAATAGTTCTTTGTCACTGGAAGAAAAAGAGGACGTTTTAATAAAAGCAAAAGCGGGCCAATTCAAAATGCTTTATATTGCACCTGAACGCCAGGAAGATGAAGCCTGGCAAGAAACAGTTCGCCAGATGGAGCTTG
>Ga0222665_1001378_pt1 | contig 11025 bp, 10 predicted proteins | sample AntAcemetagen653_FD_179853 | JGI IMG/M metagenome (GOLD analysis project Ga0222665, IMG submission 179853) | Saline water microbial communities from Ace Lake, Antarctica - #653 | ecosystem: Environmental > Aquatic > Non-marine Saline and Alkaline > Saline | place: Antarctica: Ace Lake...
GCCCACGGAGACCGCTGAGTCATGCCCGCGGGACTGCGGCGAGTGAAGGGGGACATAATGCTGAAGACCTTGCCCATCGTTGCCCTGCTCATCCTCGTAGCGACCGCGCCGGCCCGGGCCGATGACCGCGGCCCCATGGTGCCGCTCCGGACCGTCGACGCGCTGGACGCGCCCGCCGCGTTGGACGCGCCGCCGCCCTTGGCTGCCCAGGATAAGGTGGAGCTGCCGCCTCACCTGCGCGTGAAGAAGTCGAAGAAGCATATCCTGGGCTGGTGGGGCCGCTTCATCGACAAGGAGATCGGCCTGATCGGCGGGATGGACCTCTACGGGGTCACCTCCCAGCTCCCCCAGGGCTACGCGTACATCAAGTGGGACTGGGGGATAATCGAGGCGGGCAGCCGCTACGACAACCGCCGCAAGAAGGGCCCGGTCATGAAGCCCATCCAGTTCTCCCAGGATACTGACGGCGACGGCATCGAGGAGAAGCTGCTCTCCATCGATATGGGCCTCGAAGGCAAGGGCGGCGGTCACACCTTCCAGTTCAGCTACGGGATCATCGACGCGCTGGACTGGTACATCGAGGTGCCATTCACCTACATGAACCTGAAGTTCAGGCCCAAGACCCAGGTCATCGACGACGACGGTAACCGGGTGGCGCCATCCCTGGCTAATATCCTGGGGATAGACGACCCCAAGACCTTCAACGCGTACGAATTCAACAACAAGCTCCTCCCCATCCTGGGGCGTCCCTCCCTGGACACGACCTACACGGGCAAGTGGCTCCTCGGGGACATCAACACGGGCTTATCGTGGAACATCTTCCGGAACAGGCGCTTTTCCATCGCGCTCACGCCCCGGGTATATCTCCCCACCGGGCATCAACCTTCGCCGAACAGCAACCTCCTCTGGGGCACCGGCCCCGAGATGGAGACAGGCATCGGCGGCTGGGCCGCGGGCTTCACCCAGGGGTATGACCTGCGGATCTTCAAGTACTCCTACTGGGTTGACATCATCCTCAGCGCTGAGGTCGCCATGTCCTACGCGTTCCCCCAGGAGCGGGAGTACCCCACCAACTTCCCAGTGCCGAACCCCATGGCCGTCGCGCTGGACCCCACAGCGTTCCCCGACCTCTCACACCTCGACGGGAGCTTCACCTACACGCCGGGGTTCTCCGTGAGCGCGCTCATGAAGCTCGGGGTCCAGGTGGCTATCTTCGGCCTCGCCGCGGGCATCGGCGTGACCCACTCCCAGGAGCCGGAACTCAACGCTGACTACGCGTTTGTCCAGATGGCCAAGAGCCTGGAGCTGCTGGGTACCATGCAGCAGGAGCTGTTCCAGCTCGGCGCGTCGGTCAATCTCCTGCCGTTTTACATACCCATGGAGTTGGGCTTCACGTGGACCAAGGACATCTCAGGTTACAACGCGATCGTCTTCGACAACTTCTTCCAGTTTACCCTGAAGACCTACTTCCCCATCTGGCGCGACTTCGACGTGGACTCCTGAGAATCTGCTTGTTCTTGTGGGAGGGGCTTCAGCCCCGATTCGGCCTCAGTCGCCTTTCAAGATCGCCAGCGCCTTAATCAGCTCCGCGTGGATGCGGTCCGCGTCGGCCGTGGGCCAGCCCGGCTCTTTGGATCTGCGCACAAAGGTGGTGAGGTCTGAGCGGTTGTCAAACTTCGCGGCGGGCAGGAACCAGGTCTTTTCACCAAAGAGCTTCTCGCCGTCCTCGCCTTCCACCACGATCAGCCGGTCCACCTGGATGTGGTCCGGCTTCGCCGAGGTCTCCAGGAGGTGGTCCATGTCGTCAGTGCCGTACTCCCCGAGCATCACCTCGAGGGGCACCATGTGGTGGAGGATCGAGCCCTGCGCGTCGGGCCTGCCGCGGTCCCGGTTCTTGCGCCGGGACTCCGCGGGGTCAACCCAGATGTAGAGGACAACCGAGTTGTCCAGGATCCTCTCATCGAGGCGAGACAGCGCGTACGCGTAGCCGCGAGGGGGGACGAGGGGTTTGCCCGCGCCGTGGGGGCCGCCGCGGGCCGCCTCGATGAAGATCGTTTTGCCGGCCAGGTCCTGGACACATTGCCTGTTCTTCTCCGCGAGGAACCCTTGCGCCTCGGCCTCGAGGGCCGCGGCGACCGCGCAGCGATCCTTGTAAGGGATCGTGCCGAGGACCTCCTCCAGGCCGACCCTGGCCCGGGCAGCGTCGATCCGGTCCATGAGGAGCTGCGCGGCCTGGTCGGTCTCCACGACCCGGTTGGCCAGGAGGTCATCGTAGTCCTCGTTGAGCAGCTCCATGAGGGTGCCCCACTCGTACTGGTCGATGAAGGGGCGCGAAGGGCCTTCATAGAACAGGAAATCGTAGCCCCGCTGGTGCAGCTCGTCGTCGATGCGGTGCATCGCGTGGACATAGGGGTAGTCGTCGAGTTGGAGCGTCGGCCCTACAGGGCTCTCCCCCTCCAGGCGACCCAGGAAGGTCTCAGAGTCCAGATAGGTCCGGACTTCAGACTTGCCCGACGCGGGGAGCGCGAAGAGCAGCACGGTGTGGAGCTTGTCGGTCATAGGGTTCTCCTTCGATGTTTGGGAGGCAAGGATAGGGGCATGACGGGGCCTGTGGCAAGTCCGGCTTGAGGGAGACTTGACAGCAACACGCCAACCGGCAATAGTTATTACCGGTTAGCGCTGCATCTGGCAAGAACCGTTGCACGAGGAGGCGCCATGCTTGACACCATCAAGTCGATCATCCTGGATAACAGCGAAGCCGGGTTGGAGACCGGGGTGCAGAGGCACTTGAAGACCGATGTAATTCCGGGCAAGGCCTCCGTCATCATCGGAGTGCGGCGGAGCGGGAAGTCGACATTTTTGTTCCAGAAAATCCAGCGCCTCCTGGACGAGGGGGTGCCGGCCGAGAATATCCTCTTCCTGAACTTCTTCGATGATCGTCTCCGTGGCTTGAATCGGGATAACCTCGGGCTGGTCATCGAGGCCTACTACTCGCTCTATCCCGAGAAGAAAAACGTTGAGACCGTGTACTGCTTCTTCGATGAGATCCAGGCTATTGAAGGATGGGAGCCCTTTGTTGATCGATTGATGCGGACCGAGAAATGTCAAATCCATATTACGGGGTCTTCGGCTCGGATGCTCTCCAAGGAGATCGCCACCCAGATGCGGGGCAGGGCGCTGTCGTGGGAGCTGTTCCCGTTCTCTTTCGGGGAATACCTGGACTTCAGGGGGATCGAACACGACGGGCCCCTGTCTACTCGCAGGCGGCTCATCGTCCAGAAGGCGTTTGAGGCATTCTGGGAAGCGGGTGGTTTTCCAGAGGTGTCAGGCCTTGACCGGCGCCTGCGGATCAAGATCCACCAGGAGTACTTGAACGCAATCCTCTTTCGGGATCTCGTGGAGCGTCATGACATCTCGCACCCCAGGGCGGTCGTGGACCTCGCCCATCGCCTGATCGACAACATCGCCTCAAGGTACTCTGTCAACGCGCTAACCGGATATCTCAAGTCTCGGGGACATAGGGCCCCGAAGGCGGCCGTGTCCGACTACCTGGAGTGGTTTGAGGACGCCTTTTTTCTGTTCACAGTCCGGATCTTCGATGCCTCCCTGGCGCGCAGCCAGACGAACCCGAAGAAGATCTACTGTGTGGACCACGCCCTGGTCACGTCTGTGTCCTCCGGCATCCTGGTCAACTCGGGACATCTGCTGGAGAACCTCGTGTTCACCACGCTTCGACGCCATGTCCAGGATATCTACTACTACAAGACGAAGAGCGGCCTTGAGGTGGACTTCATCGTGCGCATGGAGGATGGTTCGCTCCGGCTGACACAGGTCTGTGAGACCATGGCCGGGGCGCAGACCCGAAAACGGGAGTTCAAGGCGTTGAGTGAAGCAATGGAAACGCTGGGGCTTCGTTCGGGGACGGTTGTCACACGTAACGAAACCGAGAGCGTTGAGGTCGAGGCCGGGATCATCAAGCTGGTTCCAATATGGCGCTTTTTGTTGGATTGGACCTAACGCCTAACGCCACCGATAGTCGATTCCGATGGTGACCACGGGGCCCGCGTAGATGCGTGTGTCGTACTGCTGGAGGGATGACACCTTGTTTGAGTCCGCGTCGCAGTAGGTCTCCTTGCCCGACGTGACATAGTCGTTCAGCCCAACGCCGCCGATGGTCACAGGGATGATGAGGGTGCCGTGGCCGCCGTTGCCCATGACCAGCGTGCGGATACCGATGTCGCCGTAGAACCATCCCGCGTTGGAGTAGGACCAGTCCGTGACCAGGGTCACCCGGCGTGTCAGGGGGATGAACAGGGACGCGTCGACGCCTTCCCAGTTGAACTCGTACCCGGTCAGGTCCTCGTCGTCGTCGGTGGGGGTGCACTCGTCTCCCACATCCTCCATACCAATGCCACCGCCGAAGCCAAACCAGGACGAGGTCCTCCTGCGCTCGTAGATGAACGCGTTCTGCACGGTGAGATTGAGACCGTCCACCGTGCCCAGCCGCACCTTCTGCAGGAAGCTCAGGCCGCGACGGCGTTCGTGGCTGGAGAAGACGTACCCCAGCCCGAGACCCACCTCGAAGTAGTCAGTGTCATAGGAGGGGACCACGTCCAGATGAAACGGCGCGGCGAAGTCCTCGCCGAAGACCAGGCCGATGTTGCTGAAGCCAGCGGACAAGCGCATGGGGAACGCGAAGGTGCGGTCATACATGACGCTGGTGAGCATCCCCGCGCTGAGGGTGTTGATGCCAAGATAGGGTCCGATTTTTGCCTGGATCCGGTTGAGGCTGCGTTCGTACCCGGGGAACCAGGTGTCGCCGGAGATGTTCTTGTTCGTGGGGACAGCGTGGTCGTGGACCCGGGCCCGGTCTCCCCGGCCCAGCGAGACCAGCGCCTTGTCGGGGGAGACGCTGGTGACCTCGACAACAGCGGTGATCTGGTTGGACGGTCGCTGCTCGTAGAGTCCCGTCTCCAGGTCGTACTGCCGGGTCAGCGCCTGGGAGCGAATCTCGAAGCGGTCGCCAGGCGCGACCCCCGCGTCCGCGCCGATGTCCAGGACAGCGATGTTCCCGCGCACCTTGACGACGGTCCCTGCCAGGCGCTCGGCCGCCACGATCTTCGTATCCGACTCGTGGCCCGCGTCTGTCCGCGTCCACGTCGTCAGTGTCGTGGCCTGCGCCGCGGGGCCACCCATGAGCGCAGCGACCCCGGCCGGCCGGAGGCTCCCGTCCGCGGCGACCTGCAGCGGCACGAGCGCCAGGCGTGCGGAGATGGCCATGGGGCCCCCGGGGCCGGACTGCAACCCGATCACCTCGCCGTCCGCGGGCACCCAGCCACCGGTCAGGCGCCCGTGCTCCACGTCGAGGGAGTATACGAGCACGCCCCGGGCCCCAGCCGCAACAAAGACGCGGCCGTCGTAAACCAGGCAGCTCGTGGCGCCGGCCTCGATGTCGATGGTGCTGGTGGAGTCGCCCATGGAAACTACGGCCTTGGCTCCGTCGATGCGGCAGTCGTCTGCCGCGGCAGAGGTCATGCCGCCGACAAGGAACAGAGCAGCGAGCGCAACGAGCCGTAGTGTGGTCTTCATATCTGTTCCTCCGAGGTGAACGGGCAGAATACAGGAAAGACAGGATCCAAGACAAGCTCCGTTCGAACGGAGGCATCCGCGATGTAGAGGTTTCCGACCCCAGGCCCGATCCCAATCGATATCGGCCTGCGACCGTGGATTCCGTGCGTGCGTGCGTGTCCGATCCCAGCCGGGAGCCTGCGACCGTGGCCTCGCGAGCACCAGCGCCCAGCCAAACAACCCGGCCTCCCCCGCACCACCCTACCCTCAGTCCCAAGCGCCCGCCTGCTAACGGATGTCCGTGGGGCCTCGTACCGACAGCCGAGGACCCCCGGCGTTTTGTGGGAGGGCCTTCAGGCCCGATTCTGTGGGAGGCCCTTTCCAGGGCCGATGCGGTTCTGTGGGGCTAGAATCTGGGGTAATCTTTTTTTGCGGGCCTCGGTTGCCCGCTATGTCACTCGGCTTGCTGACATCGCGGATGGCTCCCCAGGGCCACTTCCCTTCTATTGGTTGCTGACGCTGAATCCCCCTCCGGTCCCGTTGGGACCACCTCCCCCATGAAGGGGGAGGAGTACAGAGGGCCAGTGACGTTGGTTGCTGGTGCGGATAGCAGGTAGACACAAGCGCCCATGCGTGTTCGGTTAGCGAGAAGCTGAGTTTTCGGCCCCTACAACTCCCGGATCATTTGCCCCCGTAGGCCTCGTCGTGTGGGCCGAGCAGAACGAACTTCAGCGTTTCGTCCGGCGTCTCCCGGCAGTCCGAGCACTGCACCACAGCATCGTCCCCTTTGCGACGGCAGATCCCGCAGTAGAGGTAGATGATGATGAAGTTACGACGGACCGCGCAGGAGTAGAACCCGCGAAAGTTGCCCTTGAGCGGCCCTCCGAGTTCGACGGGGTGCTCCATGATTTGCCTGACCTTGCGCTCCACGTCTTTCTTTATGGACGCGTGCTTCTTCAGCGCCTTGACGAAGGCCTTCTCGAAGAGTGCGTCCATCAGTTGAAGACTTCGTCGAACGAGCTCCAGCTCATTTTGCCGGTCCGCATGCGTTCCTGGACATCACGCAGGCTCGCCTCGAAGTCTGGATGCGATAGGATCAACTCCATCGGATCCCCGTCACGCCTGCGCTTGAGCGCCAGGAGATACTGGGTGACCACGTTGGCGACCGTGGTTCGGTTGTCGTTGGCGAACTCCTTGGCGAACTCCACCAGATCCTGGTCGAGACTCAGGTTCAATCGACTCTTGGCCATGGTCATTCCTCCCGGTTCCTATTGTGCGCACGTCAGGAACGCGTGTCAATGTTGAAGCGATGGATCAGTCGGCACTCCTCTGAACCTGAGGAGGGCCTCAAACACCTCCAGCGCGTCGACGCTCACCCCCGCGGACCATGGCGGATTGACCAACGCGTTGAACGCGCGGCGCAGCAGCTCGAACAGCGGACTCGGCAGAAACGGAATCACCGCGCAGCCCTTCTTGTGGAACGCTGCTGTGCGCTGATAGTCGAGCGCGCCGGAAGCGTCGTTCATCGCGAGATCATGCCACCCATTCCCCAACCCCGCGACCCCCTTGGTCTCCTCAACAGACAAAGGCACCAAATTTCTCGACCTTGACCACGATGGGGATGCTGCTACCATTTGTCACGCTAGCGATTCAGTAATGGTAGCCTGAACAGGGACCTGAGCGGAGCGTGAGTCATGGAAGAGGCAATTCGGAGAGCATACAACCAGTGCAAGGTCGATGAGGCGTTGGACTGGGGCGACAAGAGATACGTCGATCTCAATGGCCTGGGCGTACGCGGCACTGACCATAGCTGCACGGAGTTCCTGTTCCACTCCGTGGAAATGAGCGACCGGGCCACCCACCAGCTCTTCTCCGGGTTTCGGGGATGCGGAAAGACGACGGAGCTCAAGCACCTGGCGCGACGGTTCAGTGAAGCTGGATACAATGTGATCTATGTGGACGCGGACGCGTATCTCAACCTGCGCGTACCCACAAATATTTCAGACATCCTGGTGACCGTATGCGCGGGGGTGGACTCGTTCCTCGAAGATGGGGCTGGCGACAAAGAACGACCGATGCGGCGCTTCTGGGACAGGTTGCATGCGTTCCTCAATAACGAGGTGAAGGCTGAGGAGTTGACGCTCGGCGCCGCAGGGGTGAACCTCAAGCTGTCCTTCAAGGACAACGTAGACTTCAAGACGAAGCTGTATCAGGCGGTCCAGGCGAGGATCCCTGAGCTGGCTCATGAATGCCAGGCGTTCCTCGACGAGTCCCTCGGTGTCCTGGCAGAACTCCACCCCGACAACCAGGGCACAGTGCTCATCCTGGACAGCTTCGAGAAGCTGCGCGGGGACTTGGGTACCGCGGCCGCGGTTCGAGCAAGCATCGAAGAGGTCTTCATTCAGAACTGGAAGTACCTCCAGACTCCCTTCCACGCCATCTACACCGTCCCGCCGTGGATGGCCTTCATGGAGGCCGGCACTGCAGCGGAGTTTGGGCAGTTTCACATGCTGCCGATGTGCAAGGTGTACGACCGGGGACACAATCAGGATGAGAAGGGTGTGGACGCCCTGCTGGAGCTGCTCGACAAGCGCTTCGTGTTGGACGACGTCTTTGCGAGTCGCGCCCCGATTGTCGAACTCATACTCGCGTCCGGCGGGTACCCCCGCGATCTCCTGCGAATGGTCCGCGAGGTCCTGCTGCGCGCTGGCATGGAAGAGCGTCCCGTACCGATCCAGGAGGACCAGCTCCAGGGCATCGTCGACCTCGTCATCGCTGGTCTGTCGGAACAGTTCGAGGCAGCCCTGGACGACTCCGATACCGAGGCGCTCGCGGCTGTGGCCGAGAAGCACTCCCTCGCAGAATGGGGCCGGGACAACCTCCAGCGCCTAGCGGATCTGTTCGACCATCACTTCGTGCTGTCCTACCGCAACGGTAAAACCTGGTACGATGTCCATCCGCTGCTGCTGCTGAGCCGCACCGGGAAGCTGCCCAAGGCCATCGAGAAGCGCCGTGAGCAGCAAAAAGACTAGAAAGCGAAAAGCTCCCAAGCGCGTTGCGCGCGGGGCCAAAGACCGGCTCACTCGGGTACAGACCACGGTCGGAACGAAGCCAAGCCAGCCAGAGCCGGTGACGCTCGGGTCCGAGGCCGAAGAACAGTTCAAGCTGCTGCGCGCCGCTATCGAGATAGGGAGCGGCTTCGAACTGTTCTTTGTAGCGTCAGACTCCAGGGTCACTTTGGATGAAGTTCGGCAGCGTCTCCAGCATACAGCGGATAAGGGAACCAAGACGCATCTCTCATGGCTGCACTTTGATAATCCGGCACAATTGATAGAACTCACGGAGCGCCTGATAGCGGTCCCAAGCGACCCGAGACAGCGCATCCTGATCTGGGTCTCCACATGCGGCATAGATGACGAGCAGAGGGCCGGATGGAGCCGAGGTCTAGCCCTCCTGAACGAGCGCAGAAACCTCTTGGTCAAGGAATGCCCACAGGCCATCGTCCTCGCCGGTCCCACATGGCTCCCCGTCGTGGCCAGCGACGTAGCGCCGGACGCGTGGTCAGTTCGATCCTCGGTGTTCGTGCTTCCAAGCGCTGTGTGGCCCGCGTCCGCAGACTGGATAGACCACGAGCCGAGGCGCTATTTGTGGGAGCTGATGGACCACGAATTGGCACCGGCCGAGCACTACAGGCAGCTAGCGGACGCGCTCGGCGCGTCGCCCCGTCAGGCAGAGCAGGCAACCCGTGCTCGACTCCTTCACCAGGCCGCTCATGTCCATGCTATGCGTGGGGAACCAGACGTAGCGCTCGACACCCTTGAACTGGCCAAGGACATCTGGGCAAAACTGGGAAATGAGCACGGTCGTGCGAGCGTACTTGGTGAAATAGCGCGAATCCTCTTCTCAAAGGGTTTGGTTGACGAAGCCACGAAGCTCCACCAGGAGAAGCTCGGAATCGTCGAACGAATAGGGAGCCAGCGAGAGAGAGCCGTGTCCCTCTCCGACATTGCGCGGATCCTTTTCTCACAAGGCAAAATCGACGAAGCCAAGAAGCTCTACCAGGAGACGCTCGGTATTCGGGAGCGTCTTTCCGAGTCCGAGCCGGATCGGGCGGACTACCAGCGCGACCTCTCCGTGTCGTACGAACGCATGGGCGACCTGTACCGCGCGCTGGGTGAGGGTGATAAGGCTCGTGAGGCCTACCTGAAGTCTCTCGCTATTCGGGAGCGTCTTGCCGAGGCCGAGCCGGATCGGGCGGACTACCAGCGCGACCTCGTCGTGTCCCTTACCAAGTTGGCGGTGGTGGACGATGTTCAGGCTGGCGAGCACCTGCACCGCGCACTTGGCATTGCTCGGACGATGAAGGAATCGGGTCGTCTTGACCCTGTGGATGAAAGGATGATCCCGGCAATCGAGCAGATGATCGAACAACTGGGCTGAACAGCTTGTCTCTCTCTTGCGCCGTCTTGGCGCTTCGACCCTCTGCGACAACGCATTGGCACATGGGGAATGGAAACACCCCAGCGGCGTCGCTCTTTCTTCCCCTCCACAAACACCAATGCTACCGTCCCCCCAAGAGAGGAACCACCATGACCGACAGCCCATGGAAAAAGGAACGCCTGGGTGACCAGATAGGCGCGTCCGAGGGGATGCGGCGGCTCTTCCGTATCCTGGAGCAGGTCGCTCGCACCGACGCCACCGTGTAGTTGCTGGGCGAGAGCCGCGTCCAGCCCGCGGACGAGGACGTTCAAACCCAGCACTCCTGGGGGTGGGGGAACACTCCCCACATCTGAGGAGAGATCCCCCATCCCCCGCGCTTTGCAGCCCTGGCCCCGTCACCACAGGACTTCCGCACCCACTCCATAGGTTCAGAAGGGTGTCCGGACCAATTCCGGGTGGGGGAACTCTCCCCACTTTGTGGTCCAAGGCGATCCCAGGCGCTGCCCACAATGTCGTGCTGTCGCCCGAGCCGCGGCCCAGGTGCGCGCCAAGGGTCAAAACGTGCTCCAAGGTTCGGCCCAAGTGGCCCCAAGAGAGCACTGCGTGGTCCGACGCACGCGCGCCGGAACAACGCGCGCAAAGGTAGTGCGCAACGCGTGTCGGACAGCAATGCTGCGGGTGTGCCTGTACCGCGCATGCTCCGCGCGATGCTCTCAGCGACGCGTCACCTGCCCGCGCCACACCTAGCGCTACACCCCGCGGTGAAAGGTCGCGCTGTGAACACTTTCGAACACCGCGCCAAGGTGCTGGGGCGCACCGGGAACTACCTTGGACAGCGTAATGACCTCCAGACCTGGCACGGTGCCTGCGATGGAGTGGGCTCCGGGCGTGATTCAGCACCCGGTCCAGTGGGCATAGAATCGCGCCGATGCCCTCTTCAGGATCGACAATAGGTTTTCAAGAAAATACAGTGGTGTCTCCTTCGCAGCCTTACCAAGCAAAAGGAAGGAGACACCA
>Ga0222665_1001380_pt1 | contig 10993 bp, 7 predicted proteins | sample AntAcemetagen653_FD_179853 | JGI IMG/M metagenome (GOLD analysis project Ga0222665, IMG submission 179853) | Saline water microbial communities from Ace Lake, Antarctica - #653 | ecosystem: Environmental > Aquatic > Non-marine Saline and Alkaline > Saline | place: Antarctica: Ace Lake | collected...
AGTTTACTATTGTAAATGATGGGTTTTATGAACGAGCATAACGATGAAATTGGCGTTTTCTGGCAAGCACTATATAAATAGTCCGGCTTGAAGAGTATAAGAAAATATGGAATACCTCCTTATAGTATCGGACTTTTGCACGGTGGGTCGGGTGCTTCAGGAACAATGAGGCCGCTTGCCGAAAAATTATCTTCTGATTTTGGAGTTTTAGAATTATTGCAAACCGAAAATACTATAAACACTCAGATTGAAGAATTGCACGGACAATTGATTTCTGTAACTGATTATCCGATAGTTTTAATTGGCCATTCGTGGGGTGCTTGGCTTGGTTTCTTATTTGCATGCAAATATCCATATCTGATAAAAAAGCTAATAATTATTGGAGCAGGCGCATTCGACAAAAAATATAATGCTGATTTATTCAAAATTCGCCTAAGTAGATTAGATGAAAAAGACAAGCAAGAAGTAATTAAGTTACTTTCAATGATTGAATTGGGGAATACTGAAAATGAAACCTTAAAACGTTTTGGTGAATTAATGACAATTGCAGATTCTTATAATTATCAGCCGACTAAAAATGAAGTAACTGATTTCAATATGGATGTTTTTCAAAAAGTTTGGCAGGAAGCTTCAAAATTAAGAGATGAAAATTTATTATTACAAAATTCTCAAAATATTAACTGTCCGGTTGTTGCAATTCATGGTGATTACGATCCTCACCCATATTTCGGAGTTGAAAAGCCCCTTTCTGAGCATTTGAGAAATTTCAAAATGATAAAAATTAATAAATGCGGTCATACGCCCTGGAAAGAAAAATATGCAAAAGATATTTTTTTTGATATTTTATTTAACGAAATTTTCAGTATTTTCGGTAACAGGAATGTTTTCAATGATTAGCCACCACATAAAAAGTTTGTAACCAAGCGACAAAACAACTGCTCCAAGGAAAAGTCCAATTATTCCATTTGCCATAAATCCACCGATTGCACCGAGGAAAATAACCAACGAGGGTACAGGAGATTTATGCCCAAGCACCATGGGTTTTATAACATTATCGATAAGGGAGACGAAAACCAGCCATATTGCAAGAAGAGTTGCTGTTAATGGATCAGAGGTTGAAAACATATAGATTATAATTGGAATGGTTACAGGCCCTAATCCTAATTGCATGATAGCCAGCATAAGGCTAATCACAGCCCAAAGCCCTGCAAGTGGTACACCTGCAATAACCAGACCCACTCCAACAAGAATAGCCTGGAAAAATGATATTCCTAATATACCACGGGCAACATTGCGAATGGTAAGTTCCGAATCTTTAATGAATTCCTTTCCTTTTTCTCCCATCAACCTGATCCCGATATCTTCTGCGACTTTTCCACCGGGTTCGGAATAAGCAAGAAAACCACCGCAAAGAATTAGAGATAAGATAAACTGCAACATACCCACACCTGCATTGCTGAGATTCTCAAAAAGCCATAATCCGGCAACTTTAAGTTGAGGGGCATACTCTGTTAACACCTCTTCAATATTAACAGTAGCATGGTACCAAATATTATAAATCGGTTTTCCGATCAATGGCCATGATTTAATGTTATCTTTTGGTGGCGGAATTACGATTTGTCCATCTTTTAAGTATTCCTTAGCTTGCCCGATATTTTTTACCAGCGATTTTGTAAGGAATAAACCCGGAACTATAAACACAGCTAAAAAAAGTAATGTAACAGTTGTAGCAGCTAACTTTTTACGGTTACCGAATCTTTTCCTTAAAAATTTAAATAGCGGAAATACTGCAACTGCAATAATTAATGCCCAGGCAAGAATTATAATAAATGGTTGGATTATAATAAAGCACCAGCCTATCAGCAGGGCAAGTGCAGTTATACGAATGGCGGCTTCGATTGTTTTTTTTGTAAAGGGCTTGTGATCAGTTTTTTCTTCAATTTTGCTCATCGAAATAATTATTTACTTAAAAAATAAAATAAAAAAATAAAAAAGAGATGTAAAATGCTTAAATTAATAATATTATCAATAAAAAACAAAACAAAAAACATAACTTTTCGCATGAAAGATACAAATAAAAAAATAATTGGTATTAAAAAAGGTTATAAAAAATATATTTATTTGCAATAATTATTATCAAAGGGCAGTAGCCGGTTTTCAAAATTATATTCGTAATAATAATAGCTCCGTAAAATATTTAAGGAACTTTTTGAAGAATTATTTTGAAGGAAGGGTGAAATAAAAAAGGGTTCCATTGTTACTTTCCATACCAACTTGCCCTCCCAGTTTTTCAATTATTCGGCGAACAATTGAAAGGCCTAATCCATGTCCTTCGGTTTTAACCTGGTCGAGGCGTTCAAATTTTTTGAACAATAGTTTTTGATTTTTTTCAGAAATTCCTGGACCATTGTCACGAACCCAAAACCGAATCATTCCCTCAGGAACTTTTTCAGATTTTCCGGTATCGGAACCAAGTTCTATCTTCGATGGTTCGCCACCATATTTGAGAGCATTACTCAAATAATTTGTCCAAACTTCTTCTATACAAGGGCCATAACCAAAAGCTTTTGGCCAAGCATTGGCTAGAATGATTTCTGCATTACTTTTTTTAATCATCTGTGATAAACGATTAATGGATTCGGCAACAATTTTTTCCATGTTTAATTCAACCGGCTTAATTTCAGCTTTTCTTACGCTTGCAAAAAGAAGCAGACTATTGATAATTTGTTGAGTCTTATTGCAATCCTTAATCATTATGCTTAGATAATTTTGTTTCTCATCTTTAGAAAGTTTAGAGGAATCTTCAAATAATAGTTCAGCAAATCCCATAATTGTTCCAAGTGGACTTTTTAGGTCGTGTGCAACCGTATGTGAAAAGGCATCTAATTCTTCGTTGCGTTCCAAAAGTTGCTGGGCATGTTGCCTAAGAGTTTTTTCTGCTTTTTTACGTTTAATTATATCAATCTTCAGCTCTGCATTTATTCGCTCGATCTTTTTTTTTTGAGTGTAAATATCAAGAAATACTTTCACTTTACCTTTTAATATTTCCGGGACAATGGGTTTGGAGATAAAATCAAAAGCTCCTGATTCAATCCCTTTAATTACATGAAAATCATCTTTATAAATAGCCGAGACAAATATTACCGGTAACATTTTGGTTTTTTCCTCCTGCCTCATTAACTCGACGGTTTCATATCCATCCATTTCGGGCATTTGAATATCTACAATAGCCAGAGCAAAATCGTACATTAGGGTTTTGACTAAGGCATCATTCCCTGAAAAGGATCTGACATACTCAACATCAAACACATTAAGCAATTTTTCGAGTGCAATCAGGTTTTCTGGTTTATCGTCAACAATCAGTATCTTAGGCCTTTTCATTATTTTGATAAATATATTTCTTTCAACTTGGTATAATTATATATTAATTCAACTTTATTTCCGTAGAAGGAAGAGTAAAATAGAAAAGACTACCATTTTGATTTTCAAAGCCAACATCTCCACCAAGTTTTTCGACAATACGACGGACAATCGACAAACCCAATCCATGCCCTTGAATTTTCAACTGATCAAGACGTTCAAATTTTTCAAATAACCGTTTTTGGTTTTCGGGTGAAATACCCGGTCCATTGTCACGGATCCAAAAACGCACCTTTCCTTCTGACACATTTTTTGTTTTATGGTTATCTGTACCAATCTCTATTAGAGGTGGTTTACCGCCATATTTAATGGCATTGCTTATGTAATTAACCCAAACTTCTTCAATCCATGGTGCATATCCAAAGGCTACTGGCCAAATTTCAGGTAATATTATTTCTGTTTTGTTCTTTTTTATTATTGGTTCTAAACGTTTTATTGTTTCCTTAATAATATTGCCCATGTTTAAATTTTGGAGGCGGACTTCTGATTTTTTTATATTAGCAAAAAGTAGTAACGCACTGATAATTTCTTGAGTTTTTTTACTATCGTTAATTATTATTTTCAGATATTTTAAAATCTCATCTTTAGAAAGTTCAGAGTAATTTTCAAATATAAGTTCAGCAAAACCCATTATTATTCCAAGAGGGCTTTTTAGGTCGTGGGCAACCGTATAGGAAAAGGCATCCAGTTCTTCGTTGCTTTCTTTAAGTTGTTGATAAGCTTTTTTTCTTTCTGTTATTTCCAGTTTCAGTTTTTTATTTATTTTATTTAGTTCGATTGTTCGTTTCTTTACAATATCTTCGAGATGAGTTTTATGATTATAAAGATCAAGAAATACTTTTACTTTTCCTTGGAGAATAACAGGCATAATGGGTTTTGGAATAAAATCAACTGCTCCGGTTTCGATACCTTTCACGATATGAGAATCCTCGGTATAAATAGCTGATACAAATATAACCGGCAATAATTTGGTTTTTTCTTCCTGTCGCATTAGTTCGACGGTTTCAAAACCATCCATTTCAGGCATTTGAACATCGACGATAGCCAGAGCAAAATTGTGCATCAATGTCTTAACAAGAGCATCATTACCAGATTCGGATCTAAAAAACTCAACATCAAAAACATTAAGTACTTTTTCGAGTGCAATCAGATTTTCGGGTTTGTCATCAACAATCAGTATCTTAGGTCTTTCCATTTTAATACTTATTTTTATTCATTTCTTCCTGCTTTAATTGCGATTTTTTCTACAATAATGCTGATAAAATCGGTAGCAAGATTTTTTGTAATATTACTATATTTTTGATTAAGATATTTCTCAATTATGCCTAATTAGTTCATCTTTTTTCAATCGTCTGTGCTAAACGATTGATGGATTCGACAACAATATTTTCTATGTTAATCCATCCTTTAGTTGCAAATAAATTGCTTTTCTTGTCGTCAATGGCTAATATCTTCTTCATAACTTTGTTTGTTTCAGGTTTCATCCCCTAAATTACTGTTCGGCACAAGCGGGTTTCAGAAGTAAACATTTCTGTTTAAAATTTACTATATTAAGTATTTATCAATTATATTAAATATCGTCTGTTTTTTAAAAGGTTTTGTTATATAATCATCGCAGCCTGCATTTTCTGCTTTTTCATCATCTCCAAATAAAGCATAAGCAGTTTGGGCAATAATGGGTAGATTTGGGCGAAATTTTTTAATTTGTTTTGTTGCTTCATAGCCACTTAAATCAGGCATTTTAATATCCATAAACACAAGATCAATTTCAGGGTAATCATTGCAAAAGCTAATGGCTTCTCTACCGGTTTTCGCCCATAATATATTTATGTTCAATTTTTTCAATAAAGCTTTCAAATAAATATAGTTTGATTCAACGTCTTCAACAATAAGTAGGGTTTTGCCTGACAAATCATTTACTTTTTTTGTTTCAATACTTATTGTTTTATTTTCTTTAATGGAATTATTTGATAGAGGGATTGTAAAATAAAATTCTGATCCTTTTCCATCGTGAGATTCAAGCCATATCTTTCCTCCAAGAAGTTCTGTTAGTCGTTTGGCCACAGATAAGCCAATTCCAACTCCTTCATATTTACGTGTATGTGTATCATCTCCTTGACGAAAAATGTCAAAAATTAAAGCTTGTTTTTCTTTTGAAATACCTATCCCAGTATCTTTAACAAAGAATTTTAGTATGGATTTATCATTTTCTTTTTCTTTAATATATCCATATTCGATATGACCCTCATGAGTAAATTTTAGTGCATTTTTAAGTAAGTTTAAAAATATTTGAGAAAGCTTGCGGCTATCTGTGTGAACCATAATAGCACTATCATCTTCAATTAATTTATGATGAATATCAATATTCTGCTTATTCATTTTCTTTTGCTCGGACTTAATAATTTTCTGAATATTATTCAAAAATGAGAAAATATTAACATCCTCATTTTGGATTTTCACTTCCCCGCTTTCTATAAGAGAAATATCAAATATATCTTCAACGAGGGAAAGCAAATGAGAACCGCTTGCATTAATAGTTTCGACAAAATCTAAAATTTCATCAATATGTGTGTCTCTATCAATTATTTCAGAAAATCCGATTATAGCATTCAGAGGTGTGCGTAATTCGTGAGACATTGTTGATAAAAAAGCTGATTTGAGCCTGTCGGATTCTTTGGCTTTTTCAAGAGTAAGTTTTATGGTTTCTTCTGACTTTTTTCGCTCAATGATAATACTAATTTGCCGGGAAGCAAACTCAAGGATACTTTTGTCATTTTCATCATAAGCGTTTTCATTTTCATAGCTTTGAACTACTATTGCACCGGTCACTTTTCCTTTTATTTTTAAAGGAACCCCGAGCCATATTTTTGAATCTGAACCGAAAGCATCAATTTTCCCTTCCTTTCCCAGATTATCCATAATTTCAGAATTAGCCAACAAGGATTTTTCTGATTTAATTACATAGGCAGTTAAAGTTTTGCCTGCCGGGAAAGTGCTTAATTCATCCATCTGATCAGCCAAATACTGGAGGGAAATTGTATCGGCTTCATTATCATACAAAGCAACGTAGAAATTTGTTGTATCAATAATTTTCCCAAGTTGTTTTTGAATTAGTTTACATAATTCGCTAAGGCTTTCGCTCGTATTTGAAGCATTTGAAATATTATAAAGAATTTTTTGAACTTTATCTGATTTCTTACGTTGTGTAATATCGTTCAAAGCTGTAATCCTAATTGCTCGGCCATCAATTTCTACCATCTTTCCTTGTATTTCAGCAGGAAAGGTGCTGCCATTTTTACGGAGGGCAATTACTTCATAAGGTTCTTCATAAGATTCCATAATATTTTTCCAAACAACTTCGCGGCTTTGAGGAGCAATCCAGTCTGTGCTCTGTTTTCCAATAGCCTCTTCTAAGGAATATCCAAACATCTTTTGTGCAGATAGATTTTGATCAATACAAATTCCTTTTTCGGATATAAAAATTGCTTCAACAGGAGCTTCTGAAAGAAGTTTATAACGATCCTGACTTATTTTTACAGCTTTTTCAACATTTTTTCTTTCTGAAATATCGCGAACATTTAAAACAATTCCATTAATTAATGGTTCTTGTAAATAATTTGTCCCAATAGCTTCTAAATAAACCCAGCCGCCATTTTTTGTTTTATGCCTGTATTCGTCTTTCAGAGTGCTATAAGGAGTTTCAAAAAGTTTTGCAAGTGTTTCCGACACGTGATCAACATCATCAGGATGCAGGAATTCAAATCCGGTGTGGTTCAATACATCTTCGGGTGTAAAACCTGTTAATCGCTCCACCGAATCGCTTACAAAAATCTCTTTTCCCGTCTCATCAATAATAACAATCAAATCCTTAGAGTTTTTGACAAGATATTTAAATTTTTTCTCGCTTTCCAGTATTTTTCTTGTTCGATCTAAAACCTTTTCTTCCAGAACTGCTTTTTCAGCACGTAATTTATCTTCGGCTTCTTTGATGCGAAGCATTACTTTGACCTGAGCTGAGAGTTCGATAGGGTCAATAGGTTTTGATAAAAAGGCATCGGCACCATAGTCCAATCCTTTGATCCTACTTTTTGGATCTGTTTTTATCGCGGTTATCATTATCACAGGAATATGTTTCGTTAATTCATCTTCCTTTAGCTTTTTACAAGCTTGGTAGCCATCCATTTGAGGCATAATGATATCCAGGAGGATAGTGTCGGGCTGTTTTTCCCTTGCCGTTTTTATTCCTTCTTCACCCGACAAAGCTGTAAGAAGTTTACATTCCGGCATACTGAGCTTTACAATTGCCTCAATGCTTGTCAGGTTGTCTTTTTTATCGTCAATTGCGAGGATTATTTTCATGGTTTTAATTATTTTCGGGTTTTGGTTTCAGGTTTGGGTTGCTTAAATTGAAGCTTCAAACTTGAACCTAAATATAATTTTTTCTGTTATGGTTTTATAGGCATTGAAAATGTAAATTTACTTCCCTTACCTACTGTGCTTTCAACCCATATTTTACCTTTATTTAAAGTAATAAATTCTTTACATAAATTTAAGCCTAATCCTGTACCTCTTTCCCCTGAAGTACCAAGTGTTGATATGCTTTCATCTATTTTAAAAATTTTCTCAATAAGTTGTTCCTCAATTCCGACTCCTGAATCAATAATCGAAACATGCAGTTGGCCATCTTTAATTTCAGAAGACAAATAAATTGTTTCCTTTTCCGTAAATTTTATTGCATTAGAAAGTAAATTTCTAACAATAGTGCTGAACATATTTTTATCGGCATATACAATTAGGGTTGGGAGAATGTTAGATATCAACTTATTTTGTTTTATCTCAGCATTTTCCTTTAATAAACTTATATTCTCATCAATAATTTCTTTAATAAAAAATAGTTCGGGGTCATATTTTATTAAACCCCTTTGTGATCTGGACCATTCCAAAAGATTTTGAAGCAAATTCATCGCATGTTTTGAATCCTTGTTAATAATTTCAATTAAATTTTTCCGGTCCTCCTCAGAATAATTATCGTAATCGCTTGATAATTCCTCTGAAGCACTCATTACCAATCCAAATGGGTTTATTAAATCATGTCCGATAATTGCGAAAAATTTGTCTTTTGATGCATTTAATTCTTTTAAACGTTTTTCGTTTTCTTTTAAATCCTGTTCGCTTTTCTTGCGTTCAATTGAGATACCTATCTGATCGGCGATAAATTCAAGCATTTTCAGGTCTGATTCATTGTATGCGTTTTCATCGGTATAACTTTGAACAACAAGAACGCCTATTACTTTTTCATCTATTTTAAGAGGTACTCCGAGCCATATTTCTGAATCGGTTCCGAGTCTCTCAAATTTACCCGATTTTTCCAAATTACTTAATATTTCTTTATTGGCAAGTAGGGGCTTTTGAGTTTTAAAAACGTAATAAGTTAATGTTCCTCCTGCCGGTAAAGAGGAAAGTTTATCATTTTCATCAGCAAATAAAGGAAGAGAAAACATATCGGTTTTGTGATCGTAGAGAGCTACATAAAAATTAGTAGTGTCGATGATTGTTCCCAGTTCTTTCTGAACCAAACTAATTAAGTTTTTAAGACTATCAGTTATAATTACAGCATTGGAGATATTGTATAATACTTTTTGAATTTGTTCATAACGCTTTCGCTCGGTAATATCTTCAAAAACAGTAGCAAACCTATCATTGCGGGTTGTAAAAACCGATATTGAAAAATTTTTCTTCAACGGCGGGAAATAAACTTCAAAGCGGGTAGGCTTGCCGGTTTTAGTAACTTCAGCATAGATTTTAAGATATGGAGGCTCCTTAACACCATAAATTTCAGACGCAAGCTTATTAATGATATCTTCTTTTTTAAAACCGAGAATCTTTTCATAACTCGGATTTACATCAAGTATGCGATAGTCAATAGCATTGTTAGCATTGTTAAAAACCAACTCATGAAGGCAAACCCCTTCCAACAATGAATCGAAAAGTGATTTGAATCTTATCTCGCCGGCATCTACTGCAAATTTTGCCAGCTTGCTCACTGTAATGTCAACTGATATTATTAGTATGCAATTTTGATTTTCGTCTATATCAAACGGGACTTTTGTAGTTCGAAACCAACGTTCGTTTCCATTGTCGTACACGAAAAGTTCCTCATCTACGAATAATATTTTTTTGTTATCGATTACATCCTGTTCGGCTTTTCTGAATTTTTCATAAGCAGTTGTTTTAAACCAATTTTTAGCGAATTCGTAATCGTATTTTCCAAGGAAATCTTCAGGTTTTAAGTTATGCATTTCTGCCATTTTTTTGTTCACCACTAGATATTTCCCATTCCGATCTTTCACAAAGATACAGTCGGGTGTTGCATCAATGATTTGTCGCAACATGGTCTCATTAAGCTTTAGCTTTGACTCTACCAATTTTCGTTCGGTGATTTCTACTTCTAAATCCTGATTGGTTTGAGCTAATTCGGTAGTTCGTTCCTGTACGCGAATTTCGAGTTGTTTATGCGACTCTTGCAACATATCTTGGGCAAGCAAGAGCTTAAGATTATTCTTTCTAATGACACGTGAACTCAGAATAATTCCTACAATTCCTAATATCCAGAGCAGAGCTAAAGATAAAATATGCGATGTTGCAGTTTGCTGCTCTTCAGCCAAATAAGGGGTTAAAGACACAGAAACGCTGACTCCACCTCTTACATCACCAGTCTTATAACCCTGGTGTTCATGGCATTTAAGACAAGATTTTTGTGTAATCAATGGTCGCATCAATCGCAAAGATGGCTGGCCTTTAAACTCGGAAAATTCAAGAACCTCGGTTTCTCCATTTTCAAAAGATTTGAGTGCCAACTTCTCCCAATCATCGGGTGAATTTTCAGGTCGTAAAGGCTGCAAACTGGTGATATGCCCTGCAATACCGGATTCTTCGGATAATTCTTCATTTATTTGACGAAGTGCATAGGCCGGATTCATTAGCGTTAGCTTCACACCGGATGGAGTTTCGATATCTCGTTCAGGTATATGAGCTAAATATGGGTTGGGAGGAGTACTCTCATTGATGGGGACGTAAAATCCACCATGCTTAGCTGCCCAAATTCGAAAATTCTTATCCTTTTTAAAATTGGTGCGAGCTTCATTAATCGCCAGGTTCTTTGTTGTTTGACTCAATTTAGAGAGGTCATGTGCCAATAATAATGCCATGATCAAAGTCCATGAGGCAATGAACCACCAGGTAAACTTCATCAGCCCTTTTCGGTTATATTCACTTTTGTGTGTGTTTTTCATTATTATCATATTTTATATCCTATTTCTTATCGATTTTGTTTCAATCATTTTTCCTTTAATTAGTTTCCTTTATTATTAAATACTCAAGTATTCAATTTACTCTTCATTTCCTATTAGTTTTTTTAATTTTCGACAAAAGTAATTCCTGATTAATTGGTTTCGACATATAATCATCGCAGCCGGCAGCAATTGCTTTTTCCTTGTCGCCTTCTAAAGCATAAGCCGTTTGTGCAATTATAATTACGTCTTTGTTAAACTTTCGTATCTGCCTGGTGGCTTCA
>Ga0222665_1001381_pt1 | contig 10989 bp, 9 predicted proteins | sample AntAcemetagen653_FD_179853 | JGI IMG/M metagenome (GOLD analysis project Ga0222665, IMG submission 179853) | Saline water microbial communities from Ace Lake, Antarctica - #653 | ecosystem: Environmental > Aquatic > Non-marine Saline and Alkaline > Saline | place: Antarctica: Ace Lake | collected...
CACCAGGCCTGGCTGGCTGAGCAGGAGGCCCAGGAGCGCCTGGCCAGCGGCATCCCCTCCCTGCGCCTGCAGTTCCACCGCACCTTCGGCACGTTCCTTTCGGTGAGCCGGGCCAAGGCCGCCACCGTTCCCGGCCACTGGATCCGGCGCCAGACGCTGGCCAACGAGGAGCGCTTCATCACGCCCGAGCTCAAGGCCCGCGAAGCGAAGATCCTGCAGCTGCGCGCCCGCGCCGCCGGCCGTGAATACGAGCTGTTCACCCAGTTGCGGGCGCTGGTGGGCGAGCAGGCCGCCCCGATCCGGGCCTGTGCCCGCCGGGTCGCGGCCCTCGATGCGCTCGCCTCACTGGCCGAGGTGGCGGCCCTCGGCGGCTACTGCTGCCCCGAGCTCAGTGATGACCGCGGCCTGTTCATTGAGGCCGGTCGCCACCCGGTGGTGGAGCAGCTGCTGGTGGCCGAGCCCTTCGCCGCCAACGACATCCATCTCGGTACGCCCGGCCAGCCCGACCTGATGGTGCTCACGGGGCCGAACGCCAGTGGCAAGAGCTGCTATCTGCGCCAGACGGGCCTGCTGCAGCTGATGGCCCAGATCGGCAGCTGGATTCCGGCCCGCTCCGCCCGGCTGGGTCTCTGCGACCGGATCTTCACCCGGGTGGGTGCCGTCGATGATCTGGCCGCCGGCCAGTCCACCTTCATGGTGGAAATGGCTGAAACGGCCAACATCCTGCACCACGCCTCCGACCGCTCCCTGGTGCTGCTCGATGAGATCGGCCGCGGCACCGCCACCTTCGATGGCCTCTCGATCGCCTGGGCGGTGGCCGAACACCTGGCTGAGGGCTTGCGGGCCCGGGCGGTGTTCGCCACCCACTACCACGAACTCAATGAGCTGGCCTCCCTGCTCCCCAACGTGGCCAATTTCCAGGTGATTGTGGAGGAAACCGGCGACAGGCTGGTGTTCCTGCACCAGGTGCGCCCCGGCGGGGCCAGCCGCAGTTATGGCATCGAAGCCGCCCGCCTGGCCGGGGTGCCGGCGCCGGTGGTGCGCCGTGCCCGCCAGGTGCTCGGCCGGATCGAGGCCAACAGCCATGTGGCCGTGGGCCTGCAGAGCGCGGCTGAACCCTCAATGGCCGAGGTTGAGCCCCTTAAGCCGAACGATCCAGATCCAGCCAGGCTCGCCGCAGCAGGGCATTGACGGCCGCAGCAGCGAGGCCGGCGCCGCCCCTGCTGCCCTCCAGCCGGATCTGGCTCAGGCCGCTCTCGGCCAGGTGACGCTTGCTGCGCTCCACCCCCACGAACCCCACCGGCATGCCGATCACCAGGGGCGGAACTGCCTCCCCCCTGGCGGCAGGCCCGGCGATCAGCTGCAGCAAGCGCTCCAGGGCGGTGGGGGCGCTGCCGATCAGCACCACCGCCCGTGGATGTGCAGCCAGCGCCGCCGCCATGCCCTCGGCGCTGCGGGTGCCCCCCTCCGGCGCCAGGGCGGGGGCCCAGTCGAGGATGGAGTGCACGGGGTTGGCGAAGGTGCGCCCGGCCATCGGCCTCACGGCCGCCGCTGCCATGGCGGTGTCGGTGAGGATCACGGCCCCGGCCGCCAGGGCGTCCATGCCCGCCTCACACGCACCGGGGCTGAAGCGCAGCGCTGGGCCAAGGGTCAGGTCGCCGCTGCTGTGCACCAGCCGCTCCAGCACGTCCTGGTGCACCCCATCGAGGCCGGTCGGCCCCAGGCATTGGCGGATGTGCCGCACGCTTTCGGTGAAGATCGGGTGATCCACGGCCTGCCCTGATGCCGATCCATCTCTACTGGGGAGACGACGAGGCCGGCCGGCAGCGGGCCGTCGACGCCCTGATCACGGCGGTGGTGGAATCCAGCTGGCAGAGCATCAACCTGACCAGGCTCGATGGCAACGATGGGGCCCAGGCGGCGCAGGCCCTCAGTGAGGCGCGCACGCCGCCCCTCGGTGGCGGTCACCGGGTGGTGGTGCTGCAGCGCAGTCCCTTCTGCAGCGCCTGCCCTGCCGATCTGGCTGGCCCCCTGGAGGAAAGCCTGGGGCTGATCCCCGAGCACACCCATCTGGTGCTGGTCAGCCCGGGCAAACCGGATGCCCGGCTGCGCACCACCAAGAGCCTGCGGGCCGTGGCCGAGGAGCAGAGTTTTGCCCTGCCGGCGGTCTGGGATGGCAGTGGCCAGCTGGACCTGGTGCGGCGCACGGCCCAGGGCCTCGGCCATGCCCTCACCCCCGAGGCGTTGGAGGCCCTGGCTGAGGCGATCGGCAGTGACAGTGCCCGCCTCGCCAGCGAGCTGGAGAAGCTGGCGCTCTATTGCTGCCAGCGGCCGATTGATGGCGCCGCCGTGGCGGCTCTGGTGGGCAGCCAGGCCACAACCAGCCTGCAACTGGGCGATGCCCTGCTGCGCGGCGATCTCGGCGAAGCGATCGCCCTGCTCGATCACCTGGTGACGGCCGGGGAGCCCCCCCTGCGGATCGTTGCGGCGCTCACCAGCCAGATCCGCGGCTGGCTCTGGGTGAGCCTGCTGGAGGCCCAGGGGGAGCAGGACGTGGCTGTGATCGCCCGGGCCGCCGGCATCGGCAACCCGAAGCGGATCTACGTGATGCGCAAACAGATCCGCGGCCGGCCCGCCCAGCTTTTTCTGGCCCTGCTGGGCCAGTTGCTGGAGATTGAGGCGTCGCTGAAGCTGGGAGCCAAACCTGGCGACGCCTTCCGCGATGGGCTGTTGGCGGCAGCCCCCCGATAATCAGCTCCTCACGACAGCGTTGCGCGCAGACCGGGATGGCCCTGCTGGTTCAGAAGTTCGGGGGGACCTCCCTCGGCAGCATCGAGCGAATCCAGGCCGTGGCCGGGCGCATTGCCGCCAGCCGCGAGCAGGGTTACGACCTGCTGATTGTCGTCTCGGCGATGGGCCACACCACCGATGAGCTCACCGGCCTGGCGCACGCCATCCATGCCGATCCACCCCAGCGGGAGCTCGACATGCTGCTGGCCACCGGCGAGCAGGTCTCGATTGCCCTACTGGCGATGGCCCTCCACGCCCTGGGGGTGCCGGCGGTCTCGATGACCGGCACCCAGGTCGGGATTGTCACCGAGTCGGCCCACGGCCGCGCCCGCATCCTTGAAGTCCGCACCGATCGGCTCAGGAAACTGCTCGACGACGGCTGCGTCGTGGTGGTAGCCGGCTTCCAGGGCACCAGCTGCGGCAGTGCAGGCACCCCGGAGATCACCACCCTGGGCCGGGGGGGATCGGACACCTCGGCCGTGGCCCTGGCGGCGGCGATGGGGGCGGAGGCCTGCGAGATCTACACCGATGTGGCCGGGGTGCTCAGCACCGATCCCCGCCAGGTGGCCGGGGCCCAGCTGATGGAGACGGTCAGCTGCAACGAGATGCTGGAGTTGGCCAGCCTCGGGGCGGCCGTTCTCCATCCCCGCGCCGTGGAGATCGCTCGCAACTACGGCGTGCCGCTGGTGGTGCGCTCCAGCTGGAGTGAGGCCGCCGGCACCCGCCTGACCAGCGGCTCGCCGCGACCGATCGGCAGTGGGGGTCTGGAACTGGGCAAGCCGGTGGATGGGGCTGAACTCGAGGATCACCAGGCCGTGGTCGCCCTCACCTACGTGCCCGATCGCCCCGGCGTGGCGGCCCTGCTGTTCGAAGCCCTCTCAAACGCCGGTCTGAACGTCGATTTGATCGTCCAGGCCACCCACTCAGGCGCCACCAATGACATCGCCTTCACCGTCAGTGAAGACCAGCTGGAGGCGGCCACAGCCGTTTGCCGCAGCTTGCTGGCAGAGCTGGGGGCCGATCAGACGGCCCTGACCAGCCAGGCTGGGCTGGCCAAGCTGAGCATCTCCGGGGCAGGAATCATGGGACGGCCTGGTGTCGCCGCCCGCCTGTTCGACACCCTGGCCCGCTACGGGATCAACCTGCGCCTGATCGCCACCAGCGAAGTGAAGGTGAGTTGTGTGCTGGAGGGCAGCCAGGCCTTCAAGGCCCTGCGGGCCACCGCCGAGGTGTTTGAGCTGCAGGATCAGCAGCTCCGCCAGAACCCGGTCCCCTGCAACCTCGGTGATCCCGCCGTGCGCGGTGTCGCCCTCGACCGCCACCAGGCCCAGGTGGTCGTGCGCCAGGTGCCCGATCGCCCCGGCAGTGCCGCCGCCGTCTGCCGCGCCCTGGCCGATGCCGGCATCAGCCTTGACACGATCGTGCAGTCGGAGCGCACCCACAGTTGTGAGACCGGCCCGGCCCTGCGCCGCGACATGAGCTTCACCCTGCGCCGCGACGACCTCGGCAGAGCCAGCCTGGCGCTGCAGCCGCTGCTGATGCAGTGGCCTGCCGCCAGCTTTGAGGAGGGGATCGCCATTGCCAGGGTGAGTGCGGTCGGTGCCGGCATGCCCTGCACTCCTGGCACCGCCGCGCGCATGTTCCGCGCCCTGGCTGAAGCGGGGGTGAACATCGAGATGATCGCCACCAGCGAGATCCGCACCAGCTGTGTGGTGGGCGAGGCCGATGGGGTTCGCGCCCTGCAGGCCGTGCACGCCTGCTTCGGTTTGGATGCGGCCTGCGTTGAGGCGGCCTGTTAGATGCACTGGCTGCGCCACCGCCGCTTGCTCGCCCTGGCCGCGAGTCTCGACGCCCTCGGGGTCAGCCTGTTGGCCGTTTGGATCGATCGGGCCCGCAGCGGCCAGATCGAACAACAACTTGGCCTGCTGCTGCTGATCGTGGCGATCTATTGGACCCTGGGCTGGTTGCTCGGCTCTTACACCCTGCTCAAGCAGGCCCGGCTGCGCTGGAGTCAGCTTGTGATCAGGGTGGGGATAGCCTGCCTCGGCACGGTGCTGGCGGCGGCAGTGCTGGGCTGGTTGCTCCAGGCCCCGCCTGCGATCACCCTGTTGCATCGGGGCAGCCTGATCCCCTTGTTCGCCTTAGCCGGCCTCTGGAGCGCCGGGGTGAGGCTGTGGATTCGGCGGCTGTCGCAGACCAACGGCGATGGGTCCTGGCTTGTGCTGGCCCTGGCGGAGGAGAAGGCCCCGGTTGGCTGCGAATGGCGGCGCCTCGGCCCCCAGCCACTGCCATTGATCGAAAGCCTGCCGGCCTCCCTGTCGATGCCAGAGGCCCTGGCAGGCCAGGGCCGGGTTCCGGCCGGAGTGGCCTTCAGCCCGGGGGTGCTCGCCCAGGCGAATCTCCAGGCCGATGTGGAGGCATTGGTGGGGCGCGGATGGTCGGTCACCACACTGGCCCAGCTGGCTGAGCGGGAGCTGCAACGCATCCCTCCCCAGTGGGTGGGTTCCCAGTGGCTGCTGTTCGCTGCTCGGATCGAAGCCAGCCGCTTCGGCTTTGAGCACCAGCTCAAGCGCTACGCCGATGTGTTGATCAGCCTGCTGTTGCTGCTGTTCAGCGCACCGTTGTTGGTTGTGGCGGCCCTGCTGATCAAGCTCGGGGATGGGGGCCCGATCCTTTATCGCCAGTGCCGCAGCGGCTTCCTCGGACAGCCCTTCATGGTGATCAAACTGCGCACGATGATCTCGGATGCGGAAGTTGCCCAGGCCGTCTGGTCGCAGCCCAACGATCAGCGCATCACAGCGGTGGGCAGCTGGCTGCGACGCACCCGCCTCGATGAACTGCCCCAACTTCTCAACGTGTTGCGCGGCGAGATGAGCCTGATCGGGCCGCGGCCGGAGCGCCCGGAACTGGAGGAGGAACTGGAGCGTCGCATCCCCCATTACCGGCTGCGGCACTGGGCCCTGCCTGGGCTGAGCGGCTGGGCTCAGGTGAACATGCCTTACACATCCTCAGTGGAAGATGCCGCCCTGAAACTCAGCTATGACCTCTTCTATCTGCGCAACAGCAACATCTGGCTGGATCTGTTGATCCTGTTCAAAACAATCAAGATCGTACTTAAAGCTGCGGGCCGTTAGGCATTGCTTGCACTGCTCTTCTGAGTGATCACTTCAGTGACGGCCCACCAGCTTCTGGCGCAGTTTCTTGATGCGGTCACGCAGGTTGCCGGCCTCTTCAAATTCAAGATTCTTGGCCGCCACTTTCATCTTGTCTTCGAGCTCGAGGATCACTTCCGGTAAGGCGTCGAGGGGCACATCCCTGTACAAGGCCCAATCGTCAACCACCTCCGGGATGTCATCGTTGAGCCGGCGGCTGAACTCAAGAGAGGAGAGGATCGAGTTGCCGGCCCGCTTGCCGGCCGGAGAGGGGGTGATTCCGTGCGTTTCGTTATATGTTTGCTGGATGACCCGGCGCCGTTCCGTTTCGGAGATGGCTTTGGCCATCGAGTCCGTGAGGTTGTCGGCGTAGAGCAGGGCTCTGCCATCCACATGGCGGGCGGCCCGGCCGATCGTCTGAATCAAGGAGCGCTCGGCCCGCAGGAATCCTTCCTTGTCCGCATCGAGAATGGCCACCAGAGAAACCTCCGGCAGGTCGAGGCCTTCGCGTAGCAGGTTGACACCAATAAGGGCATCAAAGAGGCCATTGCGGAGATCCTGAATGATTTCAATCCGCTCGATCGAGTGGATCTCCGAGTGCAAATAGCGGACTCGCACCCCATTCTCGGCCAGGTAATCGGTGAGATCCTCGGCCATCCGCTTGGTGAGGGTGGTGATCAAGCAGCGTTCCTGGCGCTCGGCCCGAACCCGGATCTCCCCGAGCAGGTCGTCGACCTGGCCCGCACTGGGGCGCACCTCCACAACCGGATCGAGCACGCCCGTCGGACGGATCACCTGCTGGGCCACCTGGCCAACACTCTGCTCCAGCTCCCAGGTGCCTGGGGTGGCCGAGACGAAGATCGTCTGGTGGGCTTTTTCCCAGAATTCCTCGGCCTTGAGCGGCCGGTTGTCGGCGGCGCTGGGCAGCCGGAAGCCGTGGTCGATCAGCACCTTCTTGCGGGCCTGGTCGCCGTTGTACATGGCGTGCAACTGGGAACAGGTGACGTGGCTTTCGTCCACCACCAGCAGCCAGTCATCGGGGAAGTAGTCGATCAGGCATTCCGGCGGAGTTCCCGCTTGGCGGCCGGCCAGGTGGCGGGCATAGTTCTCAACCCCGTTGCAGTAGCCCACCTCCTTGAGCATCTCCAGGTCGTAGGCGGTGCGCTGCTCCAGCCGCTGGGCTTCAAGCAGCTGGCCCTGGCTGTTGAGGACGTCGAGTCGTTGCTTCAGTTCTTCCCGGATAGCGGCGATGGCGCCTTCCAGTCGGTCTTTGGGTGTAACGAAGTGTTTGGCCGGATAGATGTTCACCGTCTCCAGGCTCTGGAGAATCTCACCGGTGGTGGGATCCACATAACGGATCGCCTCCACCTCATCACCGAACAGTTCGATTCGCACCAATCGGTCTTCATAGGCGGGGCCGATCTCGAGCACATCGCCCTTGATACGGAAGCGACCTCGGCTCACGTCGATATCATTGCGCGAATACTGGTTATTCACCAACTCCCGCAGGGAGCCGCGCAGATCGAGGCTCTCGCCCACCTGAAACTTGACGGCGGCCTTGAGGTATTCCGAGGGGATGCCGAGCCCGTAGATGCAGCTGATCGAGGCCACCACAATCACGTCCCGCCGCTCGAACAGGGAGCGGGTGGCCGAGTGACGCAGCATGTCGATCTCTTCGTTGATCGAGGCCGTCTTGGCGATGTAGGTGTCCGAGACCGGCACATAGGCCTCGGGCTGGTAATAGTCGTAGTAGGAGATGAAATATTCGACGGCGTTGTTCGGGAAGAATTCCCGCAGCTCGTTACAGAGCTGGGCCGCCAGTGTTTTGTTATGGGCGAGAACCAGAGCTGGCCGCCCCGTGCGCTCGATCACATTGGCGATCGAAAAGGTCTTGCCGGTGCCGGTGGCACCCAACAAGGTCTGGAAGCGCTCCCCACCATCCACTCCCTTGGTGAGAGCGGCGATGGCGGAGGGTTGGTCGCCTTTCGGTACGTAGGGCGCCTGAAGATCGAATCGGGCCATGCCCGTGGGAAATCAGGCGGAGCCTGGAGAATGGGGCAATCAGTCTACGGAGGGTTCAGGCCACACCGCCGCTCACCAGGGTCATGGCCCGGGTCAGGCCCACATCCAAACCGAGCAGTCGCAGGATCAGAGCGCTCAGAACGCTGTACACCAGGGCACCGAGAATGGCGCTGACCAGCCCGTTCTTGAGCTGGAAGCCCTTGATCAGCCAGGCCGCCAGGGCGAACAACACGATGGTGATTAGCCAGTTGAACAACAGCGACACCGGGCTGATCAGGCCACCGAGCGACGTGACAGCCCAGATCGGCCCGAGCAGGAGCCGCAGCGGAAAGATCAGCAACGTGCCCAGCAGGCCGATCACGACCGCCGAGAGCAACGCCGTGCCGAAGTTCGCCATGACCACGCCGAGGGGCAGGGCCGCGACGATCAACAGCACCACGGCCCGGATCGGCCATTGCAGCAGCCAGATGAAAGCACCCATGGATCAGGGAAAGCAACGCTGTAACCGTAGGCAGCGAAGGGCCATGGCGCCAGAACCAGGCGGTCCACTGCCATGGACTGTTACTGGATCAAGAAGCGATCCCAACCGCCAGCGGTGCGCCCAGGGCTTCGCGCAGGCTGCGCACCGCGGCTATCATGGCCGGCTCATCATCGAGGCGGCTCACCGCTGAGCCGACGCCCACACCGCTGGCCCCTGCGGCGATCGCCAGCGGCAGGGTCACCGCTGAGAGGCCCGAGGCGCAGAGCACCGGCAGCGGCGCCTCCAGTGATTGCAGGGCCCGGCTGATCGCATGGGCTGCGGCCAGGGTCGGAGCCGCCTTCTCGATCAGCCCCAGGGTGCCGGCGCTGAACGGACGGGCTGCGGTTCCCCCCTCGGTCTGGATCAGGTCGGCACCAGCCGCCGCCAGATCGATCGCCAGCTGCTCCTGTTGATCCAGGGGAAGGATGTGGGGAACGGTGACCGAAAGCACCACGCTTGGAAGCAGCCGACGGGTCCGGCGGGTCAAGGAGAGCACCTCGTCGGCGCCGAAGCGGCGGCCCAGGGGGTAAAAAGCATCGAAGTTGCCGATCTCCACGATCGTCGCTCCGGCGGCCACAGCCGCCGGAAACAGGTCAGGATCCACCGCTGATGCGCAGATCGGCAGCCCGGAAACCTTGGCTGCCAGCTGAACCAAAGCGGGGTCGCAGGCCACATCGATCAGATCGGCGCCCCCACCGCCGGCGGCCCGGCTGATGCGCTCCACCGCCAGCGGATCGCGATTGGTGAGCCCCGTGATCACCTTCAACAGACGCCGTGACACCAGCGCCGCATGGAGTTCGGCGGGCAGGCTGGAGAGACGCGACATCGGCAGGGTCAGCAAGTGGCAGCCATTCTCCCACCTGAAAGCACACCAGCCCAGACCAGTCCCCGGCATCCAGGGCCGGGCTGGGGGCCCCTGCACCGGCGGCTGCATCGGCAGTTATTGGCAGACCCATTCCTCCTGCCCAGGGGAGAGCGGTTGCTGGTGGCTGTCTCCGGCGGCCAGGATTCGATGGCGCTGATCCGGCTGCTGCTTGATCTGCGCCGTCTGCACCACTGGGAGTTACGGCTCTGGCACGGGAACCATGGCTGGCGGCCGGAAGCCGCCGCCCAAGCGGAGGCCCTGGCTGACTGGGCTGGGTCGTTGGGCTTGCAGGTCCAGCAGGATCAGGCGCAGCCGCCACCGAGCAGCGAAGCCGCCGCCAGGGACTGGCGCTACGCCCAGCTTGAACATTGGGCAGCCGAGCTGGATTGTGGCCATGTGGTCACCGGTCACACCGCCAGCGACCGGGCCGAAACCGTGCTGCTGAATCTGGCCCGGGGCGCCGATCGGCGTGGGCTCAGCAGCTTGCGCCGCCGTCGCCGTTTAGGGGAGAGCCGCTGGCTGGTCCGCCCGCTGCTGAGCCTGAGCCGCGAGGAGACGGCAGACTTTTGTGCCGCCTGGGAGTTGCCGGTCTGGATCGATTCGAGCAACGCCAGCCCCCGCTTCAGCCGCAACCGCATCCGCCACGACGTGATGCCCGTGCTGGAGGCCCTCCATCGCGGCGCCAGCCGCAGGATCAGTGCCCTGGCCGAACGCCTTGAGCAGTACCCGGGCGAGGAACTACTGGGCCTGGCCCTGGTGCCGCTGCTGGATCCAGCCGAGCCGAGACGGTTGTGCCGCCAACCCCTGCAACGGCGTAGCCCGGCCTGCCAGGAGTTGCTGCTGCGCCATTGGCTGGAGCAGGAAACTGGTAGGAGTCCGGCGTCGCGAACGCTGCTGGAGCTCTGCCGCAGCTTGCGCAGCTCTTGCGAGCCTGGCAGCCTCGATCTGGGCGGGGGCTGGCGGCTGACGTGGCGGACCCACCACCTTCTGCTTCTGGAGCCAACAGTCAAATGACGTCAGGCCGCTTCGATTCCGACTCGTTCGACCAGGCCTACAGGGCGGTGGAGCTTGCCTACAGCGAGGGCCGCTTCCAGGACGCCTTTCGCCAGGCCGATGCCCTGCTCCAGCAACAAGGTCCTGGAGAATCTGACCCCAGGACGCAACGCCTTCAACTGATCCTCGGCCATATCCACCTCCATGGCCTGCAGCAGCCGGAGCTGGCCATTCCCCACTACCAGACCGTTCTGGAGAGCGGAAACAGCGTTACTTACAGGGAGCTGGCCGAGCAGGGGCTGGCTCTGTGCCAGGAAGCGTTAGTCGAAAAAGCCGTTGAGAAAACCAACGAGCCGTCGACCGTGGCACCGGGCCCCGCAGCCGACCTGAGAATCGAAGCGGACAGCGTCGAAGAATTCAGGCCGGTAGCTACGGCAGAGGAGAGCGAACTGGCCAAGGGCCTGTTGCGCGTGGTGCTGGGCTGAGGCTTCAGCCGGCGGCGGTGGAGCGGCGGCGACGCACCCGGTTGGCGGGCATCTCCGGTTCAGCTGGAACAGAGACCGCTGGGGCTGCTTTGACCACTGGGGTCACGGCTGCGACCGGAGCTGCTGTAGCTGTTGCTGCTGCCGGGGCCGGCAGGGTGGCCA
>Ga0222665_1001385_pt1 | contig 10941 bp, 10 predicted proteins | sample AntAcemetagen653_FD_179853 | JGI IMG/M metagenome (GOLD analysis project Ga0222665, IMG submission 179853) | Saline water microbial communities from Ace Lake, Antarctica - #653 | ecosystem: Environmental > Aquatic > Non-marine Saline and Alkaline > Saline | place: Antarctica: Ace Lake...
TCATTCATTCGTACAGGGTCGGGCGGGACAAATGATGCTTCTTCCATTTAACATCCCGCTTTGCCAATCCAGTTCTGATCCTTTCTGAATTCTCCGGGAGTTTTGTTCTGGCCGCGAACCGAGTTAAGCAAAATCTTATGTATCTCCCGGATAAGGGCTAAACGAATCGGATAATCCCGCAAATGTTCCGATGCTTGAAATAGTGCCGAACGATAATTGGAGATTTCCTGGATATCTTTATATTTTTCACCTTCTTTAATCAGTCCTGCTTCCTGCTCCAGCACTTCGTCAACGGTTGCCTGTGTACCTTCGATTTTGGAAGATAGCACTGCCTCCTGCGTGGTCAGCGGCGACAACATCACCGCCGGATTGGGAATACCCTGCAAGGGCATGGGTGTCAGGCCTACACATTTCACACATCTCAACATTCATACAAATTTTAAAAATTTTGGAACAAATCATAATCAGGCCTAAACTTCTAAAATGCGGGTTTCTTTATTGTCAACTGTGTAGGCCTGACACCCATGCTTTTTTCGGAGGAGCCTCTATTTAACGCCGCTTTTAAGTTTAGGCTTGTTGATTCGAATACGCGGTGAAACTGGGTCAAAAACGATAAGTTGCCCCGGCCTTAAGCACCTTAGTCTCAGCCTTGAGTTCTTTCTCCATGCGGTCGAGGGCATGGTCACAGGTATCGTGTCCGGAAAGATAAACTTTCTTGGGACCGGCAGCATTTATGGCGGTAATGGTTCGGCTCAAGTCTTCGTCGGTAATCCGTTGCCATGGAGGCTTGCCCGTGCCGATAATCGTCTGGAACTTGATGCCAGCGCGGTTACCTCTCCCGTCGGTGATAGGAAAGTGAAGCCCCCCACCTACAGCGTAGAGAGGTTCATTGGACAGACGTTCAACCATTTTCAAAACAACTTCAATGGTTGGGTGACCACAGCCGGTAAAGACCACTAAACCCTTGCCCTTGACTCGGGCCACCAGTGCCTGTTCTTCCGTGAAACCCATTATGAACAGGCTCCGAGCCAAAGGACCGCTGGAAGCAATACCGGCGGTTAGTAGTTGAGGTCTTTCGACCAACTGGGTCTTAAATCCTTCGGCCTCAGCCTTGTCAGGCAGGAAACAGGCCTTTAGCTTTTCAGACATTAGTTCGTCGGGCACAGTCACTTGCCGGGATCGCTGGGCAGGTATCCCTCCCATGTGGTCACAGTGAAGATGTGAGATTGTCAAGGCATCCACCTGATCCAGGCTAAAGCCAAGCTTGGCAGCATTGTGAGTTAAAGCCGGGCGGGTTGGGCCAAAACCGACGTCATACAGCATCGAGCCCAATTCACTCTTGAACAGGTAAGACACGCCAGCATCGCCTATGAACCCCTCCTTGGCTTTCCATTCCACCAATACCGTCAGCTCCAAGAAATCAAGTTCGGGTATTTCAAGGGGTTCGGCCTCGTCTATACGATTTTGGTTCAGTTTACCGACATTCCCACTCTCCTTCTGAAATCGCCTGTTTTTGGCAAGTAACCAAGGGACGATAATCGGGGAAGCCACAACCAAAACCGGCCACCATATAGGCGATAAACGAAAAGACATTGTCAGGCCTCCTTTGAAATATTTGTGAGAGGATCACGTCTGCTGTTGTTAGCTGACATCTTCCCCTATCTCTTTAACGTCGCTCTTAAGTTTAGGGTTGTCGGATATTCTCTTTTCATCATTTCAATGATCTGCTCATATGTCGTTTCAGAGCGAAACAGTCAGCAGACCCCCGCTTATTTTCCTCATCACGTAAATAAATTATGGTATTAAGAGCTTATAATTTATTATTTTTTCACTACTACATTCATCAAATCAGCCAATGACACTGCAAAGGGAAGCCCGGAACCTCTTCCATTTTTATATCCAGGAAGTTTTCTGATATCCCATTGTGCGCCGTTAAAATCATTACTGATATTATTCTCGATCGTATATACCAAATAATTTTCACTTAAAGGCTTAGAGTAACTCTTTTTGAGCATCTCTTGTTTTGAAAACACTCTCGGACCTTTTTCAGTTATTTTCCTTATGTCACCTGTTTTCAGTCCTCCTTCTGAATGAAGAAGGAGATAGAAAGCACCTGCAGTCTCAGGTGTAAGTCTGACTGAACCTCGAGTACTGTTCACTCGGAAATTATAAAGACCGTTTTCCTGTATCCAGTTGTAGTGTTCTTCGCTCTTGCAATATCCGACCAAAACATAAGTATCAGCAGGCGGTAATATCCTTTTTCCAGCGATATATTCCGGCATCGGCTCTCTAACTTCGACATCACTTTTATCTTTAAAAATATCATATATCCTGTATGTTATCCGATCATGCTGTGACGTACGGTTCAAGAGATGTTTTGCAATCTCTTTGATAAATGATTTCAGATGTTCAGAGCCATCATCACCCTGTGAAGGCCGGACTGCAAATGCTCCAAGGCCTGGCATTATTTCATGAAAGCCTTTAAGTGAAACTTCATTTTCGTGTCCAGGATACAGTACATAAGCCCCACCTGTCCGGCGTATAGCATCCTTGTAAGCGTGCATCTTAAGAAGGTCTGCCCTTTTATATGTGCCGGAACGCTGCTCGTATTTTTCATTATCATGGTTAATCTTGTCATCCCCCAGTATATCTTTAAGACTCTCAATTTTATATTTAGCATCAAAGTGAATATGAACAATAAGCTCCTGTTTTTCCGCTTCCTCTCGGCTAATAAAGTCAGCCGGCCAAAGTGAAAGTGTATAGTCCGGCCTCATACTTTTTGACCAGCTTCCACTAAGGGGATAATCCTTTGATCCGCTAAATGTCCGGTTGTAGCTGAATTCAACTTTCAGATCTCTTATTCTATTCTTAAAAATACCTTTAAGTGGAATATGTTTTCCAGACTTGATTTTAAGCCCAAGTCCTTCAGCAGTCGGTTCAATAAGTCTTTCTAAAGAGGCTGGATCAATCGCAAAAATATCTTTAAGGATTTCTAACAGCTTAAAAAAGAGCCAGTATTCATAAAGAACAGCTACATCGCGTTTGCCAGCACTGTAAACATCTTCACCGCCTTTCCATATCATTTTTGCAGCAAGGTCAAACATCAGCCATATACGCAGGACTTCACGGTACCCCTCTTTTCGCTGAAGAATCGGGCTGTTAAGCGGAAGAGAAATCGGAGGTGATATCTCTCGAAAAAAATCATGGTTAAGCATGCCTCCGAGCTTTTCCTCAAGCTGTCTTGCTTCTTTGTATGACCTTGTAAGATTTCCGTTCTTCTTTAAGAGACTTCGTATTTCAGAGCAAAAATTGCAAAACAGTTCTAATGCATGTTTAATAAAACGGTTTTCAGGAGTGTCAACTGTTTCAATTTTTCTGCCCGCTGAAATCCGAGCAGGTATATCTTTCATTTTTGATTTCAGCGCATGATCATCCGGCACCCTGATACGATGTGATCGGGAGGCAATCTGCCGAAGATGTGAACTGCCGAGCCGCCTAATTCTTCTTATATCAGTTTCTTCATCTGTTTTAGACCATACATTCACAGGTGCGGATAATATCCTGTACACAGCGTCATCAAATTCATCGGTATCTATCACTGATTTTACAAAGGCAAAACGTTGATAGAGAGTTTCCGGATCAGCATCAAAGTCAGGCGCAAATCTCTGCGTTACAGGTGAACTGTACTGCATAAGAAGATCTGTGCAGTATTCTGTAATATTTTCAAGCATAAACCGGTAGTCTTTCCGGTAGGATGCCTTAACAGATCTTACTTCAAAGGATACAGAACCTGCTTTCCCTCCGGACGAATCCAGAATCTTCAGAATCAAGGTGCCCACATAAATTACGGGAGTAATCCTTCCACGGAATTCTTCCGATTTCGATTCTCTTAAAATCCTAGGATCACCTTCAAGCCGCCACCCTTTTGAAAGTTTATATTCATAGGCGTGACCTTCCTTCAGTTGAACGGTTGCTTCACCGTTCTCAAGAGCGTCAGATTCATCAATAATCTGCAGGCTTTGTTCATCATCTGATTCAGGAAATAGTTCAACAGTTACGGGAGGGGCATGTGCATCATTAAGTTTTATTTCTTTTTCAGGTATATTCATGCAGCACTCCTGCTATGCCTCTGCAAAGCTGGTGAAACCATCCTGCACAACCCGCTTCCGCATCCGAAGGATTTTTTCAAGGGATATTTTAAACCGGACTCCGGTATCTTTTCCAATTATTTCAGGGGAGACCTCAAATTGATTCAACTGTTCAGAAGTATTTTCCACATCATCAGTAAGACACAATTCCGCTAGTGTTGTCAGCACAGGTTCTAGTTTTTTTCGTGATCCGTGAATTTTTGGCAGCAGCTTCTGCATTACGGCTGCATCAATCACGTCATCTGTATCCCAAGCCTCACCCTCTTTTTCAGTAAGCTTATTGAGAACCGCAGCAAAGCGGAAGATCTCTGATGCAGATCTGTATCCAAACTCGGAGCCGGTCTTTTTTAGTTCATTAAAGAATTTTATTAGTGCTTTATTGATCTTCTCTTTATTCGGAAATTCTGAAACTTCTTCTTCTGATATCCGCACAAAATCAGCAGCCATTAAAATGCCGGCTCCCATTAATGATTTCAAATTAGGTTTTACTGGGTTTTGCAAAAACTTTGTCATTTCATCATCAGATACGCGGAACTCTATCACATTAGCTCTATCCAGAACCTTGGGACTGAACATATAGGTTGTTTCATCAATATTCACCGTCCCAATGATGAAAAGATTTCTGGAAAGCTTAATCTTATCCGGGATACAGTCTTTCCATTTTCCACTGCCATCCTTCCAATCATTTGAACCAGGGTGGAGCGTTATAGCCTCTCCAGATTCCATGGCACTGAGAAAATCTGCAAAGTAACGTTCCACATGGCTGAGGTTCATTTCATCGAGAATAAGAAAATATGGTTTATTACTGTTTTCTTCTTTTGATGCTTCAATCATAAGATCAACAATATTGTTTTCAGGTTTTATATATTTACCTGGTTCAAGTGCATTTGGGTAACCGAGTAATGGCTCACGATTTGTCCAGTCAGCGCCAACGGGGACAAGGCAAACTTGTGATCCTCTAAAATGTTTACTATTTTCTGTAATCCAATAACTAAAGGACTGTGCGAGTTTTGTTTTTCCGGAACCAGATAGACCAGTCAGTATTACAAATCTTTTAGCTAAACAACTTGCCAGAAATCTTGCCAATGAGTTTTCGCTATAATGTAGCTTCGCTTTCAATAAGTCGTTCTGCAATGTTGCTAAAATGTTATACATTGGTTGCCTACCTTTTGGATTTTTTGAATTATTATTAGGCAGTTGCTTCTCAGCTTCTATCAAGGCCTGACTTGCTTGCCCTGAAGAAAAGATGTTTTTCAAATCTGAGATTTTCTCTACCTTTTTTGATACTTCAGAACTTTTGTGAGTATACAAATGGCATATCTCTTGCTGAAGTAATGCCGTACTCCAGTTCCATCCTGTTGGTAAATCTTTACTTTCAATAATTTTAAATCTTATAAAGTTACCCCACTCTCCCTTTACACTATATTTTTTATCTAAATCTATGAATTCAGTTTTATCCTCTTCTGAATTGTAATCTGTTTCTATAGGTTTTTCGTTCACTTCAGTAAAAAGAGCTATACCGTTATTGCGATCAATTACAAAAACATTGTCTCCAGTATGATTATTTTTAAATCTCTTATCATTCCAATAAAAAAAGCTCTTACCAGTTGTCTTATCAATTGATAGTAAATTGCGGGCATTATCTGCTGCCTTTGGCTTAACATCATATATTTTGGGCTTAGCCATTTTTACAACTCCGTATATTTGGTTGCATTGCCTTTCGATTTTGTTACAGGATATTTTGCGTCGTTAAGTATAATTTTTTCTGTTGCTGCTTTTAAAGGATCAATTCCCAGATTGTCTGAGAGCCTTATAAGATAAATCATAACATCGCCTATCTCTGCTTTAATGTTATCTAATTTGTCGGTTGTCAAATTAAGACTTTCTTCTTCTGTCAACCACTGAAAATGCTCGACTACCTCTGCAACTTCCACACTTAATGCCATTGCAAGGTTTTTGGGCGAATGAAACTGCTCCCAATCTCTTTCTTTTGCGAACGTTCTCAGTTTCTGAATCAATTCTTCCATAAATTGTCACCAGTTTTCATGATATTGTTATTCATAGCAGCGTGTATGATTGAGGGAACGCATATAATATAATAAGTCTACCAATTTCAACAATATCTGGATTTTAAAGAATGGCCTGCCTTTGCTATGGCGTTAGGAGGGTTCGCTGTTCAATCAGGATCTATGTTGTCGATTAGATCGACAAGCTCCAGATGCTCATTCATGTCAGCCCTAAGCCACCTTCACACGAACTTAGGATAATTTCATCAAAATTAAAAGCAGTTGGTTACGTTACCACCAAAACATTATCAATAACTATTTGGAATATTTTCAAAATCCGCCCACTCAAACCAATTTGATAGTTTTAGGAAGTCGGCCCATTTGTTAATCATTTGAACATCGCCATCATAACTATTAACATATTCAGCTTCTGTTAATGAAGCTAATTTCTTTCCACTACCAATATATTTTGTATTGTTATATGGCTTTATAAAGTTGATACCGAAGTGAAATCCAAGTATTCTGAAGAATGCATAGTTCATAATGTTAGAAACGTCTAAAAACTTAGGCGGTGTCATTTTCACTACTTCTGTAGATGACCCTGCGAGGGCTTCTTGCTGTTGTTTCTTAATAGATTTCAACTGATATTGCCTTAATTCAGGATATTCATCATAAATCCACTTCTCAATCAGAATATCAGGAGGAAAATTTGTTACTTGCCTATATGTCCCAGTGTACCAAAGGCTTACTATTTGGGCCAATTTATCGAAAGGCAAAACTTTAGACAGTTCTTGTATTTCTGGTTCAATTTCAGTTAACGCATTTAGTTTTATCTGGTCGTTTGTTTTTGGGATTAATCTGTTTTCCTCAGATACGCTAAAAAGCCTCAAAACATGTCCACACTCATGAGCTATCAGGTGGTTGATTATTTCGTCATGCTCTTTCTTGACAAAGATAATGTGTGACGGCATATTCTTCCTGGCCATTCTCAAGGCTGCATATGTCGTCAAATCGTCCTTTTCAATAAACTGGATTTCTTTGGACGTGGTTTGCTTTACCTTGTCCAATATTTCCTTCACAGGTGCTATTAAATCTATACTCACTTAATGCCCCCGCCTTCAAAGAGTTTCAAAGCAGCAGAATATTCCTGATCCAAATCAATGCCAGCATCTTGATTGGGATCGATCCTCTTTAGTCCAACATACATGTAGCTGACCAATTGCAGGCCGGTAAATTCGCCACCAAGCGATTTTAGAGTATATTTGTTTTCAGGGTCGTTAATGTCCAAGCCGCTCCTACCCAAGAGTGCAATTTCTGTCGTAATCGCTATCGCTTTTTCTGGGCCAAGTTTTTCAAACTTTTCCAAGGCAGATAGGCAGTACATAACCGCATCCATACGTAACCCATTGGGGGCCTCGTCACGCATGGTTTTTTGAGCTATTTCTGTCCTTTGTGTACGGCATAACTCGGAGAGCTCCGAGTAAGGAGCGATTTCTATTGCTTTTATAAAGACCGCATCAGCTTTCTGGGGTTGATCGTTTTCCAGTAAACAAAGGGCATATCCATATTGAGCTTGCTGGTCATCTGGAAGCATCTCTGCAGCCTTCTCCAGGAGCGGCAATGCTTCAGAGGGGTTTCCATTTGCTAACAACCCGCCCAAATTGCGTAATGTATAGCCATTGTCAGGGTCAAGCTCATAGCTACGCTGTAACGCGTTTTTGGCATCATCAGGTTGTCTATTCCTTAGATAGGCGATACCCAATGCATTCCAGGCATTAGCGTTTCCCTCGTCAAGGGTTGTAAGTCGAGACAATAATTTAAGAGCTTTCTCTAATTTGCCCTGATCGCTCAGCATCATGCCATAATTAAATAGAATGTCCTGACGATCTGGATGAATCGAATTCAAGGTATCCAAAAGCGGTTCTGCATGTCGGTAGGCACCTTTTGTAAGCAGCTCGACTGCCAACCCAATGGCCTGGTCGACGTCTTTGGAGGATTCGGGCCACCAATAAACCTTAATGAAATCACCATCGATTTCAGTTTTGACCTCACCTCCTGCATCTGCTAAATGGTCTTCATAGAAAAGGCAAACAGCTTTCTCTCTGAGTTTTTGATCTTTCCTGAGAAGGTCAATGTCGATTTTCAATGGCAAGATCTCAAAATCAAACTCATTAACATCTATTTCAAAAATCACAGGTCCATCATTCATTTTTCCCCTCTTTTCTGAATCTCCATTCATACCAATCTTCCATTTTCAGGATTTTTGCCCAACTGTCCACAATTTCAATATGCCGCTCCGGATCACTTTCCTGCACCTTTTCCTCGTAAGCATCAATCAGGTGAATCCCTTTATTTATGTAACCCATTGAGCGATATGGCAAAAGGACTGTCCTGGACCCTGAAATCCTGGACCATTTAATGGCGTAAGCTGCGTTCATCGAGGTACTACGGTCAAATATGCCTTTGGGAGTCATTTTTTTAATTTTTTTGTTAAACGAGCGGGTAAGCTCTACAAGGTCATTACTTACGTATTCTTCACGGATGGCTTCAAGGCCAGGGCAAAGGTCCGTAATCATATCCATACAAATGATTTGGCTGGGCATTGAATTGAGTTGTTGAAGTACGCCCATAACTATCATCTTAGCGTACTCGTTTGCAGCTTCCAAAGGCAAACCTTGTTTTTTGGCTTGATTCGAAAACGTCACAATGAGGGACTTCGCCCTGTCATTACGAATACCAAATTCGGGAATACGATCAGGATCAGCCCATTTAACGAGCAACATGGCACATTGAACTGCAACCAAATAGTCACCGTATTTTTCGTATTTTGGGTTGACCTGGACTAAGTGCATCGGTTGAAATGGGGACGCAGAAACCATGCCTGAATGCGTTGAGATTTTGCTATCAACAACGATCGAAACACCGTACCCTGTTTTCTCCTTAACCATGCCCATTAACACTTGGGTGTCTGGTGATGTCATTAAAATCTCCTTACACTAAACAGCAATAAAAGAACTTTTATTGGATATATTCGATAATATAATGAGCTTTTGCAATGGCTTCCAGTTTAGTCACGATATTATTACATTTGAATATTTTGTCAACAAAAGGTGGCTAATTCGTTGGTTTACCATTTGGCATTTTGTCCTGTACCAACTCTCCTATGGATATCCTTTCGCCAAGAATTTAGACCCGAGGAGCATCCTTCGTCTGCCGCCAATTCTCTTCTGTGTGTTTCCCCTTCCATTCCAGGTAGAAGCATAAGTCCGCAGACATATCTATCTCTTTGCCAATGGAGTTGTGGACAAGTCTTTGCATTGGGGTACAATCTTTCAGAAGTGGCGCATTTTGCTTTGATACAACAGTACCCGCAGCCGACGCACTTTTTGATTTTATCAATTTCCATGGGAATCATATAAGTCCAAACAGGCGCCAACCACCGGACATATTGGCATCTTAAAGGAATTAGCTTATACTGTATTCAGAACTGCTTTTTACTGGTATTGTAAGGCTTGGCAGAAGAAAAACCAAAATCATCGTTCTCAACCCATTCAAAAAGCCATCGTTCTTCAATGCTATTAATAGCTATGTGGGGCTTAAGCGCACCGTTTCACTGTTTTGCCATTTCCAGGTCTCTCAACGCATTTGCTACTTTGATCCTGATGTCATTTCTTATTTTTGATTTCAACACGTCTGTTTCCGTCACCCCCATGTCTTTTAGCCGTGTAGCAGCCCGAATAGCAGGTTCCGGCGAAAATTCTTCAACTATGACTCGTTTGATTAATTTCTCCATTGTTTTCCTTAAGTGAAACAGCTATGGGCATTTCTGTTTTAATGGCTCTTATCATGAATTTGGAGGGCATCGGCAATCTCTTTGTATAGTTCTTTCGCCTCCTGATAGATAGGTGAGTTGTCCACTCCTTTCAGTGAGGGACTGCGGGCAAAAAAAGTCTCCAGAACACTCCGACCGGCCTCCATGTGACCAGCCATACGGTAAAGGAGTGCCAAGCCATAATAGGCATTAGGAATATCTTGAATTTTTAACGCCTTCTTGAAAAGAACTTCCGCCTCCTGAAATCCACCTTTCTCCATCATCAAGCCTGCATAGTTGCAGGCGACCAACGGATCATCAGGATCAATTTCCAGGCATTTATCATAGAAGAAGGCGCCGACATCAAGGTTGTTTTCGTTGCGGGCATAGATGTTGCCAAGCATCATGGAACTCCACGCGTCCTCCGGGTCGATCTGTAAACATTCGAACAAGTGCTTTTTGACCTTTTCCAGATTCCCGAGTTCCAAATAGACCTTTGCCATCTTCCGCCGCGCATCCACATTCTCAGGGATTACAGACAGGACCTCCTGGAAAAGCTTTAGCGCTTTGAGGGGCTTGCCATTTTCGGCTTCAGACACTCCCTTCTTCAGCTTGCCCATGGCTTCATCAAACTTTTCCGGGGTGGAATCCCTGAATTCGATGCAAGCCATGCCTCCCTGGACAGAAATATCCATCACATCAGCGATCACGCCGTACGCCTTCCTGATCTTTTCGATTACAATGTCATGCGGAGAATTCGAAACATCCAGTCGTTCGCCCGGGATGAGCATGACATCTTTCAGGGGAATCATCAATTTCATGGTAACTCTCTTGCTGGATATCTTTCATGAAGGGAACGGGGTCAGCCCTTGAATTAGGACAAAGTAGAAATAATGTTGCCACCTTCTTCCTCAGCGTCCTGTTTTCCTCAACTGCCTTTGACATCCTATGATACACCTTTGATTCCAATAATCTT
>Ga0222665_1001398_pt1 | contig 10886 bp, 10 predicted proteins | sample AntAcemetagen653_FD_179853 | JGI IMG/M metagenome (GOLD analysis project Ga0222665, IMG submission 179853) | Saline water microbial communities from Ace Lake, Antarctica - #653 | ecosystem: Environmental > Aquatic > Non-marine Saline and Alkaline > Saline | place: Antarctica: Ace Lake...
TGATCGTAAGAATTTTTTAAATCGTCTCGGAAAATTGATTCCTGAAACACAAACCGATTGTTTTGCATGGGCGCTGATTCCAAACCACGTCCATTTATTATTAAGAACCGGTTTGGTCCCGATTTCCTTATTAATGAGGCGGTTGCTCACCGGATATGCGGTATGGTTCAACAAGAAGTATCGGCGACACGGCCAGCTTTTTCAAAATCGCTATAAATCAATCTTATGTCAGGAGGACCCTTATTTAAAAGAGTTGGTTCGCTATATCCATTTGAATCCATTAAGGGCAGGGCTGGTTGAAGATATGAAAAAGTTGGATAAACACCCGTGGTGCGGTCACAGCGTTCTTATGAATAAAACAAAGCAAGCATGGCAGAATGTCGATTATGTTTATGGACTGTTTTCCGAGAAAAAAAGAATGGCTCGAACAAGGTATCGAGTGTATGTCGAAAAAGGGATTGTCGACGGCAAACGGCCCGACCTTACCGGCGGCGGACTATTAAGGAGTACCGGTGGCTGGACGGTTCTCAAAGGACTTCGGAAAGTGGGCATCCGAGTCAAGGGAGATGAGCGCATATTAGGCGACAGTGATTTTGTTGAAAATGTACTTAAGTCCGCCGAAGAAGAACTTGAGCAGAAATACGATTTAAAAGCCAGGGGCTATGATTTCTATCGAGTAACACAGAGGGTTGCCGAAGTGATGGAAATAGAAACAGAGCAAGTAACGGCCTTTGGGAAATCACCGCAAACCGTTAAAGCCCGAAGTCTTTTATGTTTTTGGGCGCATCGAAAGCTTGGCATGACAACCATAGAGATTGGAAGAAGGTTAAATATAAGCCAATCAGCAGTGAGTCGTTCATCTATGAGGGGTCAACAAATTGAAAGAGAGAATCGGTTCGAACTAATTGATTAAAACGCATGAAATCATAGACGTCCCCAATATTGCACGGATTGAGGACCTTTGCTGCTTCGCTTCTCTTCCATTTATATTTATTAACCTCGTCAGAAGAAAGATCAAGCTGGTTTGCTATGTGTTTTATTACCGATTTTGGTACTTCATTTAAACCGTCAGGGAACCGTCCTTCATGTTGCATGAATTTGATCAGAATTGAAAAACCAATTCGCCCGGCAGGTGTTCTATGTCCAAGATACTTAAGCTCGTTTGATGACAATGTGAAATATTCAATAAGTTCTTCTTTTTTCCAAACGTGCTTCATTTTAATTAGAATCCGATTTTTTTGGGAGGATTTGTTTCCTCTGACAATAGCTGATCCAGCGTTTCAAAAACAATCTGAAAACGTTCATCCGTTAGCTGTCTTAATCCATCAATCTCTCTTCTTAGCTCTTCATTGGCGGAAATCATTTGTCTTAGTTTTGTAAATGTTCTCATGATCTGGATATTAACATCTATAGCTCTATCGCTATTCAAGAGTCCAGATAGCATGGCAACACCTTGTTCAGTAAACGCTGAAGGCAATTTTCTGACCCCGCCCCAACTTGATGTCACAAATTGTGATTTCAAGTTATTAAACTCGGCCCTTGTGAGCTGGAACATAAAATCTTCAGGAAAGCGTTTGATGTGCCGTTTGACAGCCTGATTTAAAACTCTTGTTTCAACGTCATAAAGTTCGGCAAGATCCCTATCCAGCAGGACTTTAACGCCACGAATAAAAAATATTTTGCTTGAAATCAACTCAACTGGTACAATTTCTGACATATATAAATCCCCTTGGTCTCAAAATAATACGTATCCCTAAACCAACATATTAAAATATTCCCACAAACATGGGTATCGGAACTTTATTAGAATTATTGCGGAATAAAGATGGCTTTTGCAAGGAAAAGAATATGAAAAATCACAGAATTTCTGTTTACATTTTAAAAATAGGAACTTTTTAAAAACACAAACCGCACTTCCTGGTAGCTACGCTACTTTTACCCCTATTGTATAATTTTGAAATATTATAGTTTTTGATTTTTTCCAAATGGAATTCCTAATTTTATCAATCGATGCCTTAATGTGCTGGAGTGGATACCGAGTAAGGCGGCAGCGCCGTCTTTACCTTGGATTTTTCCATTTGTTTTTTTCATGACCTTTTGAATATGGGTCCGGTTCATATCATCCAGATTCAACAATTCTTCTGCAAAAAGCTGCGATTCTAATGATTCAGGCTTAGGTTCCGGTCCCGGCATATTTTTAAAGTCCTGAAACCGCAACGGCTGGCCTGCACTTTGTAACTGATGCCTGATCAGTTCACGCTCTACGGTATTTTCCAGTTCTCTGACATTGCCCGGCCATAAATAATGCTGGAGTCTTTCCATTTCCCTGGGGGCAGGCACCGGGCGATATTTGAGTTTCATTTCCCAGGTTTTGCGTTCAACAAAATAATTTACTAAAGCCGGAATATCTTCCTTGCGATGCCTCAGAGGCGGAATGGTGATGGGAAATACATTGATGCGGAACCAAAGGTCTTCACGGAATTCTTTTATCCGCACCATTTCCGGAAGATTTCGGTTGGTGGCGGCAATAATGCGCACATCTACTGCAATCGTGTCGCTGCCGCCGACCCTTTCCACTTCACGGGTTTCCAAAACCCTGAGAAGCCGAACCTGGGCTGCCAGGGGTAATTCTCCAATCTCATCTAAAAAAATAGTACCGGTATGCGCCCGTTCAAATCGTCCACGTTTGCGTTCCAAGGCACCGGTAAATGCTCCCTTTTCATGACCAAACAGCTCGCTATCAATCAGGCTGTCCGGAATAGCACCACAATTCACCTTTATCAGGGGACCGTCTCTACGGGGTGATAAATAATGAATGGCATTGGCAATCACCTCCTTGCCCACCCCGGTTTCTCCCAATAACAAGACCTGACTGTTAAGGGAGGTGACTTGGTGAACCTGTTCCATGACATTTCTCAGACCGAAGTTCTCACCGACGATCTCATCACCGGATATATGATGCAGTTCTCGATTCAGATATTGATTGTCATCCTGGAGCAGGCTTTTCAGACGGACAACTTCCATAAACCTCAGTGTATTGGACATAGCAATGGCAAACGGATCATGGAGCAACGCCAGAAGCCTGGCATGTTCATCTGTAAACCGGTTTGGATGTTTTGCAATAACCACCACCACTCCTATGCCCGCATCCTTTATCTGAAGGCGCAAGGCAACACTTGATAGATCCTTTAGCCCCATGGCCATACTGACATCCCGGGCAATCGGATTGTCAAATGCATTATCCAGTTTCATAATTTTGCCCTGTTCTTCTCCCATGATCGCAATGGCTGCTTCCGACAATGGAATGACTGCATTAAATGTTTTTAATTCAATATCCGATTCAATACCGACCATTCGCACCCCTTGTAGCTCTTCTTCATAAATACAAAGCTCGATACCGATGGCGGGCATATATTTTTTAATAAATGCCAGGCAATCTTGTAATACTTCATCAATATCAAGGCTTCCGCAGATTCGCATGGTGCCTTCATGGAAAAATGCCATATCTTTTGATTTCATCAACCCCTCCCTTAAAATTCCATATACGGAATTATTATCATAAAAATATCATATACGGAATCTTTTTATTCCGCATACGGAATCTCTTTATGCGCTTCAAATATAACTATTTGAAATTAAACAATTTTAAAATTGGCACGCTTTTAGCAGTACTATTAATAAAATAAAATTTGAATTTTTAACGCCTTATTGGCAGGCACGATCAATTTTTAAGCAGACTATCAAACGCTGAAAAGAAGGGAAAAACAAGTGATTCATTTGGAAGTGGTACGAATCCGACTTTTTAATCTGTCTGACAGCAATCAGGTCAATATTTTGTTTCAGCAGTTTAAAGAAAGGTTAAACGAGATTGCGGATCATGGGGCCGATATTGCCTTGTTAAAAAACACCTATGTTGAAAACGATTGGTCAATTCACCTATCCTTTCTGAATAACCCGGCAAATACAAGGGTTTTAACTCAGGCAGCGCATCTGATTGAAGCATTGCGCATGATCGGAATGGTAAATCATGATCAATGGGATCCAATTGAAACCATAAAAAAGTAAATAATCGGCAATTAAGAGAAAGGACAAAAAAATCAATGAAATCCGACAATACTCTTACACAAATAAAATTACCGGCACTATTGGCGCTGATGTTAATTTTTTTATGTTCATGTAGCTCAAATAACGGAGATGCCATTGCGGAAGGAACCCGGTCTATAGCCCGACCGGTAAAAGCGATTCAGCTTCAATCCCATAACGGTTACGCGAACCGGATCTTTCCGGGAACAGCGAAGGCACTGCAGAATACGGAGCTTTCCTTCCGTGTGGGCGGTCCGTTGATCAATCTGAATGCAGAAACCGGTCGGTATTTTGAACGTAACAGCATTATTGCCAGGATAGATCCCCGGGATTTTATTGTTCGGATCAATACACTGGAGGCCCGGCTGGATGCATCCAATGCCCAACTGGTGGAAAGCCGACTTCAGTATAAAAGATACGAACAATTAATTAAGGAAAATGCTGTTGCCAAAGCCACTTATGATCAAGTTAAGGCAATATTTGAAATGGCTGAAGCACAGGTCCGTACGGACTTGAAAAGCCTTGAAGATGCCGGAAATGCCTTAAAAGACGCGATCCTGTATGCGCCGTTCTCCGGTTATGTGGATAAAGAATTTGTAGAAAATCACGAGATCGTTGCTGTAGGCCAACCCATAATTTCCATGGTGGATCTTTCCGCAGTGGAAATTGAAATAGCCCTTCCTGGAGATATGCTGCCGAATATCGATTATTTTGAATCATACATCTGCAAATTTGCAGCATTCCCGAGTACAACATTTAAAGCCCGCTATAAGGAAATTGGCAAACAACCGAATGCCTCCAACAGGAGCTATCCGTTGACCTTGACCATTGTTCAGGACGGGAGTGCGCTGATCCGCCCGGGCATGGCGGCTGAAGTAACAATCAATATTGCAACTCATGATCAAGATCGTTTCTTTAGCGTTCCAGTAGCTGCCGTGGGCAATGATTCCAACCGTCAAAGCTTTACCTGGATTGCCGACCCAAAGACCGGAAGCCTCACCAAAAAACCGGTTAGTATCCACGGATTTTCTAAAGGCGGTAAACTTGAAATATCCGGAGATATTTCCGCCGGCCAGTGGATGGTTGTTGCCGGGGTCAATTCTCTGACTGAAGACCGAAAAATCCGGCTGTTGATATCGCAGAGCCAAAGCAATGTGGGCAATGAATTATAATGATAGTTCCGAAAAAATATCAATCGTGAAACGATTTCGCAGGAGAATATAAAATAAATGAACCTTTCCGACTTTGCATTAAAAAACCGTGTTATTACCCTGTTTGTCCTTTTTCTGGTGGCTGCGGGCGGGGTGATGGCTTATTTTCATATCGGCAAGCTGGCCGATCCGGTGTTTACCATTAAAACCGCTTTGGTAATCACACCATACCCGGGGGCATCCCCACATGAAGTGGAACAGCAGGTAACCCGGGTCATTGAGGAAGCGGTCCAGGCGGCCGATGAAGTCAAAACCATCTATTCTACGTCACGCGCCGGTGTGTCCATGGTGTTCGTGGACCTTCACGAATACAACAGAACCGGCAAGGTCCAACAACTATGGGACATTCTCCGGCGAAAGGTCGACCGGGTGCAGTCCGAACTGCCTCCGGGTGCGGGACCATCAACCGTGTATGACGATTACAGTGATGTGTATGGCATTTTTCTGGCCCTGACCGGTGACGGATTTTCCAATGCGGAGCTGGAAAAATATGTGGAATTCATAAAACGGGAAATCATCTTGGTTCAGGATGTTCGAAAAATTGATTTGTTCGGTATCCGCACGGAATGCATTAATATTGAAATCGACCGGAGCAAATGCGCGGACTTAGGGATTCCTCCAACACGAATTTACGGAATCTTAAACCAGCAAAACGAAATCATCGACCAGGGAGCACTGGAAGCCGGGGACTATCGTATCCGCATCAATTCATCAGATACGTTTATTGCAACAGAAAATATTGAAAACCTGATAATTCAGGGCCTGGGTGAAGAACAGATCCGTTTAAAAGATCTTGCACACGTCAGCCGTGACTACATCACTCCATCCGAGCCCATTATGCGGTTTAACGGAAAGCCGGCAATCGGCCTGGCTATTGCCGCGGCAAACGGCGCCAATGTCGTTACCATGGGCAATGCGGTCCAGGCCCGTCTTGATGAACTGATACCGGAACTGCCGGTGGGTTTAAATATCGGCGGCGTCTATTATGAGTCTCAGTTTGTTCAAAGCTCTACCAGGGTATTTATGACCAACCTGGCTGAATCAATAGGCATTGTGATAGTGGTACTCCTTATCACCATGGGCCTGCGCAGCGGTTTGATCATTGCCTCCAACCTGATTTTCTCCATTATGGGTACCCTGGTTATCATGCTGATATGGGGAATCGATCTTCAGCGGATTTCCATAGCCGCCCTGATTCTGGTGATGGGGATGATTGTTGATAATGCCATTGTTGTCACCGAAGGATCTCTGGTTCGTCTCCAGCGCGGGAAAGACCGTAAATCGGCCATATCCAAACCGCCGCAGGAAACTGCCTGGCCACTGTTGGGAGCAACCCTCATTGCCTGCCTGGCGTTCATGCCTATTTACATGGCGCCGAACAATACAGGTGAATTCTGTGCCAGTCTGTTCCAGGTGGTGTCCGTCGCCCTGATGATCAGCTGGGTGCTGGCCATGACACAGACGCCATTGTTTTGTGACTATTTCCTCAAACTTTCATCCAAGGCGAGCACCGGTGTTCCTCATTCCAGTCGCCCCTACCGGATCTATCGAAGTATTCTGATGGGGGCATTAAGACACCGCTTTTTTACAATCCTTGTGACGATCGGTCTGTTTATCATCGGCATTATCGGGTTTGCCAAAGTTCCCCGGGTTTTTTTCCCGGACTCGGACATGAAACAGTTTTTTATTGATTACCGGCGGCCCGAAGGCACCCGAACGGAAACCGTGTCGGCGGATTTAAAAAAGCTGGAACAATACCTGGATACGCTGTCGCCAGTGAAAAGCTATGCCACCTGCGTGGGCCAAGGGCCGCCGAGGTTTGCAGTTTCCATAACCCCGGAGCCGCCTACGGACGCATTCGGCCAGGTGATTGTCAATGTGGATAACTATAAACAGATCAACAACCTGATCCATGATCTGGAGCCCTGGTTTGCGGAAAACCTGCCTGCGGGAGAACCCCACATCTGGAAATATATCAACGGACCCAATGCGGATTACGATGTGGAAGCCCGCTTTACCGGGCCAAACCCCAAGGTTTTGCGCAATCTGGCTGAAAAAGCCAAGACTATTATGCGAGCAGATCCTCAGACCAGAAGCATCTGTGATGATTGGCGGGAACGGGTGATGGTCCAGGACATATCCTATTCTCAACAAAAAGCCCGGTTGGCTTCTGTAGAACGGCAAGATGTGGGCCAGGCACTTCAGAGCACCACTGACGGGTTAATCGTAGATGCATATCGGGAAGGAGATGAACTGATTCCGATCCTCTTGAAGTATTCATCTTCAGGCCTTGATAACTTAGACACCCTGCCGGTATGGGGAAACGGAGAAAAAAGCGTCCCTTTAAAACAGGTCACAGGAGAAAACAAAATTCAGTGGGAGGACCCCATTTTAAGGCGCTACGACCGGCGGCGGGTTATTCGGGCCCAGTGCGACCCGATTGTGGGAGTAACTGCAGATACGTTGCTCAAGCGGATCGGGCCAAAAATCGAGAATATTCCCCTGCCGCCCGGCTACACGCTGGAATGGGAAGGAGTATATGAAGATTCCATGGAGTCGCAAGAAGCTGCTCAAAAGTTTGTTCCGGTCATGCTGATCATGATGGTGTTGATTCTGGTTTCCCTGTTTAACGCCATTCGGCAGCCGCTGATCATTCTTTTGACGGTTCCATTGTGTCTGGTGGGAATCTCTGCAGGACTATTATTGTTCCAAAAAGCATTTTCCTTTTTGGCAATACTGGGAACATACAGCCTCATCGGCATGCTGATCAAAAATGCGGTGGTGCTCATTGACCAGATTGACACAAAGATTAAAAGCGGGGAAGTACCGCTGGCTGCAGTCCGGGATTCTTCCATTGACCGTATGCGGCCGGTTATGATGACCTCGCTGACCACGATTTGCGGCATGATCCCGCTGGTAACCGATGAACTATTTTCATCCATGGCTGTAACCATTATGTTCGGCCTGGCATTTGCCACGGTGTTAACCTTAATCGTGGTCCCGGTGCTGTATACGCTGTTTTTTAAAATCAAACCGGAAGGTTAACGTAATGTATATGATTTAGCTGAACAATGGTTGTTTTATTTATTAAAAAATCGGTCATTTTCCGGCCGGCAACTATACAACCAAAGGAGGTAGAGACATGAATAAAATATCTTTGCTAATAATAATTATGACTTCATTTGTTCTTACAACTACCGAAATTTATGCAGAAACTAATACCGATGATTGTTCACAAGCTGGTTTTTTCTATGGTGAATTTTCGTTCTATCAGATGGATAAAGTACTATCCCGGAATATAAACCCATTTATAAAAAAAGAAACCTTTGTAGCGAGTGATAACGATTTTTCACCGGCCGCATTTTTTTACGGAAAGTTAATTCCTGACCCGATTGTAGTAGTAAAATTCAAATCAGGGACCGGGCTTCAGGAGAAAAGAGTAAACGCTATACAATCCATCAAGCGAATGTCTCCAAAGGATTTATATTAAAATACATTTTATAGTTTAAGGATACTTGGATGTTTGGAAAAAAGAATAACATAATTCTCACTATGATAGTGAGCCTGACAATGGGATTTGTTTTTATTTCTGATGCGGCATCAGCAGAAAATCTTGAAAAAATGACCATTGAGCAGGCAGTTGATGATGCCATTGCCAAAAACCCGGTAATTATCGAATCTGATCAAACCATCCGAAGCACGGAATCATCGGCGAAAAGCGCCCGGGCCGCCTTGCTGCCCAGGGCAGTCGCAAGCTATGGGTATACCGGATTAAAAGACACGCCGGTCATGAAAACAGTAAACGGCACGATTGATGTCGCTCACCGTCATCAATATAACTGGAGCGCCAGCGTGATCCAGCCCTTGTTCACCGGCTTTACATTGACATCTCAACTTAAAATCGCACAACTGGAAACGGAAATTCAAATTCTGGAAAAGGAGCAGGTGGTGTTGGACCTGACAAGGGATGTAAAAACTGCCTGCTATAACCTGCTTCTTACTCAAAAACTGCTGATCGTGGCCGAAGATGAGGTGGCTGCCCTGACCGCGCACAAAAAAGATGCCCAATTGTTTTACGACCAGGAACTGATCCCCAAAAACGATCTGCTGCGTTCTGAAGTGGGACTGGCAAATTCCGTTCAGAAACTGGAAAACAGCCGGGCGGTTGTTGAAAAAGCAAGAGCCCACTTAAATCGGCTGCTCAACCGGCCGCTGACAGAAAAGATCAATGTTACGGATATTTCAAACTTTCCGGAAATAGAATTCAATTATGATCGATATGCCTACCAGGCAATCAAATATCGACCTGTCATGCAATCGGTCAACCTAAGCCTTGAATCTTTGGCGTTCGCAGAAAAAGTAGCCAGAAGCGCTCTATACCCTGAAATTTCCCTAAGGGGAAGTTATATGCAGGATGGAGATAATTTTTCGGCATCGGATAATAATTATTCAAACAATCACAATGCATACATGGGTATCTCCGCCACATGGACATTCTGGGATTGGGGTAAGGTCCGATCCCGTGCTGCTGCGGTAAACCATGAGTCCATAGCCCTTGAGGCCGGCATTAAAACCCTGGCCAACATGATTCGCCAGGAAGTCAGAAACACGGGGTTGGACTGTGAAGTGGCAAAAAAAAATATTACCACCGCATCAAAAGCTCTGGATCAGGCTCAGGAAAACTGGCGGATTACCAATGTCCAGTACCAGCAGCAAGTGGCTACTTCCACGGATGTTATGGATGCCCGAACATTTCTTACACAAGCTGACACCAACTATTACAATTCAGTATACGGTTATCTGAGCGCTGTTGCAGAATTGAACCGTGTGGTGGGCATAGATATAAGGAAAGAGCTATGACAGCAGCAAGGAGGCAAATATATATGAATAATTTAATCCAGGAAAATTTAAACCTGAAATGTGAAACATTTACCGGATACACAATCGACAATATTGCATTTCTCCAGTTGCACAGAGATTTTCTTTTGCGAACGGAAAACCTGAATGAACGGGACCAGGTTCTGGAATACCTGGAAAATGTTTCCTCCAGCAGTTCCATAAAATTATTGATTATGGCCGGTACGCCAGATGCCAAAGGAAAAGATGAATTTTTTGAATTTTTCAAAAACTTTTATGACCGGGGAATGTGGGATATGCGGGACGTCCATAAATAAGTAAATAACTTGACAAATGTAACCATTTTAGCTATCAGAAGCCCATGCCCAGATTAGCACGCCTTGACGCACCGGGTGTTTTGCATCACATCATCATCCGCGGAATTGAGCGTCGCAAGATATTCAGAAATGACGTAGATAAAGATAATTTTATTGATCGGTTATCAAATCTTTTACCACAAACCCAGACTGCCTGTTATGCCTGGGCCTTGATGTCCAATCATGCCCATTTTTTATTTCGAAGTGGCGGTGCCGGGATGCCCACCTTGATGAGAAGGTTGCTTACCGGGTATGCCATCTATTTTAACCGAAAGTATCGCCGCCATGGTCAGCTTTTTCAAAACAGATACAAATCTATCATCTGCCAGGAGGATATATATTTTAAAGAACTTCTCCGCTATATTCATTTAAATCCTTT
>Ga0222665_1001404_pt1 | contig 10854 bp, 7 predicted proteins | sample AntAcemetagen653_FD_179853 | JGI IMG/M metagenome (GOLD analysis project Ga0222665, IMG submission 179853) | Saline water microbial communities from Ace Lake, Antarctica - #653 | ecosystem: Environmental > Aquatic > Non-marine Saline and Alkaline > Saline | place: Antarctica: Ace Lake | collected...
AATACATTATCTATCGTAACAGTTCCGGGAAACTGGAGCTGGTTTATCCAAACCAGATATGGGATTTTGTTATGACCCCGGGACTCAATGAAAAGTGGGCATTCGGTAGCATAAATGAAGGAAATGGCGAAGGTTCAAAGATAAAATATGCAGAAGTGGGCAAATGGGAATGGCATGAACTGGGAGAAGGAACGCAGTATTTTCAGTCAATTGTAGGAGATAAGGTTACATTTTTCATGGATGAATTTAAAGGTTATCAGTGCGATCTTTCAAAGTCGCCCAAATCTCTGGATGACTGTATTCTTCTAAATAATGGAGAAGAGTCAATGAGAGCTCCGACAATGGATGTTGACGACCCTTCAAAAACAAATTTTATATATTACACTCCTGTTTCAAACCCGGATAAATTTGTCAGAATAGATATCTCAAAGACACCTTTTGAATATAAAGAGTTTGGATATGATCTGCCTGCTGAATACAAGAATAGCCTGCTGGGATCGGAAGTCGTTCTGATAAGAGGAAATCATCTTCTTTTCCATATTACTTACGGCCCGAATTATGACAATGCAGAGCGTTTGAAATGTTTTTACAGGCTTGACACTAATAAAACTTTCTGCACAGAACCTGTTCCGTGGGAATATGAAGGAGAAACAGGAGGCCAGACAGATATGGGTGCGGCCGATTTTGAAGGACATGTACTTTTGTGGCAGGATTCCAGACGTGCACTCCTTAAAGCAAGAGATATGGAATGTTACTGTGACTGGAAACCAGAGCTCTGTCCGTTTGATGATTATGTTCCCAACACTGAACATCCGAAAATAAACGGATTCCGTGAAGAAAGATGCGAAGATAAGACAAATTGTCCATATACGGATGTTTTGGATTGATGAGATGGCAAAATATGCGTAAGTTGTTAATTACATTGCTTATTCTTTTTTTGTCATGCACCTCGTGCAATAGTCAGAACCATGATTCACAGGATGAACAGGATTTGAACGATTACGATAACATCTCAGCTGATCAGGATAAGCCGGATGAAAAAACAGATAATGATTCAACTGTAGATGAAATAGATGAAGACACAGACGATGCTGAAGAACTTGCAGATGTTGACTATCAGGGAGCTGAAGAATGCCCTGACCTCATTGATGCTAAATTTCCATATTACAACAATGATCTTAGCATCCACTTTTGTCGCAAATGCGACAAACCTACAGTGAAAGACCCTCAGTGTGTTGAAAACCTGTGGAAAGATGCAGCGGCTCAACTTTATGCAGTATCACCCGAATCAGAATGTGAAAACGGATATCCCTGTGAAATGCCGGAACTGAAGTCCAGAACTCAGGCTGAATGGGATGAAGCACTGGAAGGATTGCCTCCACTTCAGTATCGTCCTCATGAATGTGATCTTGTACTCTCTGCACGGTCTCCGCATGGAAAATGGGCAGCAGATTCTACTGTGGGAGCAGTCAAGCACTTTGATATAAGTGATGGCAAGGTTGGTTTGTTTTTAAACAACATCAGTCTTGATTATAAAAAACACAGAACCCATGCAAAAACAATGGAGTTTGATCCTGAAACAGGAGCGTATAAAGCATTGTCCCCGGATTCTCTTGAAACAGGTTCATACAATAAGGGCTGTATGCTTCATCTGATAAATAATTTTAATTTTTACGACCCAGAAAACAATGTGAGATATTATCTAGCCCATTCCTGTAATGATGGCACAAGAAGAGTTGTATATCCCTCGCCGATAAGATATGTTTCCTATACGCCTGCTTTAAGTGAAAAATGGGCAATAGCAAATATTGAAGTTAAAGATGGAGATGGCAGCTCCACCATGTATGCAAAAGTCGGTGAATGGAAGTGGACTGAACTGATGGGAGGATTGTCCTATCAACCGGCAATAGTTAATGACAAGGCAATATTTTATACATCATCATTTAAAGGATATTACTGTGATCTTTCCAAAAATCCTAAAAGTGTTGATGATTGTATTCTGGTAAATGAAAATGAAACAGAGGAAATAAGATATCCTCTAATAAATGAGGATGATGAAACAGAAGTGTTGTACGAGTCGGATATCTCAGGAGTTTTCACAGTTAAAAAGTTGAAATTTGGTAATGATGGAAAAAAGACTTATTCGACAGTTTTGACAAAATTTGAGTCTACAGACGATTACTGGAAACCATTCGGATTCGGATTAAGGAAAGTTGCAGGAGACATGATCCAATATAATGAATTTCTGATGTCTACAGACGGATACAGAGATTCAAACACATGCTTTCACAACAGAAAAACAGGAAAAAGTGTTTGTATGAAAAAAGTTGAAAGGATGGAAAAGTTTCTTATCAGCTACACTGAATGGGAAGGGAAATGGATGGCATATCAGTTCTTCAACACTACCACTCAGTGTGTTAGAGATCTTGACTGTTATTGTGAAAAGGAAGGTGTTTGCCCGTTTGAGGAGTAGGTATTATAATCCCAAAGATCTTGTGACAGGAAAACGTCCGAGTGATGAGCCGAAGAAATGAAGAAAGTTATTATCCTTATCTTTCTCAAGTAATTTCTGAATTGACTCTTTCTTAATACCGTTCTATAATCCAGCGAAAGATGCAATGGAGGTTGATTTGCAAAATACTATTGATTTGTTGAAAAAGGTTTACGAGATTATCAGCGGTTCGGCTGAAATTTCAGGAAGAGAAGGTCAGAATGTAAAGCTGATCGCTGTTTCAAAGAAAAAGCCGGCGCAGGATATTTTGCGGTTTAGAAGAGCCGGTGTTGTTGATTTCGGAGAGAACTATGTGCAGGAATTTATTGAGAAATATGAAACTTTAAAAGAAGAGGATCTGCGGTGGCATTTCATCGGTCATCTTCAGAGTAACAAGGTGAAATACATCATTGATAAGGTTTTTATGATCCATACGGTTGACAAACTTTCTCTTGCTCAGGAGATCCAGAAACAGGCAGAAAAACTAGATCTACCTTTTGTAAATATTCTCATTCAGGTAAACATCGGGGAAGAACCTCAGAAAAGTGGTGTAATGCCTGATGATGTTTATAAGCTGGTTGAAGATGTGCTCAAACTCGACAGGATAAGAATACGCGGACTTATGAGTATTCCTCCTTTTCTTGAATCTGAAGAGCTCAGACCTTATCACAGATTGCTTTTTGAGCTGAGACGAAACGTTCTTGAGCAGACTGATGCTGATCCGATGATCTTTAAAGAACTTTCAATGGGCATGTCGAGTGATTTTGATACAGCCATCGAAGAAGGTTCCACAATGGTAAGGATCGGCTCTTTGCTTTTCGGCGCAAGAGATTAATATTACAGAGTAATTGTCTTTGGCTGAAAAGTTGCTTAAATTAATTAAGTTATGTTGTTTAATAGGAGAATAGAGATGTTTAAAAGTGTGAAAATGATCTTTTTATGCTGTTTGATACTTATGCCGATGCTGATGTTTGGAACTGAGGTCTATTATTTCAGTAATGGAAAGAAAGTAATTTTAAAAGAAGACAGTTCAGTAACATTAAAAGTTTCGGGGACAGTTCACAAAGCTTTCCTTAAAAAAGGCGGATCAAAGGTCTATTCAAATCAGAGACTTTTTGTAAAAATCCCGGGAAATCCTGAGTTAGCGGAAGCTGGAAAATGGTGCGAAGAAAATGGTTTGACTCTGGTGAAAAGATATAAATATATTCCTGAGTGGTATCTTGTAGAATTTTCAGGGGATACGATTACAAAATCTGCTGAACTTGTTGAAAAGGGAGTTGTGAAACAGGCAGAACCTAGTTTTTATTATCCTGTTGAGCTTAAAAGTTTTTCTCCGAACGATCCGTTCTTTCCAAACCAGTGGCATCTTAACAATGAAGATGGAGCTGCTTTGGGATATAGCGGAAACGATCATGCTCACGTTCTTGAAGCATGGAATGTTCTGATGGCATTTAAAGATGGAAAGGGAACTGGCGTTAAGCTTGCGATAATAGATGACGGTTTTGATTTGGATCATGAAGATCTGGCAGGAAGATTTCTTCAGGGAAAAGATTTTAACGACGGAGATGATCTTCCAAATCCTGGAGCGCAGGATGCTCACGGAACATGCTGTGCCGGAGTTGCCGGAGCTTCAACCGATAATGGAATCGGAGTTGCAGGAGCTTGTCCTGATTGTGATATTATTCCAATAAGAATGAACATGACTTCAATTGGATCTCTTGATCAAGGAGCTCTTGAAACTTTCACCTGGGCGGCAGATCAGGGTGCAATGATAATGTCAAATAGCTGGGGACCTCCGGATAATGGCGGAGCAATGGATATGGGGCAGACATTAAAAGATCTTGTGAAAAGTCTGGCTACAACAGGGCGCGACGGAAAGGGAATAATCATTCTTTTTGCTGCCGGAAACGGAAACGAATCAATTGAAGATGATGGTTTTGCAAGTAATCCTGATGTTTTTGGAATAGGTGCATCCAATGCCTCTGGAAAAAGGTGTAGTTACTCAGACTTTGGTGTTTCACTTGATTTTATGGCTCCAAGTAATGACACTGATAGTTCCGGTGGAGATGGCTGGGCCGGAGGATCATATATTGATGGCATCTGGTCAACTGACAATACGACAGGAGGCTATGTTCCCGGTCAGCTTCAGGGTGATGAGAGCGGAAAATATGTGAGTGAATTTGGCGGAACTTCGTCTGCCTGTCCGCTTGCTGCGGGAATAACAGGTCTAGTACTTGCCGCAAATCCGAATCTTACGAAAGACCAGGTTTATGATATTTATAAGACGACTTCTGACAAAATAAGTATGGGTTTTGTTAATCCCGGTGAAGGTGATTACGATGCAAATGGTTTTAGCACACATTATGGTTATGGCAGAATAAACGCTTGTGAAGCTGTAAAAAAAGCTCTTGAAATGGGTGGAGCGGATGTAAGTGAAGTCGTTTGCGGTGATAACTCGACAATTCCTGACAATCCTGATGATAGTGAAAATTCTGATGAAGGGACTGAATCACCGGATGAAACTGAAACTTCGGATTCTGATTCTACTTCCCAAGCTCAGGACAGTGAGAATGTTCCAGGATCAGCAAAAATGACAGATAGCGGTTGCTCCTGTTCGGTGGTAGAGATCTGATGAAAAAAATCATAATCCTGATAATCCTTTTTGTTTCAGGAACACTTCATTGTGACACTGTTTATTTTTATCGAAATGGAAAAAAGATAGAAATGAAAGGACAGGCATCTGTTTTTAAGAATCGAACTCAAAAAGTCTACATAAGCCCAAGTGGAGCAAAATTCTTTCTAAGTGGAAATATGTTTGTAAAACTTCCCACCAAAGATCCGGAAAAAGCTCAAAAATGGTGCCGTGATAATGATTTGAAGTTTAAAAAACAGTTTAAATATATTCCAAATTGGTATCTTGTAAGTGGAGCGGAGGATGTTTTTGCAAGGTCAGCAAGATTTGTTGAACAAAAGACCGCGTTGCAAGCTGAACCCAGTTTTTATTTTCCTGTTGAACTTAAAGCAGCAATTCCCGATGATCCCTTTTTTGCAAAACAGTGGCATCTAAGAAATGGAGAAGGCCTTATTTCGGATATTTCCGGTTTAGATCATGCTCATGTTGCCGAGGCTTGGGACATTATTTTTCAAATGGACCGGATTCCCGGAAAAGGTGTGAAAATTGGAATTATTGATGATGGTTTTGATCATGATCATGAAGATCTTTCAGGGATCTATCTTCCCGGGCATGATTTTTATGATGGTGACGATCAACCTCTTCCAGGTTCGCAGGATGCTCACGGAACATGTTGCGCCGGAGTTATTGCAGCTAAAGTTAATAACGGAAAAGGAGTAGCCGGTGTATGTCCGGAGTGTAAACTTATTCCGATCAGAATGGATATGAATTCTTATAGTCTGGATAGTATTGCAATCGAGTCTTTTACATTTGCTGCTGATAATGGAGCGCACATAATATCAAATAGCTGGGGCCCGCCTGACAACTATCAGGCAATGGATATGAATCAGCCGCTCAAAGATCTTGTAAAAACCTTGACTACAACAGGAAGAAATGGAAAAGGGGTTATCATTCTTTTTGCTGCAGGAAACGGTAATGAATCAATAGAAACTGATGGATTTGCAAGTAACCCTGATGTGTTTGGAATAGGCGCAACAAATGCGTCAGGAATTAGAAGCAGCTATTCCGATTATGGAGTTTCTCTTGATTTTATGGCTCCCAGTAGTGATGTCGAAGGCTACGCTTATACTGACGGAATTTATACGACAGATAATGTTTATAAGGGATACGTGCCGGGAACTATGGCTGGAGACACTTCCGGTCTTTATACTTTTGAGTTTGGCGGAACATCTTCATCCTGTCCGCTTGCTGCGGGAATTACAGGTCTGGTTCTTAGCGTAAACCCTGCCTTGACAAAGGATGACGTGTATGAGATCTTTAAAGTTACATCAGATAAGGTCGGTGATGATGATTACGACGAAAATGGTTTTAGTGAGTACTATGGATTTGGCAGATTAAACGCCTGTAAAGCGGTTATAAAAGCGTTTGAAATGGCAGGGAATGATGTTTCTGAGCTAATTTGTGATCCTGAACCGACTGATTTTGAATATCCTGATGTTGATTATGAGCTTGAAGATGACGCTCAAGTTCCTGATTCTGAGGTGGACGAAGAAATGGATGAAACTGAAGATGAGATGACACAGGATGATGTTTCTGATGATATTCCCGATGAAATGTCTGACGAAGCAATAGTTACGACTGATGATGAGAATGATGAGATCTTAGACGCAGATTCAGCAAAGTCTGATGAAGATATAAGTATGAAAGATAATGGATGTTCTTGTAGTTTTATAAAGATATAGTGGAGGAAGAGGTGAAAAAGTTAGTTGTTGTTTTAATTGTTTTCCTGTCGATGCTTTTTGCGTGCACAACGACAAAGGAAGTAAAAAAAACTGAATCTGCAAAGCAGAATGTAGAGATGAAATGGAACTATCCTGTAGCTGAAAGAAAACTCGTAAAAGATAATTATTTCGGTGTTGAGGTTGATGATCATTACCGCTGGCTTGAGGAAAATGATAAGGAGCCTGTTCAGAAGTGGACAAAAGCTCAAAATGAATTTACTGAAAAGACAATATTTAGTTGGGACCAGCCTAAAAAAATTGAAAAAAGACTGACAGAAGTCTGGAATTACGACAAAATGAACACACCTTTAAAAAAGGGAGATAAACTTTTCTATAGCCTTTTAACAGGACTTCAGAATCAGCCTGCACTTTATGTTCAGACGGCTGGAGAGAAAAAGATCCTTGTTGATCCAAATACTCTGAGCAAAGACGGAACAATCGCGATGGATTGGTGGTATGTTTCTCCAAAAGGAAAGTATATCGCTTACGGTCTGAGTGAAAATGGTTCAGAACAGTCTTTTCTTAACATTCTCGATGTTGAAACTGGCGAAAAGATAGATAAGCCAATTGATGGTTGTCGTTATGCTTCTGTTGGCTGGCTTCCGGATGAAAGTGGATTTTTTTACTCAAGAAAACTTGACGGAAAGAACCCTGAAGAGATCGACATGGAACAAACTGTCAGGTTTCATGAAGTAGGAACAGAAAGTTCAGATGATGTTGTGATCGCAAAGTCTTCTATTAAGGAGGCAATTCTTGTTTCAACGATCGGAAATGAAGGAAAGTGGCTTCTTCTTAGTGAATATAAGGGTTCAAGCGGAAAAGCAAAGCTTGCTATTTACAACATTGAAACAAAAGAAACGAGACCTGTTGTTGATAATTATGATAACATTTATGAAGGCGAGATCTTTAATGGTTTCATCTATCTTAAAACTGATAAGGACGAAGCTCTCAGCTGGAAAATTGACAGAGTTAACTGTGAGAATCTTGAATGGGAAAAGGTTGTTCCTGCGCATGAGAAAGACGTAATAGATTACTTCGCAGTTTCAAACGGAAAACTTCTTGTGACATACATGCATGATGTTGCTGGAAAAGTAGTTCTTATTGACATCGATTCAAAAGAAACGAGTGAGATAAAGCTGCCTGTTCTTGGAACTGTTCAGGGTTTGACGGCCGATGCACAAAGTGATGAAATTTATCTTAGCTTTTCAAGTTTTGCCTATCCTCCGACAATTCTTAAATATACGGATAATGATGGGCTCAAACCTTTTTGGAAGGCAAATGTTCCTGCAAAATTCGACGATATTGTTACTGAGCAGGTTTTCTTTAAATCAAAGGACGGAACAGATGTTCCAATGTTCATCGTTTACAAGAAAGGTCTTAAAAAAGACGGCAAATCACATTGCATGCTCAAAGGTTATGGCGGATTTAACGTGACATATCCGATGTATTTCAGCAGTTCAAACCTTGTTTGGCTTGAAACAGGCGGAGTTCTCGCAATTGCCAATATCCGAGGCGGTGGTGAGTATGGCGAAAAATGGCATAGAGCCGGAATGCTCGACAAAAAGCAGAATGTTTTTGATGATTTTGCATGGGCAATGAAGTATCTCTCAGATAACAAATATACATCAGCACAAAAACTTGCGATCTGGGGCGGAAGCAACGGCGGACTTCTTACAGGTGCAATGCTCACTCAGTATCCGCAACTTTTTCAGGCTGCACTTGTAGCTGTTCCTTTGCTTGATATGCTCAGATTTCACAAGTTCCTTATCGGAAGATACTGGGTAAGTGAATATGGCTCAAGCGACAAAAAGGAGCAGTTTGAATATCTCCTGAAATATTCCCCTTACCAGAACATTAAAAAAGGCGGAAAGTTTCCTGCAGCAATGCTTACAGCTGGAGAACATGATTCAAGAGTTCATCCGCTTCACGCAAAAAAGATGGCGGCGGCTCTTCAATATGAAAATACATCAAATAACCCGATCTTTCTGTGGGTTGAAACAAAAGCAGGCCACGGACAGGGAAAATCAACCAAGGCAAGAATCAAAGAAACAGCCATGGAACTTGGATTTTTTCTTAAAATGCTTGATGTTAAATAATCTCCAGATCTGAAAGTCTAAGAATTTAATCTAAAATTTGTTAAATTAATCTGAATGTTGTATTCTCGTCTGGAATGTTTTTCTGGAGGAGAGAATGAGTAAAGGTGAAGTCGCAAAAGTAGTTAATATAAAAGATAAAATTTTAACGATCCGTGGGATTCAAGTTTTGCTAGATAGAGATCTTGCAGCATTCTACGGTGTAGAGACAAGAGCTTTAAAGCAGTCTGTAAAACGAAATCATGAAAGATTTCCCGAAGATTTCATGTTCGAATTGAGTGAAATAGAAGTTAATATAATGGTGTCACAATCTGTGATACCATCTAAAAGTTACTTTGGAGGATCTCTCCCATATGCATTTACAGAACATGGTGTAGCAATGCTTTCATCGGTTTTAAAAAGTAAAGTTGCAACAGGTATCAGTGTTCAGATAATGAGGTCTTTTGTTGAAATGCGTGAGGTTTTGAAAACTAGAGAAAATATTTCTTTAAGGATTGATTCAATAGAGAAACAGTTCAAAAAATTTAAGATGAACACAGATGTAAACTTGGATAAATTATTCAGGGCCCTTGAAACTAAAAAGCTCCAGCCCCAACAAGGCATCTTTTTCGATGGTCAGGTCTTTGAAGCATATAACTTTTTATCCGATGTTGTGCGGACAGCAGAAAAGTCGATAGTTCTCATAGATAACTTTATTGATGACACGGTTCTAACTCTTTTCTCTAAACGAGAAAAAGGTGTAACTCTTAAAATTCTGACAAAAAATCTGGATAAAAAGAAGATTCTTGATGTCAAAAAGTTCAACGAGCAGTTTCCGCCTGCAGAAATAATAAACTTTGATAATTCCCATGACCGATTCCTGATAATTGATGAAAAAGATCTCTATCATTTTGGAGCTTCGTTAAAAGATCTTGGAAAAAAATGGTTTGCATTCTCGAAAATGGATGTTGAAGTTGGGGATATGCTTAAAAGGGTGAAGAAAACCTGAAAACTTTTCACGGAATAATTTTCCGGAGGTAATAATGAGCAACGGTGAAATTGTTAAAGGTATAGATGTTAAAGACAGGATTTTTACAGTTCGTGGTATTCAGGTTATGCTTGATAGCGACTTGGCAGAGCTGTATGGTGTTGAAACAAAAAGACTTAATGAACAGGTAAAACGAAATATAAATAGGTTTCCAGATGAATTTAGTTTTATTTTAACAAAAACAGAATATGAAAACTGTTCAAGGTCGCATTTTGCGACCTTAGAAAAAAGTCGTGGAAAACATAAGAAATATCTTCCAAGAGTTTTCAGTGAATATGGTGTTCTAATGCTATCAAATATTTTGAAAAACAACACTTCTGTGATGGTAAGTATAAGTATTGTAAAGTCTTTTGTTTCATTGAAGAAATATATGAAAGAAACTTCAAAGATTTTTGAAAGATTCGAAAATATTGAACAAAAACAGCTCGAATACAAAATGAAAACTGATGATAATTTTGAGAAAGTCTTTAAAGCTCTTGAATCAAAAGAATTAAAAACGAAACAGAGCATTTTCTTCGATGGACAAGTCTTTGAGGCTTACAAGTTGGTATCCGATGTTGTGCGGACAGCAGAAAAGTCGATAATTCTGATCGATAACTTTATTGATGACACAGTTTTAACTCTTTTTTCAAAACGGAAAAAGATCTAATACGAAAACCCCATGGAAATTCCGTAAGTTTTAGTTATCGGGTTTATCATCGGGGTTATGGTTTTTAAAGTGAAAAGCGATGGTTTTGTCTTGAGTCTTGACCAGGTTGAAGCAAAGACGATCATAACTACTCCACCGGCAAAAGTCACACCACCTGGAATCAATGTAAAGATTTGCAGAA
>Ga0222665_1001405_pt1 | contig 10835 bp, 9 predicted proteins | sample AntAcemetagen653_FD_179853 | JGI IMG/M metagenome (GOLD analysis project Ga0222665, IMG submission 179853) | Saline water microbial communities from Ace Lake, Antarctica - #653 | ecosystem: Environmental > Aquatic > Non-marine Saline and Alkaline > Saline | place: Antarctica: Ace Lake | collected...
AAGTTTTCTGATGAAAGCCCCAACCTGTTTCATATCATAAACTTTATTTTCCACCTATTAAATACACTTCTGGTTTTCTACCTGATATTTCTTATCAGCAAAAGAAATGAAGTTGCATTTATTGTATCTCTTTTCTTTGGCATACATCCTATGCATGTAGAATCGGTTTCATGGATATCAGAACATAAGGACCTGCTTTACACATCTTTTTATTTAATAGCACTGATAAGTTATGTTATTTATATCAAGAACACTCGTAAAATTCAGTACCTTATCTTTTCCCTACTTCTGTTTTCATTATCATTATTTTCAAAATCAGCCGCAGTTATTTTTCCCCTGGTATTGATGCTTATTGATTATTATTACAGAAGAAAGGTCAATATTGGCCTGATCCTTGAAAAAATCCCATTCTTTGTTCTATCCGCTGTCTTTGGTATGCTGGCCATTTATTCTCAACAATCTGACTCCTCACTAAATATGCTTGATTCCTACAATTTCGTGGACAGGTTATTTTTATCTGCTTATGCAATAGTTTATTACATTTTCCAGCTCTTTATTCCTTCGGGTATGTCTGCTATGCATTATTATCCATTGAAAGCCGGCAATTACCTTCCATTTGGATATTATATTGTTCCATTGTTGATAATACTGATAATCTATGCTGTGTACAAGTCAGGTAAACTTAAAAAAGAAATGGTTTTCGGACTTGGATTTTATCTGATAAATATTCTGCTTGTGATACAGATTATTCCGGTAGGCAGGGCAATAGTGGCTGAAAGATATACATATGTTCCCTATATTGGACTATTCTTTATAATCGGACAATTTTTAGTGATGGCTGTGGATAAAAAATTCAGTTTTGCTTCAAAGATCAAAACACCATTAATTGCTGTCCTGATCATTTATGCTCTTATTTTCACTGTAGTTTCATGGAATAGGAATAATGTCTGGCAAAACTCCACTACATTATTGAATGACATAATCAAAAAATATCCTGACAGAGGATTTGCATATTATGCACGGGCAAATATTAAACTGAACAAACAAGATCCTCAGGGAGCATTTGCAGATTATAACAAAGCCATTGAACTGGATCCTGTCCTGCCAAATGCCTATCACAGCCGTGCCTTATTGCAATACCAACTCAATAAAGACCCCATTGCTTCAATGAATGATTATAACAAGTCAATTGAGCTAAATCCTGAGTTTATCACTGCATATAACGACAGGGGCTCGCTTAAATACCGCATGATGGATTTTCAGGGAGCCCTGGAAGATTATAATATGGCTATTGATAAAAAACCAGAATATTACCTGGCAATCAAGAACTGCGGACTGGCAAAATATAAATTAAATGATTACGAAGGAGCTATACAAAATTTTAACCGAACCCTTGAAATAAAAGCTGACTATGCAGAGGTTTACTATTTCCGGGGCTTTGCAAAATTTGACTCCGGAGATAAAGAAGGTGCATGTTCGGACTGGAAGCAAGCCCTGGAAATGGGATATACACAGGCAAGGCAAAAGATAGAGGAGAACTGTAAGTAGAATTAATTACTGATTACTGATTACTGATTACTGATTACTGATTACTGATTACTAATTACTGATTACTAATTACTGATTACTAATTACTGATTACTAATTACTGACAACTGATTTTAGGTATTAGGTCTGAATCTTTGATTTCATAGTTTTCTGGATGCTGGTAATTATTTTTAGTATTATATCAACATCCTTAAGTAAACTATTCTTTAAATCATTTTTAATATAGTCTGTATCTGCTAATAATCGTATCCAAAAGCGGGTTTCTCTTGCTTCTTTATAAGCAATTGTAATTTTGGCAAAAAAGTCTTTCTCACTTTGGCCTCCAATAGCTTCCTCTATGTTAGCACCTATTGAAGTACCACACCGTAATATCTGTTTAGATAAAATAAACTCATATTGTTCTTTTACTAAATCCTGATATAATCTTACTATTCTTATGGCAAAATCATAACTTTTTGTTTGAATAATATTATCTTTTTTCATATACGTTAGTATTAACATTAGCCAATAAGTAACCTTAAATTGTATTTATTTTTGTTTAATTTGTAATTAGTAATCAGTAATTAGTAATTAATACCAGCTTTTAGGATAAATTTTCCTAATTTTATCCACCTTAAATAATATAAAAGAAATTTGAAAGTGATAATATGAAAGGTGATATTCTGATAATAAACGAAAACCACAAAAAAGCAGCAAAGCAGTCGGTTGAAATAATGCTTGAAGATATTAAGGCATCAGAAGGTAAATATATGATCACGGTTGCAGGAGAGTCGGGAGCAGGTAAATCTGAGATAGCTGCTTCTATAGCTGAAATACTTGAAGAAAAAGGGATGAAATGCTTTATCTTTCAGCAGGATGATTATTTTGTTTATCCGCCAAAATCGAATGCTGCAATGCGAGTGAAAGATATTTCTCATGTTGGACTCTCAGAAGTGAGGCTTGATCTGATAGATGAACAACTACAAGATATTCTGGATGGTAAAGAAGAGATTACAAAACCCCTGGTGATATTTGATGAAGACCGCATTGATAAAGAAACAGTAAGTATTAAGGATGCAAAGGTTTTTATTGCTGAAGGGACATACACAACAAGCCTTAACAACATTGACACACACATATTTATAGATCGGAATTATATTGATACACTTGAAGCACGAAAAGAGAGAAACAGAGAAAAACAAGATGAGTTTCTTGAAAAAATACTGAAGATAGAACATGAAATAATTACAGCTCTTGTATCACGAGCTGATATTATCATTACAAAAGATTTTAATGCAATAAAAGTTGAAAAATAATATGAATAAAGAGAGTTTCAAAAATATATGTATGCTCAGCACTCATGGGTATTTTGATCCTGTGCCGCAGCTGGGACGTACTGATACCGGCGGGCAGGTAGTTTATGTGCTGGAGCTGGCAAAAGCAATCTCAAGAACAGGAATAAATGTTGACATCTATACCCGCTGGTTTGATAAGTCGCAAAAACAAGTTGACCCTGTACCCGATCATCCGGGAGTGAGAATAATAAGAATTGCTGCCGGTCCCTGGGAATTTATTCCCAAGGAGAGGATCTATGACGTACTTCCTGAATTAATTGATAATATGGAGACTTTTATAAATGATAACAGCCTTGACTATGATCTCTTCCATGGCCATTATGTGGATGCCGGTATAGTTACTGTAGACATTGCCAAAAGATTTTCAAAGCCTGCATTTTTTACCGCACACTCACTTGGCGCCTGGAAAAAAAGTCAGATGGGTGGAGATCCTGAGATTATGGAGGAAAAGTTTAACTTTAAACACAGGATTAGCGAAGAACTCAGGATATTCAATATCGTTAATGCACAAACGGTAACTTCAGAAGTGCAGCTGGAAAAGCTCTTTGAGTTATATGATTTTAAAGCAAATAATATTGATAACATCCCTCCGGGTGTCGATATCCATACTTACAAGCTGGCAGATCCAAATAAAGAAGTAAAAACCGGATTACCTGAAAAATATATTTTTTGTTTAAGCCGTATAGATACCAACAAAGGCCATGATCTTTTGTTACACGCATATGATCTGATAAGGAAAGCAGTTGAGAATGTTGACCTGGTTATTGGAGGAGGATCACCAAATCCAAAATCAAGGGAGCTGGGAGTCTTCGAAACAATGAAGGCAATTATTGATGAGAAAGGAATGCAGGAGAAAGTCTCAATGATAGGCTATGTCCCAACTGAGATGATGGCAACATATTATCAACAAGCTCAGATTTTTGTAATGCCTTCTCTCTTTGAACCATTTGGAATGACTACTCAGGAGGCGATGGCTTGTGGAAAGACTGTAGTTGCTTCTAAATATGGCGGAATACGTAACGTGATCAAAGATGGAGTAAATGGTATACTCGTAGATCCAAGACATACTGAAGAGTTTGCAGAAAGAGTGATTGAGGTTTTAAAAAATGATGAACTTAATAAATCAATCGGAACAAAAGCCAACGAGATCATAATTGAGAAATACAGCTGGGAAGCTATAGCTGAAAGATTTCTAAGTTTTTTCGCTGAATACCTTGATTAATAACTTGCCACAGATTCACTGATTTATTCGTACTAAATTTGTGCATTAGTAGCAAAAAAATAAATAAGCCGCGAATTCACGAATAAATAATTTAAAAATGAGCAGATTTGAAAATAAAGAAATTAACCACTATGGACACAATGTAGACACAAAGTGCACGATGAAAAAACATTGTGAACATTGTGCAAATCATAGTGAACATTGTGGTAAAGATTGAATCAAACATTCGAATAATAGTTGCAGAATCTTATTTTGCCACGAATTCACTAATAAAAAAATCATATTAACAAAGTCTATACTTTAGTAAAATGAAATCTATATATTCAAAGATAGAAGAAGTTGCAGCATCAAATAAAAAAGCTGCACTTTGCATTCTAATTGACACATCTGGATCAACTCCCAGAAAAGCAGGAGCAAAAATGATAGTACTGGAAGACAGGAATATAATTGATACTATCGGCGGTGGTAATGTTGAGAGAATGGTTGTTGAGGATGCATTGTCAGTAATAAAAACAGGAAATCCTGCAAAAATCAAATACGAACTTCACAAAGATACTGATATGACTTGCGGTGGTGTCATAGAAGTTTATATTGAACCCATTTCACCTCAAAGTCATCTTATTCTATTTGGTGCAGGCCATGTTGGAAGTGCAGTAGCAAAGTATGCTATTACACTTGGATTCAATATCACAATTATCGATGACAGGCAAGAGGTCCTCGATCAGATTGATCTGCCATCCTGTGAGATTATTTGTAAAAACTATAGTGAAGCAGCCCGCGAATTTGAATTCAGAGAAGACTCATATATCGTAATAACAACTCCAAAGCATGCATTTGATGAAGAGCTGACTGCATATTGCGCTAAACAACCACATGAATACCTTGGGATGATCGGGAGTAAAAAGAAAGTGGAAAAGGCAAAAGAAAGGTTTAGTAAGGAATTTAATCTAAGCAAAGAGGAAATTGATGATATCGACATGCCTATTGGAATAAAATTCAATGCTCAATCACCTGAAGAAATTGCTATTAGTATAGTTGCGAAATTAATAGATGTAAAAAACAAAATGAATGAATAACACATCATCGGTTTTAAGCTTTATACTTGATGATAATATTGTTGAAATTGATTTTAACAATAGTGATGCTCCTTCGCCAACAACAACAGTCCTGAAATATCTCAGAACTCTCCAGGGACACAAGGGTGTTAAAGAAGGATGTTCAGTTGGGGATTGTGGAGCATGTACAGTGGTTTTAGGAGAACTTAAGAACGGCAAAATTCATTATAAAGCAGTAACTTCCTGTTTAGTTTTTCTTCCGGCCTTACACGGAAAGCAACTCATCACTATTGAAAATCTTTCATACATTAAAGATCAGAAAACTGAGTTACATCCTGTACAAAAACAAATAATAGAGTTGCATGGAACACAATGCGGTTATTGCACTCCAGGTATTGTTATGTCGCTTTTTGCTTTGTATAAAAACTTCGACAATCCAACAAGGAAAGAGATAGAAAATGCCCTCACAGGTAACTTATGCCGTTGTACTGGATATCAGCCTATCATAGAAGCAGCATCAAGGGCATGCTCGGAAAACCCTGAAGACATATTTTCAAAAAATGAAATTGCAACAATTGAGAAGCTCAAAAAAATCCTTCAAAAAAACAATAACAAAAGTCTGGCACTTATTAGTAATACCCAAAAGTATTATAAGCCTGTTGATCTTATTCATGCACTGAAATTCAGGAAAGATTTTCCGCAAGCAATAATAATTTCAGGTGCAACGGATATCAGTCCTAAAAAAAATCGCTTTGAATTAGAACTTGATGAGATCATTGATATTTCAGATGTCCCTGAATTGAAATATTATAGCTCTGATGATAATAATTTCTATTGGGGAGCAAGTGTTTTACTCGAAGACTTAAAATCTCTTTCTAAGTATAATTTACCTGCTTTACATAATATTCTTGAAGTATTTGGATCAATGCAGATAAGAAATCTTGCAAGTATTGGAGGGAATGTTGCATCTGCCTCTCCAATAAGCGATCTTCTCCCTCTTCTTTTTATTTATAATGCACAAATAGAGATCAGTAGCCTTCAAAACAAAAGCACAATACCAATTAAGGATTTCATCAGAGGATACAGAAAGACTGCATTGAAAGCAGATGAAATTATCAGTAAAATTACTATCCCAAAACCAGCAAAAGATATTACCATTAAAGCTTTTAAATTCTCAAAAAGAAAAGACCTTGATATTTCGACCATAAGCGCTGCTTTCAGATTGAGATTAAATAACGATAATGAAACAGAAGAAATAATGATAGTTTATGGAGGTATGGCTGAGGTACCAATAAGAGCATTAAAAACCGAGGATTATTTGCGCGAAAAAAATTGGGACAGAAATATTATCGAGGAAGCTATGACTATCCTTGATAATGAGTTTAAACCAATATCAGATGTAAGGTCTGATGCTGAGACCAGGAGATTAGCCGCCAGAAACCTCTTATTGAAATTCTGGGTAGAATCACAATAATTCAGAAAATGAAGGATAACAATAAACAAAACATTGATACCAATGATACTGCCTTTCAGCATGTAAGCGGAAAATCATTGTTTGTTAGCGATATAGCTGTTAGTGAAAGTCTTTTACACGGACACATTGTTTACAGTCCTCATGCACACGCCAGGATAAAGTCGTTTAATATTGATAAAGCCAAATCATCTAGAGGTGTTCATGCTGTTTTATCTTTTCAGGACATTCCCGGAAAAAACCAAATGGGACCAGTTATAAAAGATGAACCTTGTCTTGCCGAGAGAGAAGTATTTTTTATCGGACAAGCTATCTTTCTTATTGCTGCCACCACTGAGGAAAATGCCAGAAAGGCAGAAAAGCTGATAGAAATTGAGTATGAAATCTTAGAAGCTATTCTTGATCTTAAAACAGCTATCTCTCAGGGCAACCTTATCAGTGAAGCTAAGAAGATTGAATGCGGAGATGTTGAAAAAGCTCAGCGTTCTTCAGCTAATCATATTAATGGAAGTTTTGAAAGTGGCTCTCAGGAACATTTCTACCTGGAAACTCAGAGCTGCCTCTGCATTCCGGGTGAGGGAGACGAAATGAATGTGTATAGTTCAACACAACACCCATCGGAAACTCAGACTATTGTTGCTGAAGTGCTGGGAATTACAAATAACCAGGTTAATGTAGAAGTAAAAAGGCTTGGAGGAGCATTTGGTGGAAAAGAAACACAGGCAAACCATTATGCCTCATGGGCAGCACTACTTGCCAAAACAAGCGGCAGACCTGTTATAATACATCTTTCGCGTAAGGACGACCAGATCATGACCGGTAAAAGACATCCATTTCTTAGCCGGTATAAAACGGGATTTGATGATGATGGAAAGATTAATTCCCTGGATATAGAACTTAACGCCGATGCAGGATATGCCACAGATCTCAGCCTTGCAATACTATCACGTGCAATGTTTCATGTTGATAATAGTTATTTTGTTCCTAATCTGAGAGTGATTGGCAAAGCATGGAAAACTAACCTTCCTTCTAATACTGCCTTTAGAGGTTTTGGAGCTCCTCAGGGAATTACTGTTATAGAACATATTATTGATAGGATAGCAAGGTATTTGAAAAAAGATCCACTCGAAATACGATATATTAATTTCTATGGAGAAGAAAATAATAATATTACACATTATGGAGAAGTAGTTGAAAGAAATCGCTTATTTCTGATATATAATCAAATTATAAAATCGTCAGGATATTTTAATCGCAGGAAGGAAATAGATGTATTCAATGATACAAATGAATTTTACAAAAAAGGTATTGCATTAACGCCTGTTAAATTCGGGGTATCCTTTACTACTGCCTTTTTAAACCAGGCAGGGGCACTTGTAAATATATACAAGGACGGGACAGTAATTGTAAATCATGGAGGTGTGGAAATGGGCCAGGGATTACACATGAAGATCAGACATATTGCTGCTACAGAACTTGGTATTGATCAGCACAGCATAAGAGTTTCTGCAACAGACACATCTAAAATCCCAAACACCTCTGCAACAGCAGCCTCATCCGGCAGTGATCTTAATGGTATGGCTGTGAAAAATGCTATAAACAAACTAAAATCCAGACTCTCTGAAATTACAGCAGAATTATTTAACAGGCAGAATGTAAAACCCCCTACCCTTGTTACGGATATCTCCTTTAATGAAAATACAGTTTTCGACTCGAGAAACACCAAAAGGGTCATTAATTTTTCAGAACTTATTCCAATAGCCTATAAAAACAGGATCAGTCTGAGTGCAACTGGTTTCTATAAAACACCTGATATACATTTCGATGGAAAAACCGGAAAAGGCCGGCCATTTCATTATTTTGCCTTTGGAATGGCTGTTTCAGAAGTATTTTTGGATGTACTCACCGGAAGTCATACAATATTGCGAACTGATATTGTTCATGATGCTGGTAATTCTATTGACGAATCTATTGACAAAGGCCAAATTGAAGGTGGTTTTATACAGGGTGTAGGATGGTGCACAACGGAGGATATTAAAAGAGATGAAAAAGGAAACTTACTCAACTACTCACCAGATACTTACAAAATACCGGGAGTCAGGGATATTCCAAAAGACTTCAGGGTTTATCTCCTAAAAAATGCTCCAAATCCAAATGTTATCAAAAAAAGTAAAGCTGTCGGAGAACCACCATTTATGCACGGACTATCAGTATGGTTAGCTATCAAAGATGCAATCTCTGCTGTTGGTGACCACAAATTTGAGCCGGAGTTTTCCATACCAGCTACTAATGAGATTATCTTGAAAGCAATAGACAAGATAAAAAAAAATTTGAAAATTGTTAATTAATTACGGATTATGAATTATGAATTACGAATTCTTCCGGCTTCGGTCTCCGGACTTCCGGCTTCCGCCCAATTCCTTAACTCCAAACTCTAGTCACTCGAAATTTTAGGCACTTTTTGATGTGATAATTAAATAAGAACAAACGAGCAATGGTCTATCTAATAATATCTATATTGAGTTCTACAGCAATCTTCGTCTCGTTCAAGGTTTTTGAACGATACAGGATAGATAATTTGCAGGCAATAGTATTTAACTATGTAATTGCTGCCGGTTTTGGTTTCCTCATATATGAAGGTGAATTTTCATTCCAGACCCTTCATCACAATTCATGGTTCCCTAATGCAATAATAATTGGCATTGCATTTATTGTAGCCTTTAACTTTTTCGCTTTATCAACACAAAAAGTCGGAATATCAATAACTGCTGTCTCAAGTAAAATGTCAGTCGTGATCCCAATAGTATTTGCCGTTATACTTTATCACGACAAAATGAACTTGCTGAAAGTTGTCGGTATCATCATTGCCTTTTTTGCCTTTTATCTTACATTCAAGCAAAATGTTCAACTTAAATTGCATAGAAGGTTTATTATACTTCCTGTTTTACTATTCATAAGTAATGGAACTATCGACACATTACTAAAGCTTACTGAACACAGACATATTAATGATGACTTAATCCTCTTTCTCTCAATGATTTTTCTTGTAGCACTAGGTGCCGGTTTATTAATCTTACTTGTCAATTACTTCTTCGTAAAGAAAAAGATTCACTTTCGAAATATTATTGCAGGAACAATCCTGGGTTTATTAAACTTCAGTGCAACTTATTATTTCCTTAAAGCATTGGGGGTTTTTCAAAGCAGTGTTGTTTTTCCAATACTAAATGTAGGAATAGTAGCACTTTCAGCATTAACTGCTTTTTTTATTTTCAAGGAAAAACTTGCACTGATTAATTGGATTGGGATATTCCTTGCAATAGTGGCAATACTGGCAATTGCTTACGCTTGATAATACTTAAACTTTGGAAGAAGTGTACTTTTAAAACCTCTTCCAAAGTTCCATTAACTCCAAACTTCTTTATTGTATATTTGTATAATTATTCAACTAAACACCTGTATATCTAAATATCTGAACACCTATATATTTAACAATGTTCGAAGACACTTACAAAACTATAACTCAAGTTACCAAGGGCTTGTTTAAAGACAGAGGAAGCAAGTTCATTGCTATCGCCTCTCATGTTGAAAAGGAGGAAGATGTTAAAAATAAACTTGCTGAACTAAGAAAGGAATATCATGATGCCAGGCACCATTGTTATGCCTATCAGCTTGGTTTTGATAAGTCAGCATATCGTGTTAATGATGATGGTGAGCCTTCAGGTACTGCAGGAAAACCCATATATGGGCAAATACTTTCCAAGGATCTTACAAATATTCTTATTGTTGTAGTAAGATACTTTGGAGGCACTAAATTAGGAGTCAGCGGATTAATTAATGCATACAGATCCGCAGCAAGAGATTCTCTTGACAATAACGTAATTATAACAAAAACTGTTAACGAAATATACGAGCTCAGCTTTGATTATCCACTGATGAATGATGTTATGAGAATCTTAAAAGATGAAAAGCTTGAGCAGCTTGCGCAAAAATTTGAATTAAGCTGTTCATTAACTTTTTCTGTAAGAAAAAATGATAGTATGAGGGTGCAGGAGAAGTTTAAGAAGATGCATGGGCTTGAAATTAAATATCTGAGGACTGTCTAAGAAAAACATCAATAGTTACAAGTTCCATTTTGCGGGTTACCAGTATTTTCTTAACCCGTAACTCGGAACCCGAAACTCGCAACAATTTTAGTATGATCAGAT
>Ga0222665_1001408_pt1 | contig 10789 bp, 5 predicted proteins | sample AntAcemetagen653_FD_179853 | JGI IMG/M metagenome (GOLD analysis project Ga0222665, IMG submission 179853) | Saline water microbial communities from Ace Lake, Antarctica - #653 | ecosystem: Environmental > Aquatic > Non-marine Saline and Alkaline > Saline | place: Antarctica: Ace Lake | collected...
TCATTAGCTGTGTTTAATTTTAAATTTAAAAATAGTTTTTCCTTTTCCCATTTTGCCGGATTGTTTTCATCTTTATAAATTTGGTTTGGAAAATGTTTTTCAAATTCTTCATTTTTATAAATAAAATTGTCGGGTTCATCCCAATTTCTATCATTGAAATAAATGTCCGGTTGTTTTAAGCTATAAACTTCAATTTTACAATCGACATGCTCCGGTTCTCCATTTAAATTTGTTGCAATTATTTTAAAACTATTATCTTTTCCAAGGTTTACTTTTTCAGGAATATCAACATTCAAAACAAGAGATTTATACCCAACCGAAACAACTTCTTCAGCCGAATGAGTTTCACCGTTAATGTCGGTTACATCAACTTTGACAATAAAATCAAAAAACAGATAAGGAAGTTTTTCCATTGAAAAATCAGGGATGGCTTTAAAAGAAATTTCAAATTTTCCATCATCATCAGTTGTTGTAAAACCGCTAAGGATTTCGGTTTCTGTTGATGGGAAGTAATAGAAACACCAAGAATTTATCCAGAAAGGCCGGTTTGGTTTTCGAAAAACTCTGTATTTGACCTTTGCATTATCAACAAAATTTCCGGCATAAGCTTTTGCTTTCCCTTCAACGGTAAGATTCTCATTCAATTTATAGCTCCCTCGTAGCGGATCAAAAACCACTTCAAATTTTGGGAGTTTATAATCTTCTACTGAAAATTGCTTTGATCCTGTGATACTTGAAATACTCATTCGCCCATTTAAAACACCGTCTGGGGCAATAAAGCTGCCGTTTATTGAACCAAATTCATTTGAAATTAAATCAAGCTTTGAAACTTCCTGATGATTTACATTAAAAAAAGTAATAGTTGTTTTGTGATCCGGTTTAATTGAATATTTTCCGTTCTCGTTTTCTAAAATAATTCCTTTAAAATAAATTGTTTGACCCGGGCGGTAAATAGCACGGTCGGTAAAGAAAAAAGTTTTAATTGTTTTTTTATCGGGTTTTGAATAAAAATATGGATTAAAAGTGTTTTCAGAAAACAGGGTATCACCTTTATATGAAAATTCGATATAAAATGATTTGCGTGCATTTTTATCGATTGAAACAGGAAGTTCTAAATTTCCATTTTTATCGGTCTCATAACATGCTTGTTCGTTTAAAACATATTCTCTTTTACCATAATTATAATCATTTGAATAGGTTTGAGCTTTTACATTCTTCAGAGGATGCCCGGTTTTACGGTTTAGAACAAGCAAATCAATTGATCCGTCCTTATTTTTCTGATTGATAAAACTAATATCTGAAACAAAAAAGGAATTATAGGAAATCTTGGTTTTTATTGAAAAATTCTGGTCTTCAGAAACTAAAATAGTATAATATCCTGATGAAAGTTCCGGGAGAATAATTTCCGTGCGATGTGGCTGCAAATCTCCATCATTAATTAACTCAAGCGGCCATTCTTCTACCGGTGTATGTTTTAAATAATTTTTTATTATCTTTTTTTTACGTGAGTTTTTTAATAATTCTTTATTTTCAAGATAGTTTGTTTTAATTATCCAAAAATAAAGTTTATCAGTATTTTGATATTTTAATAAGCCAAGGATTTTATTTTCGGGAATATTTACATCTTCAATGGTTAAGTTAAAAAAAGAACTTTCTAATTCTTGCAATAAAACCATGCAATTTGTTGCCCCGCTTGATTTTGGAAATTTTTCAATTGTTTTTGTACAAATTTTTGCGGCTGTTTTATTATCCCATTTATATTTATCTGAGATTTTCGGATCATATTTTTTTCCCTGACGAGAAAATATTTCCGCAATTTTGCAAGAAATATCGGCAGAAGCAGGAAATTCAGAATAGTCCTGTTCAAAAGTTTTTAGTGAATTCAAATAAACACTATCCATGTTTTCAATTCTAATTGCATTGAGTTGAACAAATTTTAATCTTTCCAGATTAACATCTATAAATGCATCAGGATTTTCGTCATTTATATGAAATGCGATTAATTGCTGAAGTGTTTTTAAAGCATGAAATTTACAAGAAAGTGAATCCTGAGTACTTAAATCAATTTCAATAAAATCTTTGGCTGAAGAAAAATATTCTACTTTATCAATTGAAAAAACACTTATAGGTTTAGTTAATGAATTTTCATCATTACTGAAAAAATCAAGAGCTCTGTGGGCTAATAAATCAAATAGAGTTGGACGAAAAAGCTTTGAGTTATCGGCATTTTTTAAGATAATATCATAGCTTTTAAGTGGTGTAGTTTTAAGAATTTCAGGATTTTTTAGTGATTGCAAATAGTTTGAGAAAATTGCATCGTTTATCTTTCTTAAATCCCAGGTAATAATATCGTTTTGCTTAAAATCCACGATTATTGTCCGGTTATAAAATTTATAGCGATTTCTTTGGAAATAATCCCAATAAAATTCGGCGAGAATTGAGTGCAGAATTTGTTTTTCGGGATCACCTGAATTTTCAATCTGATCTTTTAATTCTTCAATTACTTTTATTTGAAAATCCTCTTCATATTCGCTTTTAAGCCGAAATTTATACAAAATGGATTTGACAATTTGAGGAGTATTATTTTCTGATTTCGCTTGTTGATAAATTTCTTCAACAATTTTCAGGGCAGATTTTGGAAGCCCGTTATGCATTAATGCCTCAACATCCAACCAAAGTTTATTATAATCGAAATTATCAATTTGCCCGGAAACCAAATGTTCTTGAGCACCGGAAGGTTTATGAAAATTAAAACTTGAAACTATAAATATTGCTGGAATAAAGAGGAAGAAAATAAAGAATTTTGTTTTCATAGTGAAAATTTAATGATTAGGAAGTAAAAATAACAAATTTTGTGCCTTTATTTTGATGCGTTCAGAATAAATAGTTACAGGTTCAAAGATTAAAAACAGTACAAATCAAATTATTAATACATTAGTAGTGAGAAATTATAAATTTTCCATTTTTGGACAAAACTTTTAGATTACAAGTAATCATTAACTTTATCTTTTATTACCATTTTTACTTGTTCCCAACTTGTATTATTAAGTGATATTGGATCAAATTCCGTTTCGGCATCATCAAAATAAGTAAGACTTTTAAGTATTTGAAAATGTTCTGTTTCTGGAAATTTTTTTGAAAATAATATAAGCATATCGGAAATTGAATATTTTTTCAACAATTCGTAAATGTCGAAAAAATCTTTTTTTGCACCACGATTAGCTACAGCCGATAATTTCATTGCAATTATATCTTCAATGGATAATAAACGTAAGCCATCAATTTCTATTAATTTATTAATTAACGGATATGAATATTTTACAAAGTCTATTTTCACAAACTCACTACTACTATTTTTTTTTCGTGCATTGATTATCATTGAATTTTTTTCTTTTTGCATAATGGCCTTAAATTCAATATCATTATGTAGTTCTTGAAAAATATCAGATGTTTCAAAATCTTTATTGAAAAATAAATCCAAATCTATAGAAACACGATGACCTAAATGCAGAGCCAGAGCAGTTCCACCTACTAAAAAAAAATTATCCAGACTTTTGTATTGCATCAATATTTTTAATAATTCCAAAGTTGACGTATTGACGGCTCTGTATTGTAACATCTGAATTGTTCTTTTGATAAATTAAAATATTTACTGCAAAAATTTAATGTGAGTTTATCTAAATATCGGATTTTAAGGACTTCGTTTTTAATTCGTTCTGTGCCGTAGAATTTTTTTATTTCAAACCAGTCTCTTAGCATACCGCGCATTAGCACACGCTCAATAATGATCCGGGCATTTTTTTCATAATCTATTTTATTGATGTCTGTATCCCAAAAGATCGTTTTTGATAATTCCATTATTCTGCCTTTTTATACAAAATTACGATTTTTCTTTTACCACTTTTGAAGAATAATTGGTAATTGCTAAAACAATTTCAATTTTTTACGATCTGCAATAAGTTTTCACTCTATTTCAGATGTTAAAGGATTTGCTAATCCCGAATATTTTATTAATTCTATTTTCACCGAACCGACTATTATTTTTGATTCAAGTAAAACTGGGATATGGTTTTTATCGTCGGTAATCCAAACACTAAGAGGATAAGGATCGTCGAAAACTTCTCCGGTAGCCATCATCGGGCTAAATTTTAAACAATTGAAAGTGCCTATTTCTGTTTCAACAATTTCTTTTCCTAAAAAAGATATTTTTGAGTTATAAACTGTATCGTCAAGATAAAAATTTACACTTAATTCATTGTTTATTATTTGATCGAAATCAAGGTTTCTTAAATAGTAAAACGAAGAAACAATGTCCTGTACATTTGGCGGAATATCAATTTTTTCATTATTACTTTTGGCATAATGTTCGATCTGATTCAATGTTACATCATCATTTTTTTTAAAACCGCCTTCTCTTGTTCTTCTAACAAAATACCATGGAATTAGGGCGGTTTCATCCATAAAAGATTCAAATTTGTCCCTGACTTTGAAAAACAAATTAAATACACCAACCGATTTGCCAATTACTTCGATATGATATGTGCTTCGATCATTAAACTTTCTATTGCCCTGTTTAACAGATAAAGTTCCAATTCCTGCTGTTATTCCTGCCGTTAACCACGAATCATAATAAACCCGATATTTTAATTTTTCGCCTTTTTTAAATGCAAAATTATTTACTTCCCTAAATTCCTGAGATAATAAAGCATGTGTTATGAAAAAAGAACAAAAAAAGAACAAAAAAATCGGCCTTTTCATATTATATATAATCAGTTCAAAAAAAATCTAAATTACAATATTAATGATTTTATTTGGTACGATAATTATTTTCCTGGGTTTTTTCCCCACAATCCATCTTTGAGCTTCTTCGGCAATTAATACAGTTTTTTCGATTTCTTCTTTTGGCATATCTTTCGGTAATTCAATCTTAAATCTCATCTTACCGTTAAAAGAAACCGGATAAAGAAATGTGCTTTCTACTAAATATTCGTTTCTTAATTTTGGGAATTTAGCTTTAGTTATACTTTCATTGTTTCCGAGCAAATTCCAAAATTCTTCGGCAATATGTGGGGCAAATGAAGAAATCAGGATAGTTAAGTCTGATAATATTTCTCTTTTATTACATTTAATTTCAGTTAATTCATTTACACAGATCATAAAAGTACTTACAACAGTATTGAAAGAAAAACGTTCAATATCTTCACTAACTTTTTTGATGGTTTTATGCAGAATTTTATATTCTTCCTTTGTGGGTTTTTCATCGGAAACAATGAAATTGTTGTCGTCGTCATGGTAAAGCCGCCAAAGTTTTTTAATAAATCTGAAAACTCCTTCAATTCCTTTTGTGTCCCAGGGTTTGTGATGTTCTAATGGCCCGAGAAACATTTCATATAGTCGAAAAGTATCAGCTCCGTATTTATCAATTAGTTCATCAGGATTCTGGACATTGTGTTTCGATTTCGACATTTTTTCGACTTCGCTTCCGCAAATATATTTCCCGTCTTCGAGAATGAATTCTGAATTTTTGAATACATCTCGCCATTTTTTAAATGCCTCAATATCAAGTATGTCATTGTTAACCTTTTCAATATCTACATGTAAGCGTTGAAAACCTGAAATAGTTACATTTGTAGTTGTATTTGGATAATTTAATTTATTAAATTGTTCAATTGCTATTATTTTAATTGAGCTAATTGTTTCATCATTATTAACATCACATAGATTTTTACTTATGAATATATCAGGAGGATGTTTTAATCCTCTTTGAGTAACACCATAACCTATTATCGCTCGATAAACAAAACTCGACCTCCCCTGAATTTTCCCTTGATTGATAAGTTTTTTAAATGGTTCGTCTTTACAAACAAGCCTGAGATCAAACAAAAACTTATTCCAGAAACGTGAATAAATTAAATGTCCGGTTCCATGTTCATCGCCTCCGAGGTATAAATCAACATCTTGCCAATATTCATTTGCTTCTTTCGAGAAATATTCTTTATCGTTTTTAGGGTCCATATATCTTAAATAATACCCGCTTGATCCGGCAAACCCGGGCATAGTATTGGTTTCGATAGGATAACCTTCTTTGGTTTTCCAATTATTTGCCCTTGCAAGTGGAGGCTCGCCGATTTCGGTTGGAAGATATTTATCGACTTCGGGGAGGCGAAGGGGTAATTCGCCTTCATCCATAACATAAGGCATTCCGTTTTTATAATAAACAGGAAATGGCTCGCCCCAATATCTTTGACGGCTAAAAATGGCATCACGCAACCTGAAATTTATAGTTCCGTATCCAATTCCTAATTCTTCGATTTTTTTAATAGTGTCGCTTATTGCTTCTTTAACATTCAATCCGGTTATAAAACCTGAATTTATCATTTTACCTTCTTTAGCATCATATGATTCGGTCCAGTCTTTGGGATCGGAAGGAGTTTCATTTTCTTTACATACAACTTGAATTATCGGCAGATCAAAATGTTTTGCAAACGCAAAATCTCTGCTGTCGTGGCCGGGAACAGCCATAATTGCTCCGGTTCCATAACCTGCCAAAACATAATCGGCAACCCAAATTGGAATTTCTTCACCGTTCAATGGGTTTATACTATAAGCACCCGTAAATTCACCCGTAATATTTTTAATTTCAGAAATTCGTTCTCTTTCCGAGCGATTTTTTGCCCATTTTATATAATTATTAACAACTTCTTTTTTATCATCCGGAACAATTTTCTTAAGTAGTTTGTGTTCGGGGGCAAGAACCATGTAAGTTGCCCCGAATAATGTATCAGCTCTGGTTGTAAAAACTTCGATAATATCATCAAAACCTTTAATTTTGAAATTAACAGAAGCTCCTTCGCTGCGGCCTATCCAATTTCTTTGAACTTCTTTCAATGAATCCGACCATTCAATTTTCTCAAGTCCATCCAATAAACGTTGAGCATAGGCTGTGATTCTGAGCGACCATTGCTTCATAAGTTTACGCTCAACCGGATGTCCGCCACGTTCCGAAAATCCATCTTTCACTTCATCGTTTGCTAAAACAGTTCCAAGTTCGGGACACCAGTTTACCATAGTATCCGATAAATAAGCAAGCCTGTATTTCATCAAAACGTTTTGCTGTTGAAATTCATTCATTTTATTCCATTGATCAGATGAAAAAACTTGAACGTCATCGCAAGAGGCCTGAATGTTTTTATTTCCGTTTTTTTCGAGTTCCTTAATCAAATCCGAAATACCTTCTGCTTTATCCGATTTTTTATCATACCATGAATTGAATAATTGAATAAAAGTCCACTGAACCCATTTATAATATGAAGGATCGCAAGTCCTGACTTCCCTGTCCCAGTCGTAAGCAAAACCAATTCGGTCTAATTGCTCTCTGTATCTTTTAATGTTTTTCTTTGTAGTTACTTCAGGATGCGTTCCCGTTTGAATTGCATATTGTTCGGCGGGCAAGCCGTAAGCATCATAACCCATTGGGTGAAGAACATTAAATCCTTTTTGGGTTTTATATCTTGAATAAATATCGGAGGCAATATATCCGAGTGGGTGGCCAACATGCAAGCCGGCTCCAGAAGGATATGGAAACATGTCTAAAACATAATATTTAGGCTTAGATTTTTCTATATCAGCCTTATAGGTTTTATTTTTGTTCCAATATTTTTGCCACTTTTTTTCTATTTCTGCAAAATTATAATTCATTTTCTTTGTTAATTTTTTGAAGCTGCGAAGGTATAAAAACTAATTAAATCAAATCGCTAATTATAGTGAGGGATCAGGGCTGTTCAATTCTAAAATAACAAAAAAAGCATAATTTCTTATGATGTTTAATACCAATAATTAATATTAATTCGTTTCAGAATTTCGTTTCAAATTTAAAATTCAATTTTTATAAATATGAGTCAAATATAAAAATATCATATTAATAAAAGTTAATTATAATGATTTGCAACTCTTTGAAACAAACTTTTGTCTAAAATTCAAGTTTAACTAATAATACAAAAAAAATGAAAAAAATTTTTCTTTTACTCGTTGCAACATTATTAATTAATGTAACATTTGCTGACAAACTTGTTTTGATCAATTACAAAGGATTGAAGGAACTTAAAACCCTTCATACAAATCAGTCACTAAAAATCCATTATTCAACTGACGATTTTATCATCGGCTCAGCTGAAGACGATTATCAGGGCAATTATACACTTTTAGATGAAAATTGCTGGACTGAAAACCAAAATTATTATATCACATGGTTTCACAAAGGAATAAAAGGCGACTACGCTTCACAGGTTTCATCTCTTGGTGAAACTTTAGCTGAAACCGATAATTATCTGATTCTTACAACAGATACTGATATTAAGATACATCCTCCGATAATTGGTAGGATTGTAAAAATTTACCATAAAAAAATAAACCTTCCGGAGAAAAATTTCAAATATTCTAAAGGATCCTTACGCCTTAATCCAACTATTGAAGAAATGATGGAGGAAGTGGATACAAATATTTTTCTGTCTAATTTACAACATTTGCAGGATTATGGGACCAGAAATTCTTATTCCCCAGAGGCAGTTGAAGCACAAAACTGGTTAAAGGGCCAATTTGAAAGTTATGGCTATGAAGTCGAACTTTTTGATTTTAATATGCCAAGTGGCCCTGCCAGCGATAATGTTTTGGCGACAAAGCTTGGAACAAAATATCCGGATGAATACGTGGTAATAGGTGGCCATTATGATTCATACAGCTATTCAGGAAATGCACCCGGGGCCGATGATGATGGTTCGGGTACTTGTGGCGTAATGGAGGTTGCCAGAGTAATGTCTGATTTTGAGACCGACAGGACAGTTATATTTTGTGCATGGTCGGGTGAAGAATATGGTTTATATGGTAGTGAAGCTTATGCCGAATGGGCAGCCGGAGAAGGACTTAATATTCTCGGCTATTTTAATATTGATATGTGCGGATACCGTCATCCCGGTAATCCTATCCTTACAGACATTATCGCCCCTTCTTCTGCGCAACCATTAGCTGATTTCTATATGGATGTTTGTGCTTTATATCTTCCGGACTTTATTGTTGGGATGGGTTCTCTCTCCGGAGGTGATAGTGATCACACTTCATTTAATAATAATGGGTATATGGGAATTTTCCCGTTTGAAGACGCTCAAAATTACAGTCCATACATACACACATCTGATGATGTTATTGGCTTAAGTGTAAATAGCCTCGAAATGTGCATGATATTTACACAGGCTATGGTTGCAAATGTAGCCACCATGGCAAAAGATCCTGAACAAGAACAGGAAATAGTGTTAAATGCAGGTTTTCAATTTATTTCATCAAACCGCTCCCTACAAAATCCAGATATGCTTGTTGTGTTGGAAAATAATCTAAACGATAATCTTAATTTTGTTAGAGATTCGGAAGGAACCATGGTGAGAAAAATTGGACCGAACTGGGTAAACGGTATTGGCGATTGGGTTTCCATTGAAGGATATTTGTTTAAAATGAACGAAGCAGATTTTCTAATAATAGATGGAGAGGCTGTTAATCCTCAAACACCAATAGATTTGAATGCTGGTTTTCAGTTTGTCAGTTATTTGCCAAGCGAAACATTAAATGCCTTGGATGCTTTTAATGGTATTTTGAATGATAATCTTGCTTTTATACGAAACTCCGATGGAAATGTATTAAGGAAAATCGGTCCTAATTGGGTAAATGGCCTTGGTGATGTGCATTCCGGTGAAGGTTATTTAATTAAAATGTTTTCCGATGATATATTAATTTATAATGTTCCTATAAACACTAAAAGCTTTTCATATGAAAGACCGCTACCCGTTCATTTTGCTTTCGAAGGTGGAAATCCTGCCGATCCGGTTTATACAATTTACATTGCCGGTTTAGAAATTGGAGATGAAGTAGCAGCCTATGACGGTGATAAAATGATTGGAGCAATGAAAATAATCTCAAGTAATGTTTTTGATAATGAACTTCCTGTTTTTAGTACTTTATTTAATAATGAAGGTTATATTGAAGGAAACCCGATAATATTGAAAGTTTGGGGCCATGATTCAAAGGGTGTTGAAAACGTGGAATTTACAATGAAAAATATTTTTGATGCCTATGATGGAAATGTTTATCCTGCCGAAGACGGGCAATTTAGCATTGTAAGTATTATAAAATCAATTGACAGAGTACATTCAATTACGATTTATCCAAATCCTGCCGAAAATGTAATTAATATTTCCTGTCCAAACCAAATTAAAAATGTTACGGTTTTCGATTTTTTCGGGCAAACGGTTTATCAGGGAAAAAGTACAAGTATAAACACTAACAATCTCAAATCCGGTGTTTATATTATCAGAGTTGAAACAACTGTGAGTTCAACAATTGAAAAATTAACGATTAAATAAAATATATAAAGCAAAAATTTATTTTGGCTGTCTTTATTTAAAGGCAGCCATTTTTTTTATTCCAGTAAGTTATGCTAAAAAAAATTGATTGTTATAAATAATTAATTTGGGGATTTCATATTTTTCTTAAAACCTATAAAAAAAACACTATTTTCGCCTTTATTAAAAAAATGCAACCATAAATAGAAAATGATTGTCATAAATACGTGGTAACAAATCAACAAATAATTAATTAATAAAAACAAACAATTTAATGATGAAAAACAAACAATTTGTTTCAAAAATAACAAGTATTGGATTAATGCTTGTTATGATGTTCTTCGTGGCAAATACTGCCACTGCAGATAAAATTACTTACAAAGACAATTGGGGTAAACAAGGGA
>Ga0222665_1001413_pt1 | contig 10774 bp, 11 predicted proteins | sample AntAcemetagen653_FD_179853 | JGI IMG/M metagenome (GOLD analysis project Ga0222665, IMG submission 179853) | Saline water microbial communities from Ace Lake, Antarctica - #653 | ecosystem: Environmental > Aquatic > Non-marine Saline and Alkaline > Saline | place: Antarctica: Ace Lake...
AAAAGGATTTTGTATCAATTCCAACTTCTCTCTGGCTAATAATGCATTTTTTGTCTCGAATAAGAAACTCTATTGGATCTTCAACAGTTATTATGTTTGACGCACGGGTCGAGTTAATATGGTCGATCATTGAGGCCATAGTCGTTGATTTTCCGCTTCCTGTCGTTCCCGTTACAAGAACAAGTCCTCTTTTAAAGTTAGCGATCTTTTTTATTACAGGCGGAAGCGTCAGTTCATCAATAGTTTTTACAGAAAAAGGAATGGTCCTGAAAACCACACCTAGACTGCTTCTCTGTCTGAAAACGTTTACCCTGAAACGGCCCACGCCTGAAACACTGTATGAAAGATCCACCTCGTTTTCATTTTTTAGTGTTTTTCTCTGCTCTTCACTTAAAATGGCCGCGATCATAGGATTCATCCGCTCCGGCTTAAGTACACCAAACTCCTCAATTTTATTTAGAGTTCCATTGATCCTAAGAACAGGAACATTGTATGTTTTGAGATGTATATCAGAGGCCCCAACTTTTGATGCCATCTGAAGAAGGTCGTTTAATGATCCACCCTGGTCACTCATAAAAATCTCCCGTTTTTACTTTTTTGCTTTTTTTGACTCAGCTTTTTCAGACTTTTCAGTAGCAACATCCTTTTTCAGGTTGTGTATGTCCTTTATTTTATCAACTATTTCTTTAATCATTTCGGGGTTTTCTTTTAATGTTTTTACAGCATTGGTCATTCCCTGGCCAAGTCTTGTTTCGCCATAACTGTACCAGCTGCCGCTCTTTGTAATAATTTCATCTTTGTCAGCAAGGTTAACCATGTCGGAAAGCCTATCGATCCCTTTACCGTAGATAATATCAAAAATAGCTTCTCTAAAAGGAGGAAACATCTTGTTTTTCTGAATCTTCACTCTTACCTGGTTTCCAATGACTTCATCCTTTTCCTTAATGCTTGCTATCCTTCTAATGTCAATCCTCAATGAAGCATAGAATTTCAAGGCATTTCCACCAGTTGTCGTTTCAGGATTTCCAAACATTACACCAATTTTACTTCTAAGCTGATTAATAAAAATCAGACATGTTTTGGACTTACTGACGGCTGCTGTAATCTTTCTAAGAGCCTGCGACATTAATCTTGCCTGAAGCCCCATATGGCTGTCACCCATTTCACCTTCAATTTCGCTCCTTGGAACAAGAGCCGCTACAGAATCAACAACGACGATGTCCACAGCATTACTTCTAATAAGTGTTTCAACTATCTCCAAAGCCTGTTCAGCATAGTCCGGCTGTGAAACAATTAAGGTGTCAACTTGGATCCCCAATCTTTTCGCATAGTTAATATCAAACGCATGCTCAACATCAAGAAACGCCGCGGCGCCACCTTTCTTCTGTGCCTCTGCAATCGCATGAAGAGCGAGCGTTGTTTTTCCCGAAGCTTCAGGACCGTAGATCTCAACAATTCGACCTCTCGGATAACCACCAACACCCATCGCTGTGTCCAGACTCAAAGAGCCTGACGGGATTACATCAATGTCGACCGTGTTCTCTTCCCCGAGGATCATTATAGATCCTTTTCCATACTGTTTCTCAATGTTTTTAATTACGTTATCCAACATAACCTTTTTGTCGTCAGTCATCAATTTCCTCCATTTGCAAAATAAAAAGAACTGCGCCTAATCACTGTTTTTTATTGCTGAACACAGAATACATAGTTTCGTCCATAAATACAGTTCTTTTGTATTTTTCTTCATTATTTTCTATTGTAATAAGTATGCTGTCTTTTTCTCTGTCTTCTCCAATTACAGTCGCCCCCTTATCCAGATCCTGAATAAAACCTTTGAGGATTCTGGCTTTTCTAAACAGCTCCTGTCCCCTTTTTGTTTTAAAAAACTCAAAGTTTTTATTTCTTGTAAGGGATCCATCCAAAACCATTGAAAGAACAACCTTGTCAGACAGATCTTCACATTTGCCTTCAAAGCGAGATATTTTATGACTCATGACAACCCCTTTAAATTATTAATAAAAAATCTTCCCTTTCTTACCGAATAGAACTTTTTCTCCATCAGTACCCTTAAGATAAACAGCGTTTGCTGCCTCTGAATCTTCTTTCAACTTCACCTTATCTCCAACAACAAGATTTGGGCCCGCAACTTTTACAGTTTCCAGGTCTGCACTATCACCAAGAACAAGAGGGGGATTCAGCGGCACGGTCGGAATCTTAACATTCTTTCCAAGAACAACCACACCTTCTCCGCTTAAATTGTCAGGCTTTAGAGGATATTTCTCGAACGGATCAAAATATGAGAGAGGAAGGCTTTTTAACAGCTCAAAAGTGCAGTTAAGATAGTCGTCTGGCGTTCCCATATCCCACCATTTCCCGTTTATGAACACTGCGTTAATATTCTCTTTTTCCTCGATCATTCTTCTGTAGACATAACTGGTTATCGAAAGAAAGATCTTTTCCGGAATATACTCTAAAAGTGACGGATTAATAATATGAAATCCTGTAAATATTGCGTTGCCTTCAGGAACTTTTTCTGTTATCGAAGAATCGATCATCCTTGTTACGCGACCACTTTCATTGACTGTTACGACCGCTCTCGAATCCCTTGGGTCGGAATGAACAACACCCAGAGTTACCTGAGCTCCCGAACGGTGGTGACTGTCTATCATATCCTCAAGATTAAAATCAAAAATTGTATCCGAATTAAGAACAATAAAAGGCTCACTTGCGTAACCCCGCATTGCTCCAATTGCTCCGCCTGTTCCAAGGATCTCTTTTTCTTTCAGATATTTAATTTTCACACCGTACTTTTTTCCATTTCCTAAAGCATCAATGATCTTGTCACCGTTGTGATAGAGGTTAATAAAAATTTCCTTAACTCCATAATATTTAAGAAAATTAATGTTGTACTCTATTACGTATCTGTTTAGAACCGGGATCAGCGGCTTTGGAATATTTTCGGTTATCGGCGCCATCCTGGTTCCAAGACCGGCTGCAAGAATCAGTGCCTTCATTTTTTTTCTCCGATCTGCAGTTCTTCGATAAAAGGCGCCAACCTATTCGCAAGCTTTTCCATATCAAGCCTGATAAGCGTATTCCTCACGTGCCCGAGTGTCGGCACAACATATGGAAGAAACCACTCTTTGCCTTTTACCTGATGAAGGTATATGAACCTTCCGCAATCCTTCATTTTTCTCTGAAGCGCCTGCAAGTGAAACGCCCTCTCGAAGGATTCATAATCTGTGAAAAGCTCTCTTGTAACGTGGTTTATAGACCAGAAATGTGCCAGCAACATCTCAATTTCACTTTCCTTCAAAATTATATAGGAATCTCTTAAAATAGCAACCAGATCATAAACCGCAGGCGCCATCAAAGCATCCTGAAAATCGATAAGATATTGCTTTTTTTCACTTATCATAATGTTCTTTGACTGAAAGTCCCTGTGTGAAAAAATATAGGGAAGCTTACTAAGCTCTGTTGATATTTTCTTGAAATCCTTTTCGAGTTTTTTCCACAGCCCCCTGAAAGACCGGTGATAGACCCTTTTTTCGATCATATACTCATAAAAATGATAAAACTCTTCCATAAAAAGCTTTTTAGTAAACTGCCTCTTGTCCGCCGGAGTGTCAAACGACTTTCTGCTGTAAAGAGCCTGCTGCATCTGTGCCAGAAGTTCAATAGCGGATTTAACGTAGGAAAGTTTCTGAGACGGATCTGACTTTATCAATTCAAACAAAGTCGTGTCGCCAAGATCTTCAAGAAGCATAACTTTTTGCTCATGGTTAACAGCCAGTATTTTAGGAACGTTAAGTCCGATTTCCTTTAACATAACGTCCAGTGTCTCAAAGTCAGTGAAAGAATCTCCCCTGCCAAATTCTCCAGGCTTCACATCTGCAACTTTCATCATTATTACAGTTTTATCACCAGATCGTATCCTGAAGTACTGTCTTCCGGAAGCATCCCCGAATAAAGGCTCTGTCTGAAAATCATTGTTTTTTAACCCGGCAGCGATAAGCAGTCTATAGGCAAGTAGCTCGATCTCAAACATCATTTTTTCTCCAGCTGTTCAAAAAATTCATAGATCACTGTAAAAAAGTAAGGGAGAACGACTCCGCAAAGAGGAATAAAAAGGACGGGAAACCCTTCTGAAACAATATAGATCATCATTATTACACTATAAAAGATCAGTGCAAACAGGAAAAAATGCAACCTATATCCAAAACCCAGTCTCAGGCTCTCCATACAGCTGTCAATAGCAAATTTTTCCTTAACAACGATCATGAAAAACGAAAACATAAAAAGGCTAAAAAGAAGCACCGAGGGGATAATTAGAAAAACAAACCCGAAAACAAGAAGAGGAAAAAGAAAAAGAGACAGAAGAACTCCATTCTTAAGATGGTTCAGCAGAGAATAGGCCGTATAGTGCGTTTTAATCCCGTTCGTGGTATCTACCACTTTTTCAGAAAGAAGAAGCAGAAGAAACCCTTCAAAGATGATCGTTGCCGCAACACCGAAGGAGATAGACCCTAGAAAAAAAAGCGGCGGAATAGCCGCGGCCAGACCAAAAGGTATCAGTTGCAGAAAATTAGACTTATACTGAACCCAACCCTGATCAAAAGCTCCAACGAAATCAAGTTTCTCGCTTTTTTTCTTATACGCTTCCATCATTCCCTCCTAAGCGGTGCGTGTCCATTTTAACGCTTTGAGGCTTTCGGGTCAATTATTATGATTAAAAGAACTTATTCGGGCTAAAGTGTCTGCAACTTAATTAAGGTATTTGTCTTTTTGACAACTCTCTTTTAAAAAACCCGCTTTTGTTGCCTTTACCCTACAGCTAATTGACTGGATTTGTCTAAAATAGCTGTCATGGATATTCGTGAGAAGTTTGGACAGCGCTTAAAAATGCTTCGCAAGCACAAAAAAATGAGCCAGGATGATGTAAGTTTATCTTCAGGTGTTAACAGAAGTTTTCTTTCTGAAATTGAGAACGGAAAATCATCCCCAACTCTTGACACTATCAATAAAATCGCAAAAGCTCTCAATATTTCTCCCGAGGAATTTTTAAAATTTTCAGTTTCAGAACCATTAAAAACCTATGACGGTGAAGTTTTTAAGAAGCCTTAAACCTTCTAATATTTGATTTTAACTTCAAAACACGTACTATCTCAAATAGATTTTATCAGGGTACTTGAGTATGAAAACTTATCTTACTTCGTTTATTGTTTCCTTTCTTTTTGTCGTAGCTATTACTCCGTTTTTAATTAATTTCGGCAAAAAACACGGCTTTGTAGATAAGGTTAACCGGCGCAAGATACACCGAGGTGCAATTCCGCGCATCGGCGGCATAGGAATAGCTCTCGGAACACTTTTTCCTCTTTTTCTACTATATTTTTACGACAACTCTGTTTCTCAAATACTTTTCGGATCAAGATCTAACATCTTTGTCATCATTGTAGGCGGGCTGCTAATTAGCATGCTCGGACTTCTTGACGATATCAAAGGTGTGAGCGCAAAGTGGAAACTTGCTTTTCAACTAGCACTTGCTGTAGCGGCATGGATGAGCGGGTTTGCTATAACCGCAGTTTCAATGCCCTGGGGCGTTGTTCAGCTTGGGTGGTTCGGATTCTTTTTTACAATTCTGTGGATAGTTGGAATTATTAACGCTATTAATCTGATAGACGGGATGGACGGTCTTTCTTCCGGAATCAGCTTCTTTGCCTGCATTACGATCATGACCCTTTCAATCGCAAATGATTACATGTTTGTCGCCCTCGTTTCAGCCGCCCTTGCCGGCGCAGTAGTCGGATTTCTTATTTTCAACTTTAATCCGGCAAAAATATTCATGGGTGATGCAGGATCTATGTTTATCGGGTATATTCTGGCGGTTCTTTCACTCAAGAACCAATCCAAGGGACACACCATTGTATCCCTTCTAATACCGATAATTGCAATGGGCCTTCCGATTCTTGACACCTCTCTCGCTTTTATTAGAAGGTTCCTTCGAAATCAGTCGATCTTTGTAGCTGACAAGCAGCACATTCACCACATTCTTCTGTCAAAAGGTTGGAATCAGCGAAAAGTTGTTCTGGTTCTCTATGGAATATCTATTGTTTTCACAGGGTTGTCCCTGCTTCTCATCTTTAACAAAGACCTTCAGGCTTTTCTTATTATCACTGTTTTTTCCATTGTAGTTTTTGTGCTGATAACAAAGCTGGGCTATATGGAAATGTTCTACAGCCGTTTCAGGACAAAGAGAAGCAACAGACTTGAATCACAGCTTGAGGATCTCATTCTTGAAAAAGTTTCAAAGAATATAGATGCTGATGACCTTTTTGATACTCTTCCTATTAAAGGATACCAGATAATCAATGAAAATGGCGACATTGCCTACGAAAAAGGAGATAGGGACGAGACAAATTTCATTGATATTTCTTCTGAAAATGAAACCTGTGTCAGGTTTTTCTGGAACGCCAACGTTCCCACAATAAACACCAAGGAAGCAACAATGCTTTCAATCCTCACAAAGTCAATCCTTAAGAACTGGGTGAAACCGGAGAAAAAATGAAAGTCTTGAAGTTTGGTGGCATCTCTCTTAGAGACGCTGTCGCAATTAAAAAAGTAGCACAAATTATTTCTTCAGACAGCGAAAAGAAATTCGTTGTTGTTTCAGCATTTTACGGCGTTACCGATCTCTTGTCTGAGCTTGTCAGCTCATTAAAGAACAATCTTCCTCAAAAAGCTCTGGAATGTATCGATAAAGTTGAGAACATTTCTCAAAACATCGTTTCTGAGCTTAATAGTGTAAATTCTTCCGGATTTGTAAACGATAAGCTCTCAGAACTGCGACAGCTTGTTCCCGCACTTTCATTACTCGGAGAAACTTCTCCCAGATCTATTGATAAAATTCTTAGCTATGGAGAAAAAATCAGCAGCTTCGTGCTTGCTGACTATCTCAATTCTGTTGGAATAAAAACCTCTTTCGCAGATTCAGAAAGAATAATAAAGACAGACAGCTCTTACAACTGTGCTGTTGTAGATATTGAAAAAACAAGGGCAAAAATTAAAGATATAGTTTCTCCACTGTTTTCAGAAAACGACTGCGTTGTCTGTGCCGGATTTACGGGAAGTGACTCAAAAAACTCTGTAACAACTTTGGGAAGAGGCGGCAGCGACTACACAGCTTCTGTTGTCGCCGTTTGCCTTAACGCTGAAAGACTTGAGATCTGGAAAGAAGTTGACGGAATAATGACCACTGATCCTAGAATAATAAAAACAGCAAAAAGAATTGAATCCTTAAGCTACGTCGAGGCATCAGAACTTGCCTACTTCGGAGCAAAGGTTCTTCACCCTAAAACGATCAGACCAGCTATTATGGCCGAAATTCCTGTTTATATAAAAAAAACCAGCGAACCCGATTTCAAAGGAACTGTTATTAGAAAAGATTCGGACACTCAGAATGAAGTTAAGGCTGTAGCTTTTCAGAAAAATGTTACCGTCATTAACATCTGCTCAGAAAAAATGCTTGGAGCCTACGGGTTTCTAAGCAAGGTCTTTGACGTTTTCACCAGATACAGAACACCAGTTGACCTTATCACCACATCGGAGATAAATATCAGTGTAACTGTTGAGAAAAACGCGGATATAGATAATATTACTCGAGAGCTTTCGACTTTTTCCGATGTTGAAATCTCTCAGGATGTTGCGATAATAAGCCTTGTCGGCGAAGGTCTGAAGTTTACCTCCGGAATTGCTGCAAGATGTTTTTTAGCAATTGGAGATATAAACGTACTGATGGTTAACATGGGAGCTTCAGAAGTAAACCTGAGCATTATAGTTGAGCAAAAAGACATGGAAAATGCTGTTTTCAACCTTCACTATGAATTTTTTGAGAAAGGAGTTGAAAAATGATCACAAATAAAATCATCAAAGAAGCTGTTAAAAAACTTGGAACACCTATCTACATATATGATCTTGATAAAGTTAGCGAAAACTGCAAAAACATTCTTAAAACATTCAGAAAATACTATCCTCAAACTGAAGTTCACTTTGCTGTTAAGGCCAACAGCTGTCCTGCCGTGATTAAAGAAGTTGAAAAAACTGGGCTAAATGTTGACTGCTCAAGCCCATTTGAACTTCTTCTATCAGAAAAATGCGGTTTTTCAAAAGACAGGATCATGTATACCGGAAATTACGAAAGCCCCGAAGATCTCGATTATGCAACTAAAAAGGCCGGACTAATTAATCTTGATGATATTTCATCTTTTGAAAGACTTAAAAAGGTTAAAATTCCTGAAATTATATCGTTTAGAATAAATCCCGGAATCGGCAAAGGCGGATTCGAAGGAGTGGTTACCGGTGGAGTGGATGCAAAGTTTGGTGTTCCTTATGAATCGACAGAGGAAGCTTACCAAAAGGCACTTGATGCCGGTGTCAAACGTTTTGGAATTCATATGATGACCGGATCTAACAACCTCGAACCTTGGTACTTTGCAGAGATAACAGACAAGTTAATGCATATTGCTGGAAAGGCTTTCAACAAACTTGGAATTATACCTGAATATGTTGATATCGGCGGTGGTTTTGGAATTCCTTACAGTGACAACGAAAAAGAGATAGACCTTGATGAAACAGCCAGATTCGTAACTGAAAAGTTCATTGATGCAAGCAAAAAATTCGGATTTGGAACGCCGGTTTTAAGACTTGAACCCGGAAGATTCATCACTGGAAACGCGGGAATACTTGTGACAAAAGTGATGGGTAAAAAACTCAGCTATCACAACTATCTGGGTGTTGATGCCGGAATGAACTCTCTTTTAAGACCAGCTTTATATGGAGCTGTTCATCGAGTTGAGACGCCTTTTGTTGAAAAAAAGATCCTTAAAGGAACCGACATCTGTGGAAGAATCTGTGAAAACTCTGATATTTTCTCTAGAAATACGATGCTGCCTGAACTCAAGGAAGATGATGTTGTGGTGTTTAAGGATGCAGGCGCCTACGGTTTTGTTATGAGTTCAACTTATAATGGAAGACCTCAACCAGCAGAGATAGCCATTAGAAACAACGATGTGATATTCATCAGAAAACGTCTGAGTCCTGAAGAAATGCTCAGTCAACATTTTTAGTGGCATTCTCTTGACAAAGGTCAAAATACAGTTAGAATTTTAATCGAAATTTAACGGGGCATTAGAATGTTGGAAAAAATAGCACAAAGCAAGCTAAAACAGTATAGAAGAGAGCATCTGATCAGCAAAACAGAACTTGCCAGAGATGCTGGAATATCACTTGTGACCATTGACAGGATTGAAAAAGGCTTTGACTGCAGGCTTGCCACCAAGAGAAAGATCATTGAGGCTCTTGGCCTTGATATTGATGATAAAGATGAAGTCTTTCCTGAGGACTGATTCGAACCTTAATTAAATCTTTACCGTTTTCATTATCATACCGATCATCGTTTTGAACGTATCAAAAACTTTTGTACCTTTTATTGCACTTGCTGTAAACTCGGTATGTTTTCCATCAGGATTAAATATCCTGCTCATTTCTTCAACAGGCATAGCATTTGGAAGATCGGCCTTGTTATACTGAATAACTAAAGGCACTCTCTCCATGATAACAGAATTTAGAAGAAGATTCTTTTTGAGGTTGTTGAAACTTTCAATGTTAGCATCCATTCTTTCATTCTGTGAATCAACGACAAAAACTATCCCGTCACAACCTTTTAAAATAAGCCTTCGTGATGCATCATAAAAAACCTGACCTGCTACAGAATAAAGATGAATTCTAAGATCCATACCTTTTATTTTGCCTATACTGACAGGAAGAAAGTCAAAAAACAGTGTTCTTTCTGTATCGGTTTTAACAGAAAACAGCTTTCCTCTGTTCGCGGGGTCAATATTTGAATAAATGTATTCGATGTTGGTTGTCTTTCCTGAAAGTCCTGAACCATAATAAACAATCTTGCAATTTATTTCTTTTATAACTCTGTTAACAAAAACCATGTTTCACTTTTTCCATTATAGTTTTTCAATTTCAACAGGCATACAGATTGAATAGTATGCGGTTATGACAAATTTTTCAAATTTTTAGTAACATCTGTGGATTTTAGAGCGGAAATTATGTATGCTCCGCTGATAGTTTTTTATAATGGAGAAGGATATGAACGTATTAAACGCTTTGTCAGTTCTGGACGGAAGATACTCCGGCCTTGTTGAGGACCTTAGAGATGTTTTTTCCGAATACGGACTTATAAAACATAGGGTGTTTATTGAGATCGAGTGGCTTAAGTTTATTCTTAATGATCTTGAACTTTCACCACTTTCTGTTGATGAAACAGAATCTGTGAGCAGTATCTACTCTGGCTTTAACCGTGAAAGTGCTTCGCTTGTTAAACAAATAGAAAAAACCACAAATCACGATGTTAAGGCTGTCGAATACTATATTAAACAGGAGCTTGAAAAACGTGGTCTAAACAGAATAAAAGAGTGGGTTCATTTCTGTTGCACCTCTGAAGATATTAACAACACCTCCTATGCTTTAATGATTAGAGGCGGAAAAGATGTAGCTTGTGAACTTTCGCTTGAACTTCTTAAAAAAATTGAAGATCTCGGGATGAAGTATAAATCTATTCCAATGATGTCAAGAACTCACGGACAACCCGCAACACCTACAACGGTCGGCAAGGAATTCATTAATTTTGCAGCTAGGATCAAAAGAGAGATCTTAAAGCTTCAGGAGCTTGAAGTTGAAGGTAAAATGAATGGCGCCACTGGCAATT
>Ga0222665_1001414_pt1 | contig 10772 bp, 9 predicted proteins | sample AntAcemetagen653_FD_179853 | JGI IMG/M metagenome (GOLD analysis project Ga0222665, IMG submission 179853) | Saline water microbial communities from Ace Lake, Antarctica - #653 | ecosystem: Environmental > Aquatic > Non-marine Saline and Alkaline > Saline | place: Antarctica: Ace Lake | collected...
CCCTGCTCGGCGATGCCTATGCCCTGCTCCATCCCATCAATTTTGCCGAACCCTTTGGTTTAAGCGTGGCTGAATCGATGCTTTGCGGAACGCCGGTGGTTGCCTTCAATAAGGGTTCCATGCCGGAACTGATCGTCCAGGAGAAGACCGGATTTCTGGTTGACACGGTGGATGAAGCCGTATCCGTCTTAAAAGATGTAAGGCAGATTGACCGCAAATACTGCCGGAGGTGGGCCGAAAAGAATTTCAGTCAGGAAAAAATGGTTGATGATTATATTGAAGTTTACCGTAAAATACTGGGAAAGTGAATATCGTAAAGTGATAGGAACTCTTTATCGATACACGATTATCAGTTTAAATCTGGACCTTTTTGCGCCGAAACAAACACGATATCATCGTACAGGAAGTCGGAGGTCAGCTCGCTGAATCCTGCATGTGTCAACATAGACTCGATCTCCTCCAGACCATAATAACTCTCCCTCCAGAGCGTTTCAGCTTTGCCGCCTTTAATAGGATCCACTACTATGAACTTCCCGCCAGGTCTCAATACTCGCCCTGACTCTTTTAGTGCCTGCGTCGGATGCTGAATCTCGTGCAAAGCATAAAGCATAATAACAGAACCGAAAGATTCATCAAGAAAGCAGAGTTTCTGTGCATCCCCGGCAGCGAGGAGCACAAGATGCGAGATGCCCAGAGTCGTCGCTTTTTCCCGGGCTGCAGTCACATGAGATACGGAGATATCGACACCATAAGTGTTGCAGCCAGATCCCGATGCAACAAAACCGATCAACCTGCCATCGCCACAGGCAATATCCAAGATCGGAGCAGCATCGGCAACTGCCTCAGCTATTCTCTTATGAATTCTGGGCTCCAGGTCATCGTAGACGTTTTGCTCTGCCATCTATGCTCCTACCTCTGCGTGTGGCTACATCCCACTTCATCAAATACATCAGTGCGCTCCCTCAATCATTCAGCAAGCAGTTCAGAAGCTCATCCACCTGGACCGTGGCGAAGCTCGAGGCGTAGTCGGACATCCCGTAGGGTGTGATCAGCACATTGTTATGAATAATCGAACCGCAGGAATAGACCACATTAGGCACATAGCCCTCTCTTTCTTCCTCATTGGCCATCAGTAAAGGCTGCCGGAGCTGGCCGATGATGTGAGAAGGATTCTCCAGATCGAGCAGTATAGCCCCCAGGCTGTACCTCCTCATCGGACCCACTCCGTGGGTGATTAGCAGCCAGCCGTTTTCGGTCTCGATGGGGGAGCCGCAGTTGCCCAACTGAATAAATTCCCAGGGATATCGGGGTTCTTGTATTTTTTGCGCATGACGCCAGAAATGGATATCATCGGAAAACATAATATAGTTATTTACCCCGTCATGGCGCGAGAGCATGGCATATTTACCCTTAATTTTTTTAGGAAACAGGGCCAGATTCTTGTTTTGGGTGTATTTGCCGTAGATCGGTGATATCTTGAAATTATAGAAATCTTTTGTTTCTATGAACTTAGGCAAGATGGCATGTCCATCATACGCTGTATATGTTGCAAAATAGGTGACACTTCCGTCACCATTAGTAAATCTTACAAATCGCGCATCTTCGATACCATTGCTTTCATGGGCGGAGACAGGGAAAATAACGCGTTCCGATATGGCGGTGTCCAGCGAAAAGCTTATTTCGTAATGAGAATTGGCCAGCCAGTTTATTGCATTTATCACCTTTTCCTTGCTGTAGCTTAGTTTTATATTTTTGCTGACTTCGGCAATACTTTCCTGCAATTCATGGTAGATAAATTTATCTTTCAGATTATCCATGATAAACCCGACAATATCTTTGTGGATATTCATTTCATGTAATTTTACCAAAAAATGTTTTTTTTCATATACGTGACGCTTTACCGTCTCCGGTAAATCAACGAATCTTCCAGCAGGTCTGAAGACCAGCTTCTTGTCTTGGGTGATGATACCACTCCTGAATACGATGGATGAGATATGCCCCTCCCCGACCGCGCGAAAACTGACGATGACGCGTTTTTGCCCCTCTTCGAGATTACCCTGGTTCGGGTCTTCGACGATCGAGGGATTAAAGAAGGCGGCTGCCTCGATGGCATATTCCAAGGTAAAGTAGGAGCCGATTAGCAATTTTCTCTCAAGAGACAGTGTATCCGGGGGTATGTTAGGGTCCGATGCCAGGACGTATTTTATGTTATCAAAATTTTTCTCAAAAACTTTTGAGATATTGCGATGCCGCTTTGAAAAATCGGACAGCACCTCACTAAGAGCTGAAGCCACATCCTGGTCAGAAAAGTCCAGCACTCGCTTGATTATACTTCTTGCCCTATCCTCAGCGCCGGGCATATAAAATCTGGAAATGATCCTTGTGGAATCAGGATAAAATTTATTTGGTAATCGGTTTACAGTTAAGGCCATTGTAATTTTCCTCCAAAAACAGTGCGGCTAATCTGCCACAGACAACCTTCTAAAGTCAAAAGGAAAATAATAATTGATGCTCCCCCGCAACAAGCTGCGGGGGAAAGCGCTCGTTGTTCGGTTCAATGAGTAAGAGGGAAAAGGTTCCTCTCTGTATGGAGGCGCGCACAGGCAGAACGGGGCGTTTTTGTGTCTATCTCAACTCCAGATGATGAAGCGATATATGCCCCGGACTGGGCATATATCGTCTGACCGTTCAGGTCGATTGCGCACAAATCGCCGGGCAGGGGCCTAAAGTAATACATATAAGAATCGAAGCAAGGCATGTGATAGCGAGGCATTCACAGAGGGCATGACGAAAGGTCGTTCCAGAAGTCATCAGAGCTCGCCCCTTAATCTTTTGAATATTCTGATGGCGCTGTAAATGATACCGACAGCACTCATAAGGATGAGCATGCTTGATGAAAAGAAATACATGAGAAACTCGATGGGGTTGTTCAGAGTGTAAGATCCGATCAGAACTTCAATTCCCCGTATGAAAAGAAACAGGGAGGCAATTCCAATAAAGATTTTGGGAAACCACCAGAAAAATGCGTTCATATAAAACAGCTCCATGTCTTTTTTTATTCTTACGCTCCTGCGTGTGAATGCATAATCGTCGATAACATGGCTTATCTATCGAGTATTATCTCTGATATCGATATATGGCCTGTCAAGTTCAAATGATCAGATAGCGAAGTATATGTCAATGCCGTTGACTTTATTCGAAACCAATCTCCTCTAGGAGTTGAGCCCGCTCATTACTTAGCTGCTTTCTTCTAATGCTTGCTCTTTGACGTGCGGACCACCTGCCAAGCTTGGGGTTCTCTGCAAATCTTTCTGGAACATGACAGTGACCATTCAATTCCTTGAATTGAATCAGTTCTGAAAATCTTTCTGACCAAGATGCATCAATAGGTTCCCAAACAAAACCGATCTCATTTAGACGTGTAATCCGCTCGTCATTCATTTTTCCTTTTGAATAGTTCCGACGTTGCACTCCTACCCAATGACTAAGTTTTGGATTTTCTTCCCACTTGTCGGGAACATCACAGTGTCCAATATTTGTTTTAAACAGAAAAAGTTCAGAAAATCTTTCTTCCCAGATATTTTGACGAATATCCCAAAGAAAGCCGATGTCTTCTAACTTCTTGGTATGCGCTTTATCCATTTGTCCCGCTTTGTATTGACGTCGCTGCCTATTTACCCAATTACTTAGTTCAGGGTTTGGCAACCAATCCCGCGGCACAGTGCAGTGGCTGTATAAATCCTTGAATTCAAGAAGACTGGCATACATCACATTCCATGTGTCCTTTGGGTTCCAATTGAATTCTACGTTTTCCAAGCACCTGATTTGACGTTCACTTAATCGATTTTTTCTTCTTTGACTACGTTGGCAGGATAACCACTTTCCAAGCTGTGGATTTTCATGCCACTTTATTGGCACTTCCGAGTGACCATAGACTTTGTAATATTCAGACAAATCCGAGTAATTATCTTCCCAGCGGGTATCAATGATGCTCCATAGAAAACCAATTTCATTCAAGCGACAGATTCGATCCCTGTTCAATGTGCCCTTCTTTTTATTGCAGCGCTGATTGCTAACCCAAGGGCCAAGCTTGGGATTTTCAGGCCAATCAAAGGGTACATTGGAATGATCACAAGCCTTTTTAAATTCAAGAAGCTCCGCGAATCTTTTTTCCCATAAATCCTCGCGTGTATGCCATATAAACCCAATTTCATTCAACTTTCTTAAATAGTCACTATTCAAACGATTCTTGCGCTTCATTTGCCGTTGGCTTGAAACCCAATTTGCCAATTCAGGATTTTTCTGCCAACCCTTTGGAACCTTACAGTGCCCGTGCATGTGCTTAAATTCACATAGACTGGAATACATTTTCACCCGGGTATTGTTTTTTGCCGTATCATGATCAATTAAGGTAATGCCTAACAATTTTAATTGTTTTATTCTTTCCAGGCTTAACTTACCCTCTTTCCATAACTTACGAATTCGAGTAATCCATCTACTAAGTTTGATGTTTTCAGGTCCGTTGTGAGGCACATTACAATGTCCGCTATTTTCATTAAATTCCTGAAGCATCCCGTACATCTTATTCCAAGTATTGTTCTGAGGATCCCATGTAAAACCAATTGCATTAAGTCTTTCTATTCGATCGGATGATAAGCAATTATTCTTCCAATCGCGACGTTGCTTGCTAACCCAATGGCCGAGTTTTAAATTCTTTGGCCATTTATCGGGAACATCACAATTACCGGTGGCACTTTTATATTCAATCAGGGCGGCATAATTTTCTTCCCATTTCTTCTGAATGGTATCCCAAATGAATCCAATCTGTGCCAAACATTCGATCCGGTCCGGGCTTAACAATCCCTTTCTGTAGTTCTCCCGCTGCTTGCTAACCCAATAACTGAGGTCATGATTTTCAGGCCAGTCCCTCGGGACCTTACAATGACCATTTTTTTCTTTAAACATCAGCAATGCTGAAAACATCTCATTCCAATTTGTTCCAAGAATACTCCATTCAAAGCCGACTGCCTCAAGGCGGTTGATACGATCTCCGCCTAACGTTCCATTTTTCCAAAATTCGCGTTGCGTGAACACCCATCTACTCAGTCTAGGATTTTCAGACCATCGACTTGGTATGTTGCAGTGACCATTTTGTTTCTTAAATTCTAACAAATCTTCAAACATGTCCTCCCAATTTGCTGCGAGGACATCCCATATAAAGCCGATCTTGTTAAGACGTTCAATCCGTTTATTGCTTAATAAGCCCCGGTTTCGTTTTGTACGCTGCTTGCCAACCCAGCCGCCAAGTTGAGGATCTTCTATCCACCTGTCTGGTACATTGCAGTGACCGTGATTTCCCTTAAATTCTAATAATTTTTCATACATTGACTCCCAGGATGTGATTCTGTCCTCAATTTCGTCGAATACTTCAATTATGTCTTGTGTTTCATCGATTATGTGAATTGTTGGTGCGTATTCTTCAAGTCCTAAGTTGGCCCGTTTTCCCTTTTCAAATATTTTAGCATCCTCTAAATCCCGTAAAAAATCCCCTGCCCGAATGCTTTTGAAATTATTGACAAAGTCAAATATTATGGGTGCTTGATCAGCACCCACCTGTATGCAGCGACCAATTTGTTGATAAAAAACAATGGGACTTTCAGTGGGGCGAAGAAGAATAACAGCGCCCACATCAGGAAGATGCAGACCTTCATTCAGCATATCTATGGCAAAAAGCAGATGAATGGTATCCTTCGAATGGCTTTCTTTGAAGTCTTTCAGATTTTGGTTACATTCCGGATCGGCACTTATAACCCTATATACTTTTCGCCAGCGATGTGTTGCTGCCTTTTGAAACCATTTTTGTACTTCCACCTCCATCTCATCTAAATGGTTTTGATCTTTACAAAATACAATAATCTTATTGATATCCGGACGAAGATGCTTCACCAAAATTTGAGGAACGCCTGCGGTATTACCCCAGTGAATGGCTACTTGTTTGATTTCTCTCTCAATTATTTTCTTTTTTTTCTCAGACAAATTGCTTTTAAATAGCTTTTCTCGTAACGCCTCAATCTCTTCATACAGCGTGTAAAGCGTGGCAACATAGGTTGGTGCCGGGAGGATTCTTTTTACAATCGCTTCTGCTAAAGAGATATTTACAGCAACCACTCCCTCGAACAATTCATCACCCATATCTCTGCTGTCATCTAAATAACGGATTGGTGTCGCAGTTGTACCAATAACGTAGGAATCGGCATAGGCAGTTAATATCCGTCGTACTCCAGCGCCCCAAACCTCAGCACCGCACCTGTGAAATTCATCAAGGACAATAAGTTCAACATCTAAATTTCCGATTTGCTGTTGCGTGAGATGTGAAACTTTTGCGTAAGTCATGAAAGTTGTGGATTGTGTTGCCCAAGGAACTTTGGCTTTTTGTTGATCAAGGATATAGTGAGATGGGGCAATAATCAGTGTTGTTTGCCCTAGGAAATCAGACATCACCTTGGCAACGAGCATACTTTTCCCTGTGCCAGTCGCTTGGACTACTGCCACATAATTTCCATCTTGCCATAATCTTTTTACATTTTCATATGCGATTTTATTGTGGGCATAAAGATCAATTTCCGGTTCTGCTTTCATATCCGGATTATAGTGTTCGATTAGATCGGCGATATGGTGCCAGTCGGATAAAATCATATTGAACTCGCTGAGCTTACTTGCTTCGGCAACAAATCCATTAACTGCAACAAGTCGAAATTGCTGACAGTCATATTGTTGAGACGCTTTTTGTTCGAATTTTATAAGTTCAATTTTGGTCTGGTCAAATGTTAAATGTTTAAAATGATTTTTTGCCTGTATAACCATTGCAGTTTTTGACGGTGTCTTCGGATGATATAGCAGGATATCGGCCCCCAAATCCTGTCTTCCACCCCGGACATTTGTAAGCCACCCATTACCACGATAAAGTTCAGCCAAATACCATTCAAAAACTTCGCCCTTGACCTGATAATCGAGAGATTCAAGACTTACTTTGATGCTGTTACAGTCTTTTTCCTTTGTAAGCTGTAAAAGTTTTTTCTTACGAGTCATCATACTGTTACAATACCTCAATTATCTTGGACTACATACAGAGGTTAAAAGCACCCATTTTGAAGCGGTGCCAGTGTGACCATCTTTTTCATCAATCGCACCCGCCTCGTGGCTTATGTACAGGGAGACGGTTGGACTCGCATGTCTCTCGACTATTAACACCTTAAGGCCATTTTGAAGTGTGAATTCCTTCACCTTATTCTTTAAATCGTATGCCAAACAGGGGTTTAAAGTAATACATATAAGAATCGAAGCAAGGCATGTGATAGCGAGGCCTTTACAGAGGGCATGACGAAAGGTCGTTCCAGAAGTCATCAGAGTTCGCCCCTTAATCTTTTGAATATTCTGATGGCGCTGTAAATGATACCGACAGCACTCATAAGGATGAGCATGCTTGATGAAAAGAAATACATGAGAAACTCGATGGGGTTGTTCAGAGTGTAAGATCCGATCAGAACTTCAATTCCCCGTATGAAAAGAAACAGGGAGGCAATTCCAATAAAGATTTTGGGAAACCACCAGAAAAATGCGTTCATATCGATCAACCCCTCGTCCTTCACCTTAATTGTTTTATGGCTTAATTATTGACACTCCGGTCTCTCTACTGCATAATATCTCCGATATCAAGCCCGGTTCACTATAAGCACAAATTTATTTTCAACAGGGGAATCTGCCAATGAATTACACTGATGATACGCACCTTAAATCAATAGGTTACATTTTATGGCTCTTTGGATTTACTGGTTCCCACCGTTTCTACTTTGGCAAGCCGATCTCGGGGACTATCTATTTCTTTACCTTCGGGCTTCTCGGTATCGGGTGGCTGATTGATCTGTTTCTTATTCCTTCACTGGATCGGCAGGCGGACCTGCGGTTTCGCGCGGGTTGGATCGATTACTCCTTTGCGTGGATCCTTCTGACGTTTCTGGGTTTTTTTGGCGCGCACCGGATGTATATGGGCAAATGGTTCACAGGGGTTGTCTATCTGCTGACATTCGGGATCTTTGGCCTGGGGTATCTGTATGACTTCTGGACGCTGAACGATCAGATTACTGAAATTAACAGCTTGGAAAAATGGAAATAGCCTGTGGGCAACCTTTTCCGATAAAAATAAATCTATTCCATTTATGGGGGTTCCATTTATGGGGTCTTTCCATTTATGGGGTCGGACCAAGCTATCGTATTGATATTTAAACGATACCATCCCATAAATACATGTTTTTAGGTCTTACAACATCATTTTTCGCACCCAAATTGACCGAATAAGACGTAGCCGATTCCCTCAGTTCATACGTTCCGTTCTCTCCGACCGTGTAGCGCCCCCTTGCTCTTATGCCAAGGCTCTCCATTGTAACACCCACAAAGTCCTCACTACCGACCGCTATGCTCTCAGTCCATTTGCTTTCACGGTTAAGGCTCTTGGAGGATAACTCTTCTGCGATCCAGGACATCTGTGATTCTTGGAGTTCTTCAATATTCCTCATGTGGAGTAGCGCAATCAACGTTCGGTAATCTATAATGCCGTATCGCTCTTTTGGTTTCTGAATCTCATTGTACCCGCAGAAAGACCACTCTTTAGGGTCCTTTACCGCTCCAGATCGAACCATGTTCAGAGGGGGTCTGGGAAAACTGGACAGGTGCATAAGTGGTAAAGTTGCTCTATAATGAGTTTCAGGAGGATAAGTATATGAGCAAAAGACCAAGAAGGAATCATGCACCGGTATTCAAGGCAAAAGTGGCATTAGAGACCTTGAAAGGGAATCAGACGATAGTTGAGCTTGCGGAGCGTTATCAAGTTCATCCAAGCCAGATTACAGAATGGAAGAAGCAGCTTTTGGAGCATGCGCCAGACGTGTTCGGCACGAATCGCAAGATTGACCAGGGGCCAGACGTAAAAGACCTTCACGCCAAGATCGGCCAACTGTCGATGGAGAATGATTTTTTATCAAGCGCGCTCGGTCGCATCGGCGATGCGAGCGCAAAGCGATGATCGACAAAGAGGATAAACTATCAGTGACACGTCAATGCGAGCTTCTGGAGCTTTCCAGATCGGGATTCTATTACACGCCTGTACCTGTCAGTGCGAAGGACATGGAACTTATGCGCCAGATTGATGAGATTCATCTTATGTATCCCTTCTATGGCAGCAGAAAAATACGCACGGAACTCTGGTATCTGGGTTATGACGCAGGACGAGACAAGGTGCGTCGTCTAATGCGCTTGATGGGCATAGAGGCGCTGTATATCAAACCACGCCTTTCATCGACACATCCCGGGCACAAGAAATACCCCTATCTTCTTCGGGGCCTTGAGATTACCGGGGCAAACCATGTATGGGCTACCGATATCACCTATATCCCCATGGCGAGGGGATTTTGTTACCTGGTAGCCATCATGGACTGGGCAAGTCGTATGGTGCTTTCCTGGCGCCTGTCAAACACACTGGACAGTGCCTTCTGTGTAGATGCCCTGGAAGAAGCTCTCTCCACATATGGCTGCCCCGATATATTCAACACGGATCAAGGCAGTCAGTTCACATCAGAGGCGTTCACGGACGTCCTTCATGCTCACGGCATTTCTATCAGTATGGACGGCAAGGGCCGCTGGATGGACAATGTCTTTATCGAGCGGCTATGGAAAAGCGTCAAGTATGAGGATATTTACCTGAAGGCATATGCTTCAATGGCGGAGGTGAAAAGCGGGCTTGCCACCTACTTCAAGTTCTACAACAAAAAAAGATGGCACCATACATTTGACAGGAAGACCCCGTCTATGGTTTATTCCGATTCACTACCGCAGAAACAGGTTGCGGCATGAACATTAACCCAGGGCAGCTTCCCACTTATGAATCCCTGTTTCCTGTCTTAACAAACCAGACCACCTCTTTCATATCGATGTAAACCATGCACTGTGCTAAATGGTCATCGCTCTCGACTGCTGTTGCATGATAACGGTCTTCCCAGAATGCACCTTTTCGTTTCTTTCTCTGGTTATATTCCTGACCGGTTCGCCCGGCGATTAACTGTATTGATCTTGCTATGGTACCAGGGCCCCCATTGTCCAATACCAAAAGATGAATATGGTTTGACGTCACTGTATAATTTAGAATGCTTAACCCATATCGTTTTTTGGCCTCAAAAAGCCACCCAATCCACCGTCGCCGATCCCGTGCAAATTTCAAAAGAAATTCTTTCTTATGGCATCGGTGAGGAATATGCCAGATGTATCCGGGAATGTAATGACGATTCGCTCTCGGCATGGTGTACCTCTTAAATCGCCAATTTAAGGCTCAAAATTGACGTTGTAAGGTTGATGTCAGGCGTTTCTGATGTATTATTCTCTTTATTCCAATTAGTTAGCTCGGTCCGACCCTTACCATTGCCCTTAGCTAACGCTAAGCTCACCTGCCGCTGTAGGCGGCCAGGTGAAGTGGTTGGTTAGGCGAAATATCTAATATTATTAGAGACCCTTAAACATGAGACCACAAAATTATTTTGAAGAATTAAGTGTTATGTCCCCTTAATGCCCTGGCGCCGCAGGCGCGTAGTTAATCGGTTTGTTGAACGAAGCCGCTACGCGGCAGGAAAATAATTAAAAACAGTGTATACTCCACTTATCTGTCCAATTCCGGGCATTTATAAAAAAGGAGTATATACCATGAAACAAACAGAAGTAAATCGATT
>Ga0222665_1001416_pt1 | contig 10755 bp, 13 predicted proteins | sample AntAcemetagen653_FD_179853 | JGI IMG/M metagenome (GOLD analysis project Ga0222665, IMG submission 179853) | Saline water microbial communities from Ace Lake, Antarctica - #653 | ecosystem: Environmental > Aquatic > Non-marine Saline and Alkaline > Saline | place: Antarctica: Ace Lake...
GCATTGAGCTTAGTTCTTTCGAGAATTCAAAGATTATGTAATATTCAAAAAAGTACGAGTACTGGTTTTTTGACCCCTTCGAGGGGTCTTCATCAAACCACGTCCTATGGGCGTGGTAGGTGATTTTGCTTGTCAGCAATTTTAGTACATCATAAATGAAGTGGGCTTGTTATGTTTGCGCAAACCGAATGCTCAGTTATAAAATGAACCGCCCTCATAGGGGATTTAAAGGGTTAAAAAAACGACGGCTGAGAACAAAAAGGTAAGCGATAACGTATAAGCCCCAAAAACCAGGTCGATTTTAAGCTAATATCGACTTTAAGACCGGTGAAACTACGCGGCGCGGCTAGCTTTTTAACAGGCTTTAATAGTATTATCGATACCATTTTTCCTTTATTTTATAATTCCAGGGATATTTTTTTGGTTATTCGTTAGAGTTGTTTTATGGGTTGTTGATGGTTTTAAAGAAGATGCCAAGAGAAAACAAGAACCTATCTCTAAAGAAGATTAATTCATGATGCCTTGAGCTTCATGAATGGTCTGCCATCTTGGAACTAAATACTAAATGCTCCAATGCTGGAACAAACCGCTTTCCCCCTAATAACGCTCCCTTTTCCTGTAGTTTTTATTACATTGGATGGACACTTTGACAAGAATGTCATTACAGTTGGTGTAATGTGTAGGATGCTGTAATTACGCTACTTTTATAGATTTGTTGGGATTTCTGCCTTACTGTAATTACACTTTCGTGGGTACTCCCTCCCCACCCCCCCCCCCTTCGCCACGTATATATTTATGATGCTGACAAAATATTTTTTGTTATTTCTTACCCTGCTTCTTCCTAAACAGTGCTATACCTGCTTTGGCAACATCTTCTCTTGTTCTTGGTTTTGGTTTTTTCTTCGGGCATAAAGTTTTATCCTTTTTACGAATAACCTCTGCCATTTTTAATACTGTCTGATATGAAACACCAAATTCATCTGCCCACTCGGCAGTAGTCTTATCATCCCACTCTCCTATCATCCTGGATATATCTTCTGGTGTTAGAGACTTCTTTGGCGCTCTTGCCTTTTTCTCTGATGTTTGTTCTGTTTTCTTTGTCATGGGCTTATCCTCATCACCTTTTAATAGTTTATCAAGTTCCTTCCTTGGTATATTGGTGAATACAGTTGGATATGGCTCTTTCTTCTTTTTCATATCTACCATCTATTTTAGTAATAGTATTATAGTTTAGATAATGTATCTATGTTCTGGTGGTTATGTTTATGAGTATACTTTTACTATTTATACGCTTCTACTATTTATATGTCAATATGTATTTATATTTTACTATCTATAACGCCTAATAAGCGATTTAAGGTATGTGTTTTGTGTAGGGAATAGGTAGGTATGGGTTTTTCTCTGATATGTTTTTGCCTTTAATATTGTTATGTGAGATTGTGGCTATAATCCTGCTGATTTCAGTATATCGGTGGGCTTTCTGTGCCTCTTGGTTGGATAGAATTCGTAGTGTTTACAATAGGTTTTAATGCGAATGTAGCATACCGGGTAAATGAGGAGTTTCTTTGGGGACGCCACCAACAAAACAAAGCCCAGCAAACCCATGCTGGGCTTTTTTTATTGAGCCGGTTCAGGATACCCCGCTTTTCAAGCGTGGCGGCAGGAGTGAACTTGTCCTGAGCGAAGCCGAAGCCCCCCCCCTTGAGGACAATACAACAATTTCAAGTGGTTAGCCAAGATAATGGCAAACAATTTTTTATTAGCCAACAAAGCAAATCATAGTTTGCAAACCTTTAGTTTACTTCTATTTTGCCATATGGTATAAAAGACCATATGAGGGCTAAACTTATCTATCATGAGAAATTTATTTATGCTGATGGTGCCATCCGGGAGATGGTTCTTTGGAAACTTCCGAATAAGACTTCTGATAGACCCCATGGATTGAAATACCGCCTTTATTACGGACTTTCTGATGGAACATGTATTGTTCGTTACGACAATGAGTCAGGCAAAGGCAATCATAAGCACATTAAAGGCAAAGAAAAATCTTATCAATTTAAAGATGTAGAAACGTTAGTAGCTGACTTCCTTGAAGAAATTGAAAAAGCAAGAAAGGAATAAATATGAAGAAGCAAATTAAAATCGGGGTAGGCGACGCTGTGAAAACGGCCGGAGACTTTATTGATGTGTGGAAGCGTGCAGAACGGGACGAGAAAGTAGAAACCGAGCAGCGGCTGAACTTTGAAAACCTGGAAACACTGCTTAAAACCCTTACTTCAGGACGGTGGGTGTTGCTGAAAATACTGCGAACAAGCGGTCCTATGAGTATACGTGCATTGGCTAATCAATTGGCACGCGATTATAAAAATGTTCATACAGATGTGCGGCGATTGGAGCATATCGGGTTGATTGTCAGGACTAAAAATGGCAAAATAGAAGTACCTTGGGATATAGTAGAAGCGAGGCTTATGCTTGCAGCATAGACAAACATCTGACAAAAAATGACTCAGGGGTCACCCATTAAAGGGTCAGTCAAGTAGAAAAACACCTCTCCCTTAAAAAAAACTGGTCATTTTTTCTTGATCTTTGATCACAACAGCGCCACCTTGTTTTCGTCCTGGTTTGCACCCGTTATTTCGTTTTTATCGGTTCTCGGCAGCATATGCTAATCCGCACCAGTCACCCATCAGGTTCAAGGCAATTTTGTTTTAGGCCAAAATCTGTGCTCTGATGCACAATGCTTAAAACACGGCCCCTGGTCCATTCGGACCCCGGAAAATCTTCGGTGCCATATCGTGTTCAATTGATTTTATAATAAATTTTATGATTATTAGCAAATACCAGCTAAAGTCGCAAGGTTATGATATCGATAAACTTGCTGATCGAGGGGCTGAGATTTTTTCCATTAAACCGGAAGAAATATTTCAGTCCGGAAAGCAGCCGGTAAAAGTTAAAGCAAGAAGTCTTTTGTGTTACTGGGCGGTTAGGGAGTTGGGGTTTACAATGGCGGATCTGGCTCCAAAGCTCAATATCTCGCAGCCGGCGGTCAGTATGAGTGCTCGGCGAGGAGAGCGAATAGCATCAGAAAATGGATATTCACTGATAGATGAATAGAATCTTATAATATTAGGGGCGTCCCGGAAGTCCCAAATCAACTTTTTAGATTAGGAGATCTATCTATTGAAATATCGTATAATTGTAATATTTCATCCTGTGCAGCTTCAACCGCTTTCCGATCAAGAACTATATAGATTCCTTTTTTCGTTTTAAATTCAACAAACGAATTTTCGGTACTCTTTTCTATAATGTGGACCATGTTTTTGAGATTATTGATTTTCTGTCCATTAACCTCTGATATAATGCATTCTGAAAGGTTCTGATAACCTTTGTTCAAATTATGAGGCAGAACATTAGATAAAATAATGACCTGTTCATCTACTGTAGTTGGAAGCCCATCAGAGAAAAGTGACATCAAATTATTAGGAGCATCATTTTCCCATTTTTCTCCCCAAGCTTTAAGATAATTTTCAGTGAGCGGGCTAAACACAAGACCGCCATAAATATAGTAAGTAGGAAGCAAATCGTAGCGTTCTCTCGATATAAGGTCGTGAGACTTTCTGTTCAGTTTGATGCTAACCTTTTGTTTTTTGCCATCCCGAAGGATCTCCATAATAACGTTTTCACCAAACTGATGCTGTTGGGTATAATAATCACAACTTGTCCGCTCATCGGGTCTGAACTCAACCGTACAATCATCAGCTATTACATGTCCGTCAACTGAGAGTATAATATCTTTTGGTTTTATTATACCTTCGGATGGTGATCCTGGCATAATATAATAAACCAACCCGCCTGTCTGGCCATCCTTGAGACCGAACCTTCTCTTCATTCCACTGTTTTCCATTGACTGTATACAAATCCCATCTTCTGGAAAGCCATCATATTTTCCGTCTTTTAGATCAGTCAAAAAGTGATTGATTATGGGTGTTGGAACAATGAAGTTGATATTTTCGGCGTCTTTTATGTTTTGCATTGCTACACCAACAATAAATTCATTTGATATAACTGGGCCGCCACTATTTCCACGATTGACCGCAGCATCTATTTGAATTGTTAAAAAGCTTTTAGAGCTGTGAACATATTTCTGATGTTCAATGCGGGAAATAATGCCCTTGGTTATGCTCAGAGAATCCCCTCCTTCTGGAAATCCATAAACAATTACTTCCTGTTGAATCTCCGGCAGATTTCCAAGTGGTAAAGGTTTAATGCCTTTAAAGAAATTATTGTCGTCTACAGTTAACAAAGCAAGATCAGTCTCATGTGAAATCGCAACAATTCGTGCTTTGTGTTTCGTTGCTTGTCCAAATCGGCGAACCTGAATAAGAGTTTGGTCGCTGACAACATGAGCATTTGTCAATATGTTGTTACCATTGATTACACATCCAGAGCCGGAAATTATTTCGGGGCTATCTTTATCCCAAGGTTTAGCATAATCTGATTTAGTCTTAACGGTAAAAATCTTAACAACTGATTTTTTAACATCTATGTCTGCTATGACGAGTTCAGGGAAAATAATCATAAGAATGGATGCAAAAATTAAAACATGAAAAATCGATAACTGTGTGGTAGTATTGAATAGCTTTTTCATTAGTTCGTTTTTGTATAATAGTTGTTTGATTTTGGATCAGGTGGAGGTCCAGGTTAAATTTAGAGCTACCATAGTTCTAAATTTTTAAGTTCTTTTTCTAATGATTCTCTTTCAGCTTCTACAAGCGGCGCCCATTTTTGGCTAATATCGCTTTGTTTAATAAATTGTTCTATAGTTTTTCTGGGGGCATCATTAAAATCTATTTTTGAAAAATCAAGCCCTTGGTTTTCATTAGGTTAAGGGACGGACTTTATCTTGTTCTTCTTCAGAAAGTTCAGAAAAAGCATTTTCAAATTCGCTATTTGACATGTGATGAATCCAACTTGGATTTCATCGTCCTCATTATATCTAAATCATCTAAACAGAACCTCATATTAAGTTCATTAATACGATCAATTGTTTTTTCAATCTGAAGTGCCAAGGCAAATTTTATTTTCCCACTATTACAGTAGCAAAAGGAATCATATTTATCAACTTGTTCATCCAATTCTATTAAATTCTTCCAATCATCCTGAGATTTTAAAAAAGCCTTTTCCCATTCCTTTTTTTCATCATTTGACAGATGGCCACCAATATCTAGGTTTATAACTTCAATACATTGTTGAACGGTTTTTTTAAGTTCTGCTTGATTGTGTTTAAGCAGAGCATCTAACTTATCAATTTTTTCAGATTCGCATAAATCATAGAAATCAATTTGATCCAAATATTTCACTTCAGCGAGAGCATAGCCTGTGAAAAATAAAATTGTAAAAAAGGACAGAATCAAGATTTTGTAATTTTTCATTGTATTAATCCTATTTTAGATTCAAAAAATTGTGTTGAACTAAAAACTAAAAAATATAACTATACGGGATGATAAGGAAAAAGCCAAGGTCAATATTGAAACCCTGCCCTTTGAAGTTTATATTATATTAACACAGCAAATCAGTTGCTTTATTAAAGGTTTTATTCATCACTTTTTAATTTAATACTGCAAACGGCGTGATCAACAAATTTAAGTGTATTTTCATACTTTTTCAGAACTGAAGAGTCGAACTCTGCTTGTTTTGTGAATAGTTGTTCCATAAGAATGTGTGTTTTACTTTTTGAGCTATTATTAGGGGACTCATTATAAGCCGCTTGAAGATAGCCGGGCCAGTTTAGACAATTTAAAGGGTATACATTGTCAGATTTATAAGGAACGTCATATTTTATAAATAATGGCACTTTAAAATTATTATATTCAAACTTAGTGTTCATATTTGATAATTGGTCTATTATGTAATTAGTCTTTGGTGTCGATATTATACCAATTAAATCGGCTACTTCGTACCAACTAGCCACATCGTCAATTAAAGGCCCTATGAATGTGTTTTTTGATTGAATATATTCACCGTAGCCAACTGCTCCTCTAATAAAAAAATTACCTTTATAAAGGTGACGAATAACACCGTTAATTATATTCCCAAGGATAAGCAAGCAGCTTGGTTTTTCTGACTCAGGCGTAGTTTCCTTCGTATCAATTGTGATTACAATTGTATCTGAGAGTATCACAACTTGAGGGGGTGACGTTTCAGGCCAGTTTTGGGGCGGATGTTCATAGCTATTTATAATTGTTTCAGGAACCTTATTAAGAATATATAAGACTTCTTTCGGGTTTCTTCGCTGCCATATACCCTTAAAACCAAGTATATCAATAAATGCTACTGCCCCTTTATTTTTAAAATCATCTTCCAAACTCTTCCTCTCTTCTGACCTGTATTATATAGAACCCGTGTATCAATTTATCTGAGCAATACTGTATCATTTCTTTATTTTCTATTTGCTTACGTATTTTTAAAGCCAGATACTATTCGCAGTTGTTACCCTCCCATCTATATCTGACAATAATTCCACGATTATCTACCTCTAAATAGGTAGTACAGTGATAGTTAGGCATTGGCCTTATACTGCCGTGGCCATAAAAGATAGGCCCTGGACGCTCCCTATGAAAAACATAAACTTTGTTTCCGTTTGGTGCTACAAATGACTTCTTAGGATATCCATTCTTATCCACCCATTCATCTATGTCATGGCCCATCCAAGTCTGTAACTTATCAGAATATGACTCAGATTGTGCAGTTTGAACGGTACAAACTGAAATTAAAAGGATCGTTAAAATTGTATATAAATAAAAAGATTTTTTCATTTGTTCACCTTCCCATTTCAAATGCTATTTTCTAATGATTTTGGTAATAGTGTATATTTTGGTGAGATCAAAATATTATCGAAATTCTTAGGGAAACTGGACGTTAAGAAAGATTTGTCTGAATGTTGTTATATCAATTTATAAAATATTTATTCAAAAATATCAAAGGATTTTCAATTTGTGGTTATTTGGATAGGGTTTTCTTGGGTATGGAAAAAAAAGGTATGTAAACAGCCGAAATTGACATCCAAGCGAGGCGCTTAATAAATTCAAAAAGATTTTCCTAGCTTTTCTAGAGTTTGTTCTATAAAAGACCTATCCATATTATATTTTTTAATGAATTCACGTAAAGTCAAGTTTTTCTTTTTTATATTACATGATTTGCAAATATATACCATATTTTTTCGAGTTGATTGGCCTCCTTTAGATAGGGGGTAAATATGGTCAGCGTGAGGATCGTCACTAATATCATTCCCGCAATAAGGGCAGTGGTCGTATATATTAAGTTGTTTTTTAATTAATTTAGCCAAGTTTCTTGATTTACCTTCATAGCCAGCAATAGTGGCTTTAAGCTCCTCTTTTTCAATCTTAGCTCCCTCTACTTTGATAGCTTTATTAAGTATCGCTCCTTGTAACTTTTCAAGATCTCTAATTTCATCTATAGTTGAGTTATATTCTGACTCAGTGAGGCTTAGCCATGAAGATAATGAAGATTTCGTCCCATATAGTGACTGTTGCTTTTTTTTAAGATCTTCAACTCTGTTTTTGGATTCTTCATTAAGTAACAATCCAAACATTACCTTATTGGACGGATTGCGTTTTATAGTATCTATTTGTGACTGAATAGATTGTATTTCGCAATCAACTTCATATATCTTTTTAATGTATGGATAATTTTGGTCTTTTACTGCCCTCAATTTATTAATTTTGTCGGTTATTTCATCATCGTATTTGTCTAACCCTTTAAGACTATTAATTCTTTTTAGCCTCCGGATTCCTTCGTAATATGTGTCACCCCATCTATACTTGTGGTAACCATAATAATGCGCAAAATCTACACCCATCTCTAAAGTGCACCTTTCATAACCCTATAAACATAAGCTAATTTTTAAACATAATCAAAATATTAACAAATATTCAATATCTATGTCAAACTTAATGATTTTAAAGGCAGGGGAAATGATTATTTGGATAAGGTTTTATTGCGGCTCCGGTTCCGTTCGTAGGCTCGAACTTGCTCTAAATTATTTTGTCTGTGTACCCGCCGCCGTTCCCGATTTCGGTCAAGCCTTTGTTTGGCTTCGGCATCTTCCGGTGTAATCTCAATCAGGCTGATCTCTCCGGCTTTCAGTTGATCAGATAAACCAGATTCAACTTCTTGTTTCGACAAACAGTCCTGCCCTACTTTATATTTTATAAAGATCAATGGAAAATCTCATGTTGCACAAAAGAATGTGCAGCCATGCACTGGAAAATGTGCAAATCATTGCCCCTTTGTATCGATTGAATTTTATCAAAATCCAAAATCGTTGATTCTGTTTCTCCGTAAATCCATATCAATTGGGACTTTATGACAATCGGTCAACTATAGTAATTTTAACTCGTCGGTTTTGGCATGCTTTGTGAATTATGTTCGGTTCAATACGTTACGGGGGGTTATGTTATGGCAGGGCTAACGATGATGTTATTTGATGAGGGAACTGAACATAATATCCGGTGCCGGGCAATCAACGAATGGTTTAAAATGGATTCTTATATCTATACAAAGGAAAAACTTCTGTCAGAAATTGGAAAGATTAAACCGGATGTTGTTGTGATGGATTTTGGTTTGTATGAAAAGATTGATGGGATTGAAACTTCAAGAAAGATACGTAATCAATTTGATGTCCCGGTTATGTATGTTTGAATTAAAATCCTGACAGTTCGATAACACAAGTTCTGAACCGGTTTAAAAAAAAGGAAGATACATAGCAGATAACAAAGGTTGTGAATTGAAGATTTTAAAGCTATTACAGACGAATCTATTTCATCTGATTTTATGTGAAGTCAGGAGTCCTGAAATTGGAAATCTAAAAAATATATTGCCTGAAAAGTCTATAACAACTATTCACTCATCCTTAATCCCAGACACTTTTCAATAGGCTTTTTAAGTTCCTCAAATTTGGTAGGCATTTTGAAGCAATAATTTGCGCCAGCTTGTTTGACCTTTTCAGGAAATAAGGGATCATCTGGCCAACCATAAAAAGCTATCACAGGGCTTCCATATGTCTCTCTTAAAAATTTGATAAGCCATAAAGCCTTCTCGATCCTGAGTTCTGCAGGCAAATCTTCCGAACGAAAAATGATATTGTTAGTCACTATGATAAAAAGGTCAATCGGATGTTCCTTCGCAAAGTTCAATATCTCTTCACCAAGAAAAACTGGTGTAACCGATAGGTCATATTTATCCGTAACTAAGAGCTTAACATATTCTATAAGAATCTCAGTTATGGCGTCCTCATGATTGCCTATTAATACCTCCAATTTTTTTTTCTTAACCTCATCTATGAGTGCAAGTCCGCGTTTTACCAAATCTAACCTTTTTATTGCCAAACCGCGGTTTTTGGATAGAGTTAATTCATTCTTTTTCGGACCATGTTTTTCGCTCATTTGTTGACTCTTCTGGTTAATTCACCCAAACGTTTTTTGGCCAATACGATATCCTCTTCCACTCTTGATGCTAATTCGTCAAGCAAGTCTCGCCCTTCATCTTCTGCTTTTTCTGCTCTTGTTTTAAGTTTAAAAAGATCAGAATTTTCCAATTGTTCGACCTCGGCTTCAATAGCGCGAAGTCGTTTTTCAACCTGAGCGATTTTGCGTATAACGCGAACCAATTCTACTGCCGTTCCCTCTCCTTTGATAGATTCAGGACTGCTTTCCCATTCAGCAAGAATAGCCCGTAATTTGGTTTCGTCACCTTTTTCGTATGCGCCATTGGCTTCGACCATTAGTTCCTGACGTCGGAGACGATCATTCTCGTCTACAGCTAAATCTGGATGAATGCACTTGGCCACTTCGCGGTAAAATTTTTTGAGACTTTCTGAAGGCTTGAATTTTTCCCCTCTTGATTCTTTAATAATGCCTGTAGCTTCAGCAGATTTTTGGGCTTGGGCACGAGCTTGCGCTGCTTGTTCCTTAATATTGTTATCTTGAGGTTCCAGTCGTGCTTCGACCTCGGCTATTTTTGCCTCAACTTCATCAAGTTCAGCTAATCGAACGCCTACAGTTTGAAAATAGCTCGCCTCGAAAGTGTTCAACTCAGCCTGAAGCGTTGCTAAATCCAATTCACGCTGAATCAATTCTTCTTCAAGTTCAGGCAGTACGGACTGTTTTCTGTTCAACTCTTGCTCTTCAGGTGTTTTTCCTCTCATTACCTCAGTGCTCATTCCTTAAAACCTCTTGATAGGGTACCATCAATAAACGGAGCCTTGTTGGTTTATTCCATAGTATCCTCTATGCTAAAATGACATTGAAGATGTCTTGCCTGCACCATAAATCACTCAATAGTGAAGATTCGGAATCAACATCATGAACCCCATCTTTTGTTTTGAACCCCGCCTTTGATATCTTGCCAAGAGCACCGGTCTAAGCATTTCAATTTAAATTCCATATATCGTATTTTTTACAAAAATGCAAAATAGGCAAAGCCAAATGACCCTCAGATTTCGATATCACATACTCTGAGCCCATTTATAGGCAGAAAGATATATTGCAGTAAAACGTAACAAAGTCTGATTTTTCTATTATATTTAATAAGTTATATACCATTAAATTTGATACATGTCAAGTTAAATCTTCTCTCCTCTCATCATCCAGTATCAAATATCGAGAAGGATGAAGGTTGACTCGACCGTTGCAACACATTCTTCATGGCCTTGAAGTAGTCTCTTTGAACTTTCAG